>Ga0180434_10000295_pt1 | contig 74594 bp, 42 predicted proteins | sample SS_ome_7_FD_132453 | JGI IMG/M metagenome (GOLD analysis project Ga0180434, IMG submission 132453) | Hypersaline lake sediment archaeal communities from the Salton Sea, California, USA - SS_1_D_2 metaG | ecosystem: Environmental > Aquatic > Non-marine Saline and Alkaline > Hypersaline >...
ACCTCTTTTCTCCTATCAATATCCCATATCCTTAACGTTTTGTCTAAAGATCCCGAAGCGACCCTTTCCTCATTTGGAGATATTGCAACCCCAGTCACCGCTTCCCTGTGCCCCCTCAATTTGGCAACTTCATTTTTTGAAATTATATCCCATATACATACCGTATTGTCATCTGACCCATATACTATTCTCTTCCCATCACTGAAATATTTTATTGAATTTATGCTATTTTCACTACTTTCTCTTAAAACCGTTCGTAAACAGCCGCTTTTTGCATCCCAAATATTGATTTCTCCCCATTCATGCCCTGACGCGATATATTTATCATTAGGACTGAATGCGATCGAATTCACGCTAAATGGAGACCTACTAAATGCCACTTGTTCCTTTCCTGATTTTACATCAAATATAGCAATACTACCACTCTCGCCTCCTGCTGCGATTCGGCTTCCATCCTTACTCATGTCTATTGAATTCACCTCATATTGCGTTACTATGTTCGTTATTTCTTTACCCGTCCTCGAATCCCATAAACATATTTTATTATCACTTGCACCCGTAGCAACCATATTTCCCAATGGGCTATATGAAATATCCGATATGCCTCGTGTATGCCCAGGGAAGCGTTCCATTTCGCATGTTAATCTCCAAACCTTAACCTTATTATTTTTTGACCCAGAAACTAATAAATTACCAATAGGATTAAATATTACTGAAAATATTTCGCCACCATTGCATTCCATTCGCATTATTTCGTTTTCTGATTGAATATCCCAGATGCGAATCGTATTATCAGACGATCCAGAAGATATTCTTTTCCCATCTGGCGAAAATGCTACCGATAAGGCTGAATCATTATGTTTTCGCAGATCGGAAACAAGAACTCCAGAATATGCATCCCATATGCGAATAAAACCGTCACATGATGCAGAAGCTATGTTTTCCCCCTTTGGACTGTAATCAATACAGTTTACAGAAGAATGAGCATCAATTTCCAGTCTTTCCATTCCTGAAAAGGCGTCCCAAATTCTCACTCTGTTATCAACTGATCCCGAAGCGATATGCTGTCCGTCTGGGCTAAATGAAACAGAATTTATAGATTTATCAATATCTATATAATTATCGGACCAATTTTCATGTCCTTTAATAAAAACTAACAATTCCCCTGTTTGAACATCCCAAATACGTATTGAATCATCTATAGATGCAGAGGCAATACGATTTCCGTCAGGACTGAAATCTATAGATGTAATACTTGAGCCAAGTCTAACAGTCCGCATGACCTCTTTTCCTGATTCAGAATCCCATATTATAATTTCTAAAGCCCCCGAAGCAATTTTATTCCCTTTCGGACTAAAAGAAACGGATTGTACAAAGGGATGTTCAAGTTGGGTCACAATATTTCCAGAAAGAGTATCCCAGATAAATATATTTCCCGGCTCTTCCGATGACGAAGCAATCAAACTTCCATCAGGGCTAAAAGAAACTGAATATACACTATTATTATTATCATTCATCGACGGTGAACACCATTCTATTTCAGGAATAACAGCCTTGATATTCCTGAGCCGTTCAGCATATGTCGATTTAGGTGAATTGCGAATAGATCCGGCGAGATATGCGAATTCGGACATTGTGTTGCCTTCTGCCGATTCTCTCATTGCTTTCAAATAACAAGCCTCGGCCCTGGCCTCCCTCGCTTGCATCTCCATCTCCTTCTTCCGCTTCTCCGCCAACTTCCTCTGCTCTGTCTCCGCTTCCCGCGCCGCCACAGCCTCCGCCTCCTTTTGTCTCGCCTCGCGGCGCTGCTCGTTCGCAAAGACCGCCGCGACCACCGCCACCAGCGCAAGCAGCGCCAGCGACGACACCGCCATCCGCTTTATCCGTGTCCGCCGGCGGCTCCTCGCCACCGACGCCGCGATGAACGAGCGCTCCACATCGTCCAGGTCCAGGTGCGGCGCCTCCAGAAGCGACTGCGCCTCCGCCAGCGGCTTGCCCTCCGAGAACAAAAACGCCGGATCCCCCCCCGACGACGACCAGTCCCGCGCCGCCGACGACACACGCGCGCGGGAATGCAGCAGATCCTTGTTCGCCTCGATCCACCGCGAAAGCGTACCCCAGCTCGAAAACAACGCCTCGTGCGCCACCTCCAGCGTGCGGCTTCCCGAGGCGTCCGTCCCAGGCACCAGAAGGCGGACGTCCGGCGCAGAGAATCCCTCCACCAGCTTTCGCGCGCCCTCGCTTCGCGTCACGTGACCGTACTCCGCACGCCGGCGCATCGCCTCCCCCTCGCCTCGCATCGCAGTCAGCGACGAGAACACTTCCGGCAAGGCCCCCTGCGCGTCCGACGGAAGCTGCCGGTACACCTCCTCCGCCCGGCGCCCGATCGAACCCTCCACGCCCCCGAACGATTCGTACGAGGCGTGCGTCATCAAACCCTCCGCCGTGCGGCGGTGGTACAGAAGATCCAGGGCGTACTCCAGCAGCGGAAGCGCCCCCGGCTGCGCGAGCGCCGCGTCCAGCACGCGCCCGTCCAGACCCTCCTCGAACCGCACCCCCGCCAGCGGCGCCGGGCGCGTGATCATCTGCGACAGGTCCGAGGCCGTCGGCTCCGGAAGCGAATACGTCCCCCCCGCGTTCAAAAGGTCCGCGAGCTCCGGAAGCTCCAGGCACGCGTGGAAGAAGTCCGCCCGAAGCGTCGCCAACACGACCGCCCGCCCCGAGGAGGCCAGCCCTGATAACGACAGGACGAAGGGAAGCCTTCGCTCCGGCGAGACCCGCGTGAAGAGTTCCTCGAACTGGTCCGTGACGAGCAGCAGCTTCGACCACCCCTTGCGATCCGAAAGGCCCGCCTCCAGGACCGATCCGGCCTCCTCCGGCGTTTCCCGAAACGCCCGTGCAAGCGTGGTCCGGTCGCCCCAGGCGCCTCCCTTCAGCGCCGGCAGGGATGCGAGCAGGCCGTCCGCCAGCGACGCGCAACCGTCCCCTTCCCGGTCGTCGCCCGGACGCATCCGCGCCACCGCCCAGTCCTCGCTTCCCGGGACCGCCCCCCGCGCGAGCCTGGGCAGAAGCCCCGCCGCGACCAGCGAGCTCTTCCCCGACCCCGTCACCCCCGTCACCGCCAGGAACCGGACGGCCTTCGGGTTTTCATCCTTCTCCGCGATCGCGGCGATCAGGTCGTCCAGCGCCCGGTCGCGCCCGTAGAACAGAAGCGCGTGTTCCGTCTCGAAGGGCTGCAGGCCCCGAAACGGCGAGCCCTCCCAGAAGGGCTTCTGCACGGGTTCCACGGGAAACTCCGCGCCGCCCGCCTCGGCGGTGAGCAGCTCGCGCGCGAGCTGGCGAAGGTGGTTCTCGAACTTCTCGGAGAAGTGGCTGGGGCTCTCGTAGAGGTTGACGCCGCCGATCAGCGCCCCCTTCTCCGTGCTGAAACGCGAGAAGAACGTCTTCACCCGCTCCCACTGCTCGATCTTCTCCTCCAGCGCCGGGTCGCCCGGCTTGAGGGTGATCTCCTGCTCGCGCCGGTAGACGAGGATGTCGGGCTTCTGCTTCTCGCGGTGGGCGCGCAGGGCGTCGTCGTACTCGAACTCGGTGCCGGAGAGGTAGGGGGACCCGTCCTCGGGGCGCGTGTACCGGGGGGGCAACGGCGTGCCGAGGCGGGACCAGAGGATGCAGGCGACGACGTCGCACTGGGAGGGCATGGGCATGCCGCGATTGACGGCCTCCTGGGGAGTAAGCGTGGCGCGCATGGGAACGTCCTTGCCCGGCGCGTCCCAGGCCACGGGCTCGAAGCGGACCTTGCCCCAGAACTCGGCCTCAAGCGCCACGCGCTCCATGGCGCGAAGCGCGAGCTGCCGCTCGTCGTTCACATCGCCCGGGGAGGACACGAACACGCGGATGCGGAGCATGGGAGCCTCCTGGATTCCCCTTTCCACCCCATTCAGCCGGATCATATGGAAGAAGGCAATGGGGATTTTGGGAGCCCGGATTTACCAAGATCCCCATGGAACATCGCCCTTCCGGGAGCTACCCTGGCACTTCGTCCGGAATACCCCTTGCGGGATCGTCCGCGAAATCGGCGATTCCCCGGGCAAGTCCTTTCTTTCGAGGTGTGTCATGCTGCGATTCCCGGCGGCACCCATTCTGGCAGCGTTTGCCGCGTGCTGCGTGCTTTCCCCGGTTCCAGAGAGTCTCGGAGAGGAAAGAGTGCGCGAGGCCATCGTCGTCGACATCGATGTCAAGGACAAGCCCCTGTTTGCGGTGGTCCAGTACATCCGTGACTTGACCGGCGAAAACATCGTTCTGGGGACGGATCAGGCCGGCCGCCCCCTTGTGGAATCGAGAGACCTGCGGGTCACCGTCCACATCGAGCGCCGTCCCTGGAAGGAAGCGTTGCGCAGGGTATGCGAAAGCGCCGGCGTCTTCCTCGACGTGGTGGACGGCGAGGTCTGGCGCGTCCACGTGCCTCCCCTGGTGACCCTCGATCTCACAGACTCTTCGCCCGGCATCATGATCGAAACCATTGCGCGATGTGCCGGGAAGAACATCCTGATCGACCGGGACGTCTGGTCTCTTCCCCCCCTGAGCATGACCGTGAAGCGGCGACCGTGGAACGAGGTCTTGCGATCCATGCCCGAGCTGTCGCCCGTGAGGTTGTTTTCCGACCGTCAACAGGAGGTCCTTTATGCCGCTTCTGCATGGAAAGACGTGAAAGGGGATTTCTGGCGTCCCTGGCCCCCTGCAAAAAAGCCGGGGCCATCGAAGGAAGGACCGCGCATCGACATCGACGTGAAGGAAAAGCCGCTCTACCGGGTCGTCGAATACATCGCCGGCGTTTCGGACCACGCCGTGATGTTCCGTCCCCGCGAGGACGGCACGCCCGACGAGCGTCTGCGCGAAGCGCCGGTCACACTCAAACTGGAGCAAGTCCACTGGGCGACCGCGATCCGATTCGCGGTCCGGTCAGCGGAAGGGCGGGTCGCGTGGAGGGAGGACGGTTCCTGCCAGGTGTACAGGCCGACGGCATTTCATTTCGCGGTCTCGGAGGCGGACCTGAGGGACGTTCTTCTGGGCATCGCGAAGACGGCGGGATTCGATCTGAAACTGGGAAGCGACGTGGCGTCGCACGTCGGTATCGAGGCGCGTTTGAGCGGTATCGGCCCGGAGAAGGCCCTGCGGGCCGTTGCCGCGGCGAATGGATGGTCGGCGGTTCGGGAAGGTCCGGGAAGGTACAAGATCGCCGGCGCGTTGCAGGATTCTCCGGCCGAGAACCGATCCCGCCTGGAAGACGTGATTCGATCCTGGGAGGAAGATCTCGAGAGCCTTCAACGGCGTCTTCGGGAAGAAAAGGACGCACGGCAATCCTTTCGACTTTGGCGCGCACTGTACGGCAAGGTCACGCGTGAGCACAAAGCAGAGGGTTCCTTCAAGAGCCGGAGAGAGAAACTGCTCGCCGTCCTGGAAGAACTCCGGCCCGAAGTGGAGGAGGCGTTCGAGGATCTGGTTTTGGCTCGCCTCCGGCTTCTCGAGAAGCGCCTCATCGCGCTGGAGTCATCAGGAGAAGCTCACAAAGCTCTTCATTCGTTCCTCGCCGAGATGGAGCGGATGGGGTGGTGTCGCGACCTGGCTCCTCGGCCCTGCGTTCTTCGAGGACTCCTGCCGGTGCTGGACCGCGTTGCGGCTCTTCTTCGTGATCTGGTGGAGAAGGAGAAGACCTACGATGTGGCCGTCTCCATGATCGACCGGATCTCCTTTTCTTTGTCCAGTCTTCGCGAAGCGCCGGGAAACGAGGCGATCGGCACGTTCTTCGAGGAGATGAACGTCGCAAGGGAAAAGGCCAATAGGATCCTCGCGTTTCACGAACTGGGCATCCGGGTGGATGGGGTCTTCCGGTCGCCCGACGGGGGAACGGTGATCCTGAACGGGCATCTTTTCCGGGAAGGAGAGACCTTCCAGCTCGAAGACCTCGGCCTGTCGGGCCCGTTTCCCCAGGAGGAGCTTCGCGTGGCAAAGATGACGCGCACGGATCGTGTTCGGATCGAATACCGGGGCATTCTGGTGGAATGCGGTTTGGGTATGAGACACCGGTGATCCGCGGCGTCGAGGAAACGGATTGAGTCTTGAAAGGACCCGCCATGCCGGCTTTTCCCTGTCCGAAATGCGGAACGGAACGAGGCGGGCCTCAGGAATCCTGCCCGCATTGCTCCTGGCGCCCGGGGAGAAAAGGGGCGGTGAAACCCAAACGGCGGAATCCCGGACCGCCGGACGAGGACGGCGGATCGGTGCATGTCCGCATCGTCAAGAAAAGGAAGAAGTCGGTCGATAGGACGAAGGGCGGGTCCGGCTGGATTGTCCTCGGATGGGTCGGGATCGCCCTGCTGGGCATCGGTTTTCTTCTTCCCGGTCTCGACGGCGGTCTGAACTGGCTTCTCGACGACATTCATACGGGACGGATGTCCTCGGAAGGGCCGGATCACAACCTGCTTCTCTTCATCGTGTTCCTCGCCGCCATGATCGTCAGCGTCGTGCTTCTCGTTCTCAAAAAGCCCTTGCCGCTCTACTTCCCCTCCCTATCGATCCTGTTTGGATTGGTGTTCGGGTTGATCATGGGTCATCATCAATCCTCAAAGATCAAGAAAGAGATCGCTCAGCGGCGGGAGATCATGAACGCCCTCGAGAAAGCAAGGGGGTATGACTACCACGCTCCCGTGTATGAGGAAGAAGCGAAGAAAGAGGGACGAAAGACCGCTTCACCGACAAAGACCTCTTCCAGGTTTACGTTCCCGATTGGCCTGGTCGCCTTCTGTCTCGGCGCCCTGGCGTTGCTGGCGTCGCCCATCGTGGCCCAGGTGGCGATGAAGAAGGAACTCACGTGACCGGTTCTCGGGGTTGAAAGGAACGGGCCTGCATGAAACAAGACTGCGTTTCCGAAGGAGCCCGCCGGTTGGAGAGCTCGCCATGGAAGAAAGAAAGGATCCGCGCGTCGCACCCATCGCCCGGAAAAAGAAGGAAATCCAGGCCCTCGTCGCCGTTCTTGCCGACCCCTCCGCCTCCGATCGGGAAGAAGCCCGGGAGAAGCTGGCCAGGATGGGCCCCATCGCAGTGCAACCCCTCATGACGCTCCTCGAAAGCGGGAACCCGGAAAGCGTCCGCGCCGATGCGGCGACGAGCTTGGGTGAGATCGGGGACGCCGGGGGCGCCGGACCTCTCCGGGCCGCGCTCGAGGACGCGTCCGAGGCGGTGCGTTTCCAGGCGGCTCTCGCCCTGGCGAGAATCGGCGACGAACCGGGACTTGGAATTCTGCGAGAGGCCTGGAAGGCGGGCGGGGATGCCGGCGAGCGCAACGGTCCCGCGCTGGCCGCCGCGATGCAAGGCGACGAGGAAGCCGTCGCCTTCCTTGTCGAGGCGTTCCGGCAAGGCGAGGCGACGTCTCGTCTGCGTGCCGGATCCGCGCTCCTCGAACTCGACACCCCGAAGACGATCAGGCCACTCCTGGCGGCCCTGAGCGACACTGATCCCGACATCCAAAGTCTTGCCGCCGCGGCCACTCATGCCTCGAGCGCCCTGGAAGCCATCGAGGACGTCGATGAGGCGCTCTTCGACGCAGTGGACGACGAGGAAGGTGACGGTGAGAAGGAGGCGATGGATGGGGAGAGCCGTCACAAGCAGCACTACGGCTTCGCCCACATGATGCTGCCCCAGCTCGTGCTTTCCGACCCGGCGCAGGCGCGGGACATGCTCCTGCACGAAGGCGGGGAGGCGTTCCTGCGCGTGCTCTGGGACAAGGTCGCGGAAATCGAGGAACTCGGGGAGGGAGCGCCCGCCCGGGGACTCGGGCTGTCCCGTGCAAGGTTCGCGGACGGATCCCGCGTCGCCCTGGTGACCCTCCCCAAACCCCGTGCGAGCGCCGAGGCCCAATTCACGGCCGCGGTCTTTGCGAACCCGGGGGATGAAGAGCCCACGGCCCGGTACTTCACGCTCGAGCTGGGCGTCAACCTCTTCGGGGAGTCGGGGACCACCGTCCTTTGCGAATGGACCTCCGACGACGAGGGAAACTTCAGCCACGTCAACTTCGGCTCGGGGCCGCACGCGGACGCCGAATCCTTTCTCGAAGCCGTGGCGGAGAGGATGGGCACGGAGATGGCGGAATTCCCCCCGCCGGCGATCGAGGTTACGGAACGTTCCCTCGAACCGCTTCGCGATCCGGATTCCGTGGTCACGGCCCCTCGTAGCTGGACCATCACCGTTCTCGCGGGGCTCGGCGCCGGCTGTTGCGCTCTCGCCGGAGCCCTCCTGCTCGACTCACCCCTCTTCGGAGGCGCGATGGAGAATGAACGGATGGCCGCCCTTTGGACTCGCGTCGCCACGGGCGTCGGCGTCGCCCTGCCCCTGGCCTCGGTCCTGCTTCCCTGGATGTGGGGCTTCACGCCCGGGGCCCGCATGGGTTCCGTCTGGTTCCTCTTTCTCGGCATCGCGGCACTGGCGGGCGCCGCGACGCCGGAGAAGGCGCTGATCTGGGTCTCCGCGGCCGGGCTCGTCTTCGGTCTCGCCGTGGTCTACCGCGAGAGGGCGCTGGTTCTCCAAATCGGCCCCGAAGGGCTCTCGCGCATACTCCCCGGGTCCTGGAGGCGGGAAACGACGATCTCCTGGGAGGAGATGGACCGGATCCGTGTCGAACTCGTCACCATGTCCATCGAGCACGTGGTCAGCGTCGAGGCCGAGTTCCAGGGCCGGATCACGACGACCGGCGGAGGCAAGAGGATCGCTTTCAATAGCCTCTGCCTGCAGGATGCGGAATTCTTCTTCGATCGTCTTCTCGAGCGGGCAGGACCTCACATCGTTCGAAATACGGTCCGGCGCATCGAGCAGGCCGGCCGCGTGACGCTCGGCCCTCTCGTCCTGGAACAGGACGGAATCTGGTGGGGACGCCCGGAGAACAAGATCCCCTACGACGAGGTCGAGGTCGCCGCCGTCGAAGAGGGGCAGCTCGTTCTCGGAAGGCGGCGGTCCGCCGCGCGCTTCAGCGGAGGAACCCCCAATGCGTTCTGGATCGGGGGGATCATCGAGGAGATGGCCCGAAGGGGAAGCGTGGCTTCCGAAGAGGTTTCCGAACAAGACCGTGCGCTCGCCCGGGCCATGGAAGCCGAGAACGACGGCCGCCTCGGCGAGTCTGCGGGCCTCTTCGAGGACATCCTGCGAAAGGACGCCGGTCACGAACAAGCACGCGAGGGCTTCGAGAGGGTGAAGCGAAAGAAGCGCAGGCGGTCGCTTGCCGGGGCGGGCGTCTTCGGGGTCTGCCTGATGTTCCTCCTCGTTTGCTCGGGCGTGATCCCCGTGGGCGACCTGTTTCCGGAGTCCGGATCGGGGGCGGCGCCCCGCCGGACTCCGGCCGGGGGCGGAAGGGGGGAGACTCGACAAGGTCGCAACGCCCGGAGTCAGGCGCTCCAGAAGACAGGTCCCGGCACTTATCTCTGGAAAGCTTCTCCGGATGACCCATCCTCCACGACGATCCTCGTGGACAACGGCACGGGGAAGACGATCTCCCTTCGACTTGCAGAGGACGTTTCCTTCGACGTCGGGCCCGGCCGCCATGCCCTGCTCGACACGGCTTCCGGGCGGTTCCGTTTCACCCTCCGCATCCCGGGCGCGACGCCTGAGGACCGCGTCTTCGACCACCTGCTCGAGGCCGGGCGATTCTATGTGCTCGATCCGATGGCTCTCCATGAATACACCATCGCGTTCACCACTTTCAAGACGGGCGAACCGTCACTCTTCGACCTGATGAATCAGGAAGAACTTCCCGCGAACCACGACTTCGATGGAAGGGTGTTCTTCGACGCGGGCAGCCGTCCCGATTTCATCTTCGAGCCGTTTCCGGAGACCCTTCCCGAGTCCACGCGCGGGAAGGCGTATCGTTGCGAGTTCCGAAGCCGGCTGGGCCGCCGCGAGGATCCCCGGTACGACCCTCCCGCCGTCCACTACCGCAGGGGAGGCGGAGGGGAGGTGGCTCGCCTGCTGCAATTCTCCGATTTCGAGTTTTCATGCTTCTTCCCGGGATCGGCGCTCACCGGTCAGATGCGAAACACCTTCGTCGGTAATCCCTACCAGGCGCCCGTGGAGATCCGTGTGAACGGCTTCTCGATTTCCTCTCTCCCCGCCGGGGCGACCCTCATCTTCGCTTGCCAGCCGGCGGTCCTGGACTTCACGGTGTTCTCCGAAGAGGGAAAAGATCTCGCCCATTTCGAAGTCCAGGCAGAGGCGGAGGATGACGCGTACATAACGCCGGGATTGCGGTCTTTCGACACCGAGCCGGTGCCGCCCGCTGAGGCTTTCGATGCATGGATCGCGCGGTTTCTCGCGCGCGACCCGGATCGGCGCTGGGAAGCGGTGGATCATCTCGTCGAAGCGGGAGAGAAAGCGGTGGACGCGCTACTTGCCGCAAGCGAGAACGACCATGCCTACATCCGGGGATGGTCGCTCGTCTCGCTGGGGATCATCGGGGCGGAAAAAGCGTTCGAGTCTTTGCTCGAGGGCCTGCAGGACCCCCATGATCTGGTCCGCCAGGGAGCGGTAAGGGGGCTTGGAGAACTCGGCGATCGCCGGGCGATCTCTCCGCTGAAACGCCTCGTGGAAGAATCTGACTCCGGGTTTTTGCGCCTTCTCGCCGCTGCGATGCTCTTTCAGTTTTTCGGGGAGGAGGCCGGGAGGCCGGCTCTCGTACAGGCGCTGAAAGAAGGGGATCGGGAGGAAGCCGAATTCGCCCTCGATGCTCTCGCTTCGGTCGCCGACGAGCCCTCCATCGAGTTGCTGATCGACGTTCTCGATCCAGGCGACCTCCTTCAGGACCGGAGATTCCTCGGCGATCTCGCTTATCGCGCCCTGGTGAGCATCGGGGCTCCCGCCGTGGAGCCGCTGATGCGGCGCTTCCGCTCCACCAACATCGACCGGAGAAAGATCGTGGATCTGCTCGCCGAGATCGGCGATGCAAGGGCCGCAAGCGTGTACATCGAGGCGCTCTGGGATCCGGATTGCCGCACCCAGGCTCTCAGCGCCATGGGGATGCATCCATGCCCCGAAGCGGTTCCCGTTCTCATCAAACTGTTGAATCCGGAGTTCTACACCTCGAAGAAGCTCGCGTTCATGTTAGAGCCGCGCATCATCAAGGCCTTGAAGAAGGCCACGGGCGAGGATTTCGGGAACGATTGCGAGGCGTGGAAGGCATGGCATGCAAAGAAAGAGGAAAACGAAGAAAAGGAGGAAGAGTAGGAGGTCAGGATGCCCCGATTCCCTTGTCCAACCTGCGGCACGGCACGCGATTCGGCGGACAGCCCTTGCGAAGCCTGCGGGTGGAAACCCAAGACCTTGAGAGAGGCGGAAAGGCCCCTGCCGTTCCGCTGTCCGGAGTGCGGCGCCTCCTACGAGACCGACCCCTCCAACCTCGGCAAGCCCTATGCCTGCGACTGCGGGGCCCGCTTCGAGATCGAGGAGGATCCGGAAGCCGTTGTTGAAAGAGAGATGGAAAGGTTCGCCGAGAAAGCCCGCAAGAAGACCGGGTCCATGTCCTTCGGGCCGATGGGATACATGAAAATCCCCGGTCCCAACGAAGACAAAGCAAGCCAGTATCAGAAATTCGCATGGACTTCCTTGTCGGGATGCCTGTTGATCGCCACGTATCTGACGTGGCAATCCTACAAACATCCGATTTCGCATGGCACTCTTGTTTTCGCCGGCATCATCATCGGTGCGGGACTCCTCAATGCTCTCTTCTGGATCATCATGGCAAGGTGGCAGTAGAATAGGCTTTCTGGTGCTTCCGTTTTCGACGCGAATACCCCCTCGCTGTACAACGCCATGACGCTCGAAGACATGATCCAGGCCCTGCCCCGAAAGGGCGGACGCCCCGAGGCCGGACGCGTGATCCTGATCGAGGAGATCGGGCGCGGCAACATGGGCGCCGTCTATTCCGGCTGGCACGAGGGGCTCGACATCCCCGTGGCCGTCAAGTTCCTGCTCGAATCCGGCGCCGTGGGCGACGACCTGCTCGAGCGCTTTCGTCGCGAGGCGCAGCTGTGCGCCCGCCTGGACGAGCCCAGTCTCCTGCGCGTGCTCGATTTCGACACGGCCGGCGAGGTCCCCTTCTTCGTCATGGAGTGGATCCCGGGAAAGGGTCTCGACGCCGTGATCGAGTCGGCCGGGCCCCTGGCCGAGGCGGAAGCGACGACGGTCCTCCGCGACGTGGGCCAGGCGCTTCTGGGCCTGCACCGCGCCGGGATCGTCCACCGCGACATCAAGCCCGCCAACATCCTCCTGAGACACGCGGACGGCAGGATCAAGCTCGCGGATCTCGGCCTGGCGCGCCAGGCCGGCCCGCAAGAAGCGAAGCTGACCGCGCCCGAGACCGTGCTGGGAACGCCGGCCTACATGAGCCCCGAGCAGATCGAGAACCCCGCGGGCGTGGGGCCCGCCTCCGACCTCTTCTCCCTGGGCCTGACCGCGTTCACCCTTCTCACGGGCCGCCTGCCCTTTTCCGGGGGAAGCGTCTGGGAGATCATGAACAAGATCATGACGCACCCTCTCGACGACCCGGGACCCGTCTCCCAGGCCTTGAAGGACGTCCTCGACGGCCTCGCCGAAAAGGACCCCGCCGCGAGAATCAACCGCGCCGAAGCCCTGCTCGAGCGCCTGCCCACCGTCTCCGTCCCCTTCCGCCCCGAGGTCCTCCGGTCCGCCCTTCCCGGCCGGACCGTCTCGCGCCCGAAGGGCGCGGAAGAGGGGACGGCCGGGACGTTGCCCGCCCTTCCGTCCGACGCGGTCGAGACGATCGCCCGGCACGACGGCGCATCGGAAACCTGGGGGATCGCGCCGGACGCTTCCCCCTCGCTCCTGTTCTGCCAGTGCCTGCAGAACGACTTCCTCGCGCCCATCGGGCGCGGGGACGCGCTTCCGAACAAGCTGCACGTGGGCTGGGTGGAGTCGACACGCGTGGTGGGGCCGGACCCAGGGACGGGACCGCTGGTGAAGGCCGTTTCCGCCGCCGCCGCCTGCGAGAACGTCCGCATCGTGCACATCCGGGACTGGCACGACCGCGACGACCCCCTCCAGCGTCCGGAGCTGGACTTCTTCGGCGACCACTGCCTGATCGGGACGCCGGGCGCGCGATTCCTCGACGCGATCGAGCACTTCAGCCGGGACCGGAGCCGCGCCGCGGTGCTGGACTCGGTGACGATCAACGACTTCGAGGAGACGCCGATGGCGGACGTTTTGGAGGCGCTGGCGGGGGAGGCGGAGCGGGAGACGATGCCGGTGGGGGTGATCGGGGTGTGGACGGACGTGAAGGTGCGCTACCTGCTCTACGATCTGAAGACGCGCGCGGGGTTCCACAACCTGGCGACCTGCTCGCGCCTGGTCGCCTCGCCGGACCGCGTGGCCCACCGCGAGACGTTGAAACACCTTGAGCAGGTCCTGGAGGTGAAGGTCTTCCACGAGGTGGAGGCGTTCCTGGCGTTCCTGGGGGTTTCCGCGGGGCCGCCGGATGGCGGGCAAGCCCCCGCCTCTTGATGTCGTTTTGGAGACTGAACGATGCCGGTTCATCATCTGGGGTACGGGGTGGGGGTGTGCAAGAAGTGCGAAAAGCCCCGGTACTTCGAGATGACGTCCATGTCCAAGTGGATCCTCATCGACGAGCACACAGAATCCTCGCTCCTCGACGACTACATGCACTACATCCAGCGTTTCAAGACGAGCCGCCAGTCCAAGCCCGTGGGCAGGTGCACCGAATGCAGGCACCGGGAGGAGGATCTGGAGGGGATCGTGTTTCCGTTGGAGCATCCGGAGATCGAAGGCGTCGTGATGCGGCGCTACAGGGAGACCTATCCGGAGTATTTCGCGGAACGCGACGAGAAGGTCCGGGCGATGGAGGCCGAGGTTGCGGAGATGAAGAAGACCGCGGATGCCGCTTCTTCGAGAAGGACGAATCTGCTTCTGGGGGCCGGCGGCTTGACCTTCGTGGCCTTGCTGGCCTCGTCCTACCTGCCGACGCTGCTGGGTGTCGAAACCGCGCTGATCATCGGAGGGGCCCTGTTCCTCGCCACCGTCGTCGCGTACGTCGTGCTCCGGGCGCGGACGCCGAAGCCGGAGCCCCTCCGCATGAAGATCGAGGACAGGAAGCGAACGATCGAGGCGGAGAAGGAATTCGAGGTCACGGAATACCCGCCTGAGGAAGTCCATGAAATCCTGCGGAGCATTCTTGAACCCGCTCGAACTTCCAAGGAGGGCGCCGCCCAAGAAGAGCCCGCGGAATGAGCAAGAAGGATGAGTGATAGGCGTAGACGGAGAGTTCGTCGCGGAAATCCGGCCGGCATTCGCCCCTGGAATCGACGACGAACTTCCCGGCCTCGCGGCGGAGGGTCATCTCGTCTACTCGAGCCGCTTCCGCCCCTCGTGCCAGGCGCGGAGGACGGGGTTCCAAGGGTTGGTTGCGTGGCTTTCGTACAGGTTGTCGAAAAGTTGCCGACCTGTCAGCTCATCCCATGCGGCGTGATCGAACCGAAACGCATAGTCTTGAAAGGAGCCGATCTCGAGAAAGGTAGCCATGTCATCTCCCGCCACGTCGAACAGATGAGCGGAACAGCCGCTTCTCGATGCCAGGAGTTTCCCGCCGGGGCTGAAGGCGACGCTTGTAACAAGGAACTCGTGCCCTTCGAGTGTCGTCCTGCACTTCCCTGTCGAGACATCCCAAAGACGAATCGTGTCATCGTAGCTTCGGGACGACAGGACCTTCCCATCGGGGCTGAAGGCGACGTGAGTAACATCTTGATAATGATGTACCAAGCATGGACTGCTCCATACCTTGTGGATTTCCTTTTCCGCGAGTTCACTCGCCTCCTCGTAATACTCCGTCCCCGGTCTCAGCTTCTGGACGAACGCCTCGCGCAAAGGATCCCCCGGCGGTCTCCCGAAACCCTCGAACGCGACGGCCCTCGCCGCGAACATCCGCGCCTCGAAATGACGACCCTCCTCCTTCAATTGCTTCGCGCGCATCAGGCACCCCAGCCCCGCCTGGTGCCGCGCCTCCTCCGCCTGGCGCTCCGTCTCCAGACGCTGCTGTCTCTCCGCCTCCCGCGCCCGCACTGCTGCACGCCACTGCACCGCCGCCAGCGCCGCAAGCCCCCCCATCAACAGCATCAGCGCCACCGCCCCCGCCGCGATGCGCCGCGTGCGCTTCTGGCGTCGGACCAGATCCCGCTGCTTCAAGCGGTCGAAACCGACCCGGCAGACTCCCGCAACCAGTTTCAGAAGTCCGTCCGTCCTGCCGTCCTTCCCCGGCCGAACGTCCGCGGCCAAAGGCTCTGCCGGGCGGTCCGTGAGCTGCCCCTCCCCGTCCAGCTCGCAGTGGAGCCCCTCCGGAAAGCACTCCTCCGCCTCGCGACCGGGATAATTCGAGGCGTTCGGCCCGCCCCCGGCGATCAGGCAGAAGACCCTGTTGGATCGCCCCATTCGCTTGAAGGCCAAAATCTCCTCGTTCACCCACTTCGACTGCGCAGCCTTCGGGGAGGCGATGACGATGAGGTTGCGCGGCGCCTCCAGCGCCTCGTTGATGCGCTCCCCAAGATCCGAGGCGGCCGGCAGATCCTCCCGGTCGCGGAAGACCGGATGGAGGCGCTTGGGCAGGGGCTCGCCGTCGGATGACCCCTCGACACTGCCGGGTGCTTCGTCCGTCAGCTGCGTCGGCAACCGGTAGGACTCCAGCGAGCGGTGGAGCCACGTCGCCCACTTCTCGTCGGCGTGGCTGTAGCTGAGGAACGCACAGTACGTCCACCCCTTCGCAGGATAGGCGTTTTCCTCACGCGTCATGCGGACACCTCGGACGACTCCGGTGCAATCCTTGACCTTGCCATGTCGCTTTCTTTGAAGCGTTCTTGCGATTGCCGTTTGTGGGAGGCTTGTGTCCCGGGCCACGCGGACGCCGGGTCCGCGAGAACGCCTGCCTGTCGCCGTCTCGACGGCAGACAAGGCAATTCGCCTGTGCTGAGTTCCTTGCTTGTTCCCGCAGATTGCAACCTGTCCGTGCCGTGGATTGCCACAACTGTTACTGGCAATACGCGGCCAACACAGGTTGCAGGTTACGGCTTACAGACAAAGCGAAACAATGTGGATGTTTGCCGAACCTCCGGCTTCGCCGGAGGATTCTCCTCCCACAACCTTTTCCCTTCCTCCTGCAGCGGAATTCTGACGGCGGCCCTTCGACCCGCTCAGGACGGTGGTGAGCCTAGTCGAACCGCTGAAATCTCCAATCCACCTATCCCTCAGGCACATCCTCATTCCTCTTCCTTCCCGCCCGGCTTCTCCGTCTCCTTCCCCTCTTCCATCCTCTTCTCGTGTTCGGCGAAGAGGGACTTCATCTCCTCGTTTTCGCCCGACGCGACGAGTCCAGCCGGCGTGACCCCCTCGTTGCTTTCTGCATCGGGCCCAGCGTCATTTTCGAGGAGCAGCCTCACCGTCCCGACATGCCCGCGGGCGACAGCGAGATGCAGCGGCGTTTTCCCTTCATTGTCCTTCGCGTCCACGTCCACACCCGTCTCGAGAAGCAGGCGGACGACTTCGTCGTAGCCCATGTGGGCGCAAAGGTGGAGAGGTGTCAGCCCGTCCGCGTCCCGGACGCGGACCTCCGCTCCTGATTCGACCAGCATCTCGAGGATCCCGGTGCTGCCGTTGTACGCCGCGAAGTGGACGGGCCTTCTCTGGAGGTCGTCTTCCGCGTTCGGATCGGATTCAAGAGCCAGAAGACGTTCGACGAGAGAGACGACGTTTTCCCGAACGGAAAGCGCGAGGAGGGTCATCCCTTCGACGTTGCGGCCTTTCACCCAGGCGGGGTGTTTCTCGGCCAGCCCGAGGGCCTTTTCGATCTTTTCCGCCTCGACAAGAAGAAAGGCGTCTCGAGATCGAAGGAAAGCGGCCGTGTCGAGGAACCCCAGGCTTTCGGCGAGATCGGCGGCTGTCCGGCCCTTCCAGTCGGGAATCGAAGGCAACGCGCCGGAGGCAACCAGCAACTCCGCCATGCCCGTCAGTTTCCCCATGGCGGCCACATGGAGCGCCGTCTCCTCGTTCGCCTCGCACGCGCGGTTGGGCTCCGCGCCGGCGTCCAGGAGCCGTCTGGCAGTCTCGACATTTCCACGGAGCGCGGCGATGTACAGCGCCGTTCTCTTGGAAAGATTCATCCGGTTCACGTCCGCCCCGGCTTCGATCAGCGTTTCTGCGACCTCGGAACGTTGTTCGCTGACGGCGGTGATCAGCGGCGTGTTGCCCGTGTTCTTGTCAGGCAGGTCGGGGTCGGCGCCCTTGTCCAGAAGGAAGGCGACGATCGCCGCGAAGCCGTTGTAGGCCGCGTAATGGAGGGCGGGCCAGCCGTCGACGTCGGTGAGGTTCACGTCCGCCTCGTGCTCGACCAGCGAGGCGACGATCGCGGGGTGGTTCTCCCGGGCGGCGAGATGCAGGGGCGTGACCTTCCGATTCGCCGGGGCGTCCGGGTCGGCGTCCTTCGACAGGAGCCAGGAAGCGGCTTCGGCGTGCCCGTCGAAGGCCGCGAGGTGGAGGGCCGTGCAGCCTTCGCCGTTTCTGGAGGAGAGATCGGCCCCGGCCTCGAGAAGGATCTCCATCACCTCCACGTGCCCGTTGGTCGCCGCGCACAGCAGGGCATCGTCGCCGTACGCGTCCCTGTTCGCCAGGTCCAGCCCTTGAGCGAGCAGGAAGCGTACGGACTCGGCCTGACCGTTGAAGGAGGCGTAGTTCAGGGCATGCGCGTGCTTGTTGTCCTTCGCATCGAGGTCGGCCCCCCCATTCTCGAGGATCTCGAGCACCGCGACATGGCCGTTGAAGGCTGCGAAGTGCGCGGGTCTCCTCTCGAGGTCGTCTTTCGCGTCCGGATCGGCTCCGAGGCCGAGCAGCTTCTCCGCGAGCGCTCCGAGGCCTTCCCGGGAAGCGATCGACAAGAGCGTCATGCCATTCTGCCCGCGCTGTCGAATCCAGGCGGGATGTTTTTGCACGAGGATAAGCGCTCGATCGATCTCTCCCTCGAGAACGAGAGCGAAGGCGTCGTGCGACCGCAGGAGACCGGCCAGGTCGCTGTATCCCCGGTTTTCCGCATGATCGACGGCGGTCTGCCCGTTCATGTCGGGAATCGAGGGGAATCCCCCGAGCTCGAGAAGACGTTTCGCCACCTCCGCCCGGCCCCGTTGCGCAGCCAGGTGCAGCGGCGTGACGCCCCCCTTGCCGTCCCGGATGTTCGGGTCCGCGCCGTGCCGGACGAGCAGCGAGGCGAGCTCCGCGTGCCCGTGGTCCACGGCGTAGTGGAGCGCGCCCGCCCGATGCTTCTCCTCGAGCAGGTTCGGGTCGGCCCCCGCCTCCAGGAGCGCTTCCGCCGCCTCGACGTGGCCGTACCAGGCCGTGAAGATCAGCGGCGTCCAGCCCCGCCCGTCCCGCGCGTCGGATCGCGCGCCCGCCTCCAGCAGGGCCGACACGATGCCGCCGAGGTTCCGTTCAGAAGCCTCGTGCAACGGCGTCCGTCCCTTTTCCTCCGCCGCGTCCGGATCGGCGCCCTTGGTGAGGAGGTAGGCGACGGCCTTCGAGTGGGGTTTTCGTACAGCCAGGTGCAAAAGCGAGGCGCTGTGTTCGTCCCGCCGGTTCACGTCGAATCCTTTCTCGATCAGGAGGTCGGCGACGTCGTGCAATCCCTCGAACACGGCTACGGCGAGGGGAGAGGCCGCCAGGGGACCCTCTGGATCGGGGACGGCGCCCGAGGCGACCAACCGCTTCAGTGCCGCGAGGTTCTTCTTCTTCAAGGCGGCGGCGAGAGGAGACACGCCGTTTCCGTCGCAAAGGGAAGGGTCGGCTCCCTTGTCGAGAAGTATCTCCAGGACATCCTGGCGCCCCTCCTCCACCGCGATATGCAGGGCGGTCCTCCCCTTCTTGTCCGTCGCATCGACGACCGCACCGTTCGCGATCAACGCGCGGAGCGTTTTGCCGCTTCCCGCCCGCGCCGCCCCGTGCAAGGGCGTTTTTCCCTCCTCGTCACCGACATTGGGATCCGCGCCGCGTTTCACAAGAAACGCCGCTGTCGCGTCCGCGCCGGCCATTGCGGCCTCGTGGAGAGGCGTACGCCCCCTTTCGTCCCCCGCGTCCAGGGGAGCCCCCGCCTCGATCAGCCGGCGTGCGAGATCCCGATCGCCGTTCCCACAAGCGACGTGCAGCGGCGTCCGACCGCCCGCCCGTCCGTATTCTTTGTCCGTTCCGCTTCGGGCGTCCGCGTGGGCGCCCCGCTTCAGCAGAAAAGCCGTCATCTCGACGCTACCGGCCCCGACGGCGGCATGCAGTGCCGTCCGCCCCCTGCGGTCGGTGCTGTTCGGGTCGGCTCCCTTCTCGACGAGCAGCCTGGCCATGGGCTCGTTGCCCTCCCGGATCGCGAGGAGAAGCGGGGTGATCCCCAAAAAGGAATCCCGGGCTTCCAGGTCCGCGCCCTTCTCGAGAAGACGGACCGCCGTCGAGGCCCTGTTCCGCTCCACGGCGTGGAACAGCGGTGGGCGGTCGTCGTATCCTGGGAGGTTCACATCGGCTCCCTGGTCGATCAGCAGCGAGGCGACGTCCTCGAACCCGTTCTTGATCGCCAGGATCAGGGGCGTCGTCCTGTTGTCTTCGACAACGGTCCCCCCGAACCCGCTCTCGCGGAGCTTCCGTTCCCCGGCCACGGCGTCGGGACTCAAGCCCCTGTCCAGAAGAGAACGCACCAGATCCCGGTCTCCCATGCGTACCGCGAAGTGGAGAAGCGTTTCGTTCCCGATCCTGGTGCCCACGTCCGCCCCGGCCTCGAGAAGCAGACCGACGATCCCGTTTCGGTGCGCCACGACCGCTTCGTGGATCGGCGTCCGCCCCTCGTCGTCCTCCGCCGAGACGTCGGCGCCGTTCTCGAGAAGCATGCGCACGTGTCCGGAACGGCCCGAGTGAGACAGCATGTGCAGCGGCGTCACGCCGGCGTTGTTCCGCGCGTTGACATCCGGCCCCGCTTCCAGGATCCGGGCCAGGGCCTGGTCGCCCTTCTCCCACTGCTCCGCGAACAGGGTCAGGCAGGCGACGTGAAGAACCGACGCGCCGTCCGGAAGCCTCGCCTCGATGAGTCCCGGCGTCTTTTCCAGCATGCCGCAGGCGCCTTCGAGATCGCCGGAGCGCAGGCGGTGGTAGAAGGCCTCGATGCCGTTGTCCTTCAGGATCCAGGGCGACGCGCGAAGGCGCAGCAGCTTGCCGCCCTCGTCGAACACCAGCGCGCGATCCTCCGGCGACGCGCGCAGAAGTCCGCCCGGGCTCCGGAACGTCACGAGCTCCCGCCCCGATTCCAGGTCCCAGATCTTCACCGCGCCGCTTCGCTCCTGGCTGGCCAGCCTCAAGCCGCCGGGCAGGAACAGGAGCTTCGAGACGTCCTCGAGCCTGCCGTACAGCGTTCGAATCAGCCTCCCTTGCACGTCCTGGAGCTGGATCGTCTCGTTCCGCTTCCCGAACGTGGCGATCGTCTTTCCGTCCAGCCCGAACGCCACGGCGTGAACGCCCCCCGAACGGCCCCGGGACAGGTTCAGCTCCCGCCCCGCGCGAAGGTCCCAGACCTTGACGAAACGGCTCCCCTCGTCCCGGTGTCTTCCGGAAAGGACTACCTTCGTCCCGTCCGGGCTGAAACGGGCGCCCATGTGCTCGTCGAACACGGAAAGGGAGTGGGTTGCCCGCCCCGTATCCGTCTCCCAGATCGTCACGGACTTCTTCCCCAGCCCGAGAACGTGCCTCGCCCCGGGGCTGAAGACGAAAGAGGTGACCATGCCGGGATGGCCGGAAAGGGACCGAAGCTCGGCGCCGTCGCTTCCGCGCCGCAACGCCGGAAAGGAGTCGGCCCTGCCCGTCGTTTCCCAGTGGGGAGCGTCCGTGTCGCCTGCGATGCCCGTCGCAAGGAAGATGCCGCCCGGTCCCAGGGAAACCAGAACCGGCCCCTTCCCGACCTCCACGGACCACAGCTGTTGTCCCGTCTCCCCGTCCAGCTTCCGGAGCGTCCCGTCTTCATGGCCCGTGTAGATCAGGTCGCCGGAAGCGGACAGGCAGATCGAGACGACGGGGTGTCCGGAAATCGCAGGCGTCGGGATCTCGCATCCTTTGGTCGTGTTCCAGATCGTGGCGAACCCTTCGTAGTCCAGCGAGGCGGCGCGCCCGCCATCGGCGGACAACACGAAGAAAGCGGTCCCGTCGGGATGCCGCTTGAAGGTGAAAGGGGCCGGGGGACGTCTCGCGTTCCAGATGCGGATGTTGGAGTCCCACCCCCCCGAGACGAGCCGGGCGCCGTCCGGGCTCATGGCGGCCGACGTGATCCAGTGCGTGTGGCCGATGAGCGTTCGCAGGAGGACTCCGGACTCCGCGTCCCAGACGAGGATCCGGCCGTCGTGGCTTCCCGTGAAGAGCGTATCGCCCTTCGGGCTCCAGGCCAACGCAGTGACTGCTTCCGTATGGGTCGCCAGCGCAACCCGGTTCTTTCCCGTCTTCGCGTCCCAGATCTTCGCCACGCCCTCGGCGCCGGCCGTGGCGAGCCGGCTTCCGTCCGGACTGAAGGCCACGGCGTGGAGGTCGTGTTCGTGCGCCTGCCGTGAGAGAAGCGACTCACCTGTCTTCGGGTCCAGGATGTCGAAGTTTCGGAACGAGCCGAGGACGATTCGCCTGCCGTCCGGGCTGACGTCGATGGGTGTGCGCGGGTCCTGCCCGGCATGAAACTCCCGGATCAGGCTTCCCCCGTCCGGGTCCCAGACCTTGACCTTCCCGTCCGGGCCCTGGGAGAAAAGCGCCTCCCCTCCCGGGTCGAACGCCAAGGTCATGTGTACGAGAGACTGGTTCAGCAAGGTCTCCCTCTGCATCTCGTTTTCCGGAAGCTCGTGCCCCTTCCAGGACGCGATTTTCTCCCCCGTCCGCGGGTTCCAGATGCGGATCGCGAGGTCGATCCCGCCGGAAGCCACCCGGTCACCGCGAGGGCTGAACACGACCGCATCCACGAAGCCCTCGTGTCCCTTCAAGGTTCGCAGCAGTCTCCCCGTCCCGGCGTCCCAGATCTTGACCAGGCCGTTCGTCAGGCCCGAGGCGATCAACGTTCCGTCGGGGCTGTAGTCGACCGTATTGACGCCCGCCCGCAGGCCTCCGATGGCGATCTCGGAGCCGTCGATGAGGCGTTTGAGGTACCCCCATTCCCACTGACGGCAACGCCAGGGACACTCGTCCAGGTCCTTCTTCGCGACGGCGCTTTCCCCGCGATCCAGCGCCGCCTTCGCCTGCGCGATCTTGCTCACGTAGAGCTCCTGCTCCGCGCGGCTCCGGGCCTCGCGCGCCCGGTCGCGCTCCGCCGCGGCCGTCGCCTCGGCCTTCCGCGCCCGCTCCGCCTCGACGAGCGCCCACGCCGACAGCCCCGCAAGCGCCAGCAGAAGCACCACCAGAAAGCCCGCCGCCGTCGCCATGCGCCGGTTCCGCCTCTCCTGCTCCCTCTGTCGCAAATCGTCGAACCGGCACCCGAGAAGGCAGGCGAGAAGGCGCAGGCGGGCCATCCGCTTGAGGTAGCGCTCACCCTCCGGGCGCGAGGGGCGCACGTCCGCCGCAAGCGGCTCCACCTCCTCGATCTCCTCCACCGACGCCCCCGAGGCGTCCACCACGGTCTTGCGGATCTCGCACAGGGCGCGGGGGAAGGATTCGCCCGGCTCCCCTTCGATGAGCAGCGCCAGGATCTTCTCGTGCCGACCGAGGTCCCGGAACCGCTGCACTTCCGCGTTCACCCATTCCGACTTCGGCGTGTTCGGAGAGCAGATCACGATCAGGAAACGCGCGTGCTCGAGCGCCCGGTCGATCTCGCGGCTCAGATCCGCCGAGGCGGGAAGTTCCTCCTCGTCCCGGAAGACGCGCCGGATGCGCGGCGCGATTCCCTTCTCGCGGACGAGCTTCCCGGGCACGCGGTACGTCTCCAGCGCGCCGTGAAGCCACTTCGCCCAGCGCCGGTCGGGTTCGGTGTGTCGGTAGGAGATGAAGGCGTCGTAGAGAACCGTGCCCGGTTCCGCGTTCTTCTCCCCGCCGCCGGACGCGTCCTTGGGGGGATGGTCGCCCATGGTTCCCTCCTCGTCGATCAGGTCTCTCGCCGCAGGACACGGTACAGCGGCGCCCGGTCATATCCCTTGGCCAGATCCTCGACACCCACGTACTCGCACACGAAATCGCTTCCGTTCTCGAGCGTCAGAAGCGCCGCGAACTGCTCCGAGGCGAACGCGCAGCCGGGCATGGTCACGGGCTCGATCCGCGCGGCCCGGGAGACGTGGCTTCCGAAGAACCCCTCACGCCCCAGCACCGGGTCCAGACGGCGGTAGACCGGGCCCGTATGCATGCCGATGCGCACCGTCAGGTCCGCCGGAAGCCCCGCGCGCGCGAAGTCGATGTCCTCGATCCGCTCGATGAGCTGCAACGCGAACTCCGCGCAGGCCCCGACCGTGTCGAAGACGAGGTAGAGACCGTCCCCCCACGTGTTGCGGTAGACGGGCTGCTCGCCGGCGCTCTCGAGAAGCCCGGCGACCTCGTCCAGGAACGTGTAGAAGAACAACGGCGTCTGATCCTCGCGCAGCTTGCTGAAGTTCTTGACGTCCGCGAAAAGCATCGCCTTGACGACCCGGCGCTCCTTGAGGAGGGTGAGCGAGGACCGCCGGGATGCCGGCGCGCCGTTCCCGGCCCCCTTCCCGGCAAGGGGCTTTGCGCCCGCGAAGACACGGGTGCAAAGGTCCACGAGATCCAGGATGCGGCTTTCCCCCCCCATCGCCTCCCACGTCTCCAGAAACGACCGGGTCCCGTGTTGCCCGCCGGGCGCTTCGCGGTCGTAGACCGCCACCGCCACGGGATCCAGGCCGAGGCTCCTCGCCCGAAGCCTCGCCATGCCCTGGGTGAAACGGTTCGCGAAGAGGAACAGGTTGTCGTCCCCCAGGTAGTTTTCCCGGGTCGCGTAGTGCACCGACGTGCAGGAATCGAGCGCGGCTTCCGCGCGCCGGCGCCAGGAAGCCCGGTCCTCCGCCCCGACGTCAAGGCTCGTGAGGAAAAAGTCCTCGCGGTCGAACGGCAGCACGAGGTGCAGCTCGACCTTCCGCTTCAGGGCCTCCTCGGCGAAGAGGACGTCCGATCCGCTCGCCGCCGATCCGTAGGCGATCGCGGCGTCGATCTCGTCAAGCGCGCGGGCGATCTCGCCGCGCACGGCCTCCTCCAGGGCGGCGTCGGGCGGAAAGCGGGGCGCGAGGCCGAGCCTTCCCGTCCGGTCCGGGGCGTCGATCCTGTGACCCGCGAAAATCACGACCCGGCCGAACGCGAAGATATCGAAAAACGTCGGCTCGATGTCGAGAACGCCGGCAAGGAGTGTCACGTTGCGTTTCATCGAAGCGATGTCCCCGTAGCGTCCGCCCGCCCTCCGCACCGCTTCGCGATACCAGGTCGCGGCTTCCTCTTCCTTCCCCAGCAGAAGGCTCGTTTCCCCCAGCGTGGCGGGAAGCCAGGGATCCCCTTCGCCGTCCCCCCCGCGAGCCCGGGCTCGATCGTCAGCCTCGGCCGCCAGCCGGCGCGACGTCTCCCGGTCCCCGGCAAGCAGGTGCATGGAGGCAGCGTTGACCGCGGGGTACGCGTCCCCGGAGAGACGAGAAGCCGTCTCGTATTTATGCGCGGAGGCCCGGGCGAGTTCCTTCTTCCGCTTAGGGTCTCGACTCCTCTCGTAGCGGTCCTTCAGGAGTCGCCCGGCCAGGCAGAGGGCCTCGACGCGCAGGGCGGGATCCAGGTCGTCCGCTTCGAGAATCTGCGCCAAAAAGGCCGAGGCCTTTCGCTCGCTTCCTCCGCGGGCGAGGGCCAGGGCGCGCAGGTACTGCAGCTCGAATGCGGATTCTTCCCCGTGGATCCTTAGCCCCTCCTGGACGGTCTCGAAGGCGAGGGTGGGGTGCCCGGTCCGGACGAGTTCCCTGCCGAAGGATACGAAGAGGCGGCTGTCCCGAGTCCAGAGATCCCGGGAAGCCTCGCCCCGGGCGTGGTGGAGAAGCCCGACGATCCCGGGACCCGCATCGCGGATCCGCTCAAGGAGGGTCTTGAGTTCGGTCTCGGCCATGAACCGGCTCCCTTCTCTGCCCCCCCCCCTCGTTGCCCCGACAGGTCATGGCGAGGGCGTCGCTTCCCGGCGCGCGACGGTTGCGCGCTTGTACGCGGCCCGGCTTCTTGCGGGTCTATGTCGTCGGAGGATCGATCCGGTACCCCAGCGCGAAAATGGCCTCGAGCGTGCCCATCGCGGTGGCCCGGTCGTGCACCTTCTCGTGTTCCGGCAGGTCCGCGTACGGGACCAGGCAGGGGTGCTCCTTGTTCTCATCGTTCCGGTGCGGGCCGTGTTTCCATCCCTGCTTGATGCGTTCACGGGCCCAGAGCTCGTGTGCGTTCTCCGCGAGGCGTTCGGAGAGGCGGAGGAGCTCCGCGGGAAGTCGAACGCCCGAAGTATCGATGGGTCGCGGCGTGTATGTCATGTCGGGTCTCCACCTGGATTTCGCAAGGGGCCTGGTTCCAAAGCAGACGCTCTGGAATGGCTTCATTATATCCCGGCCGGCACGGGCCGCAAAGCGCGGGCGGAGGGGAAGCCGCCGCCGCCGCAAATCCGGAAGATTTTTGCTACATTGACGGCCCGAAGGAAAGGAGGAGGAGACCATGGACGAAGGCACCCACGAATCCGACGCGCGGGAGGAGATCCGGGCTTTCCAGGAGGAGAAGACGGCGTGGCCGTGGCTCCTGAGGATCGCGAGCCGCATCCGTTTCCTCACGGCCAACAAGATGATCAACCCCGACTACTCGCAGGCCGACCGGGAAAGGATGCGGAACGACCTCGAGGCGTGGCGCGAGAGGCTGGGGATCGGGGACCCGGCCCCCTTCGAGAGCATCCTGGACGAGTACGCCAGAGCGGACCGCCTCTCGTGCAAGTACCAGAACTATTTCCGGCTGGCCAACATCCTCATGTACATGCTGGCGGTCGCGGCGATCGCCGTGGTCGCCGTCCAGACCTTGTTCTTTCACGCGCATCCCTGGATCGTCTGGTTCGAGGTGGCAGCGCTGGTCGGGACGATCCTTCTTCTGAGGCGCGAGAGCCGGAAATCCTGGCACCTCAAGTGGATCAACTATCGATACCTCGCCGAGAGGTTCCGCGGCGCCTTCTACCTGGTGCTGGCGGGCAAGGAGACCTGCCGCCCGGAGAGCGGGGATCCGTCCCGGATACCTCCCTGGCCCGGCATCTACTTCGAGGGGTTCCTGGAGAACCTCGAAGCCGTGCCCGTTCCCGGGGCGGACGGGAAGGTCGAGGAGCTCCGGACGTTCATCCTCGAGCACTGGATTCGGCCCCAGCTGGCGTACCACGAGTCGAACATTGAGAAGAAGGAGCACGAGGATCACCGCCTCCACCGCCTCGGGATCGTGCTCTTCGGGATCACGATCGTCGCGGCGGTCCTGCACGCGACGCACCTCGTGGAGAGGATCGCGCACGAGGCCCACGCGCACGTCTCCTTCTTCGGCCACGCCTCCCACGAGCAACCCTTCACCTTCGGAAACCTGCTGACGGCGGTGGCGCTGGTCTTTCCGGCCATGGGCGCGTCGCTGAACGCAATCCGGATGCAGTTCGACTACGGCCGGGTGGTCCAGGACTCGGCAACGGCCCTGCAGACGCTCGGGCCCCTGTCCGCGAAGCTCGAGAAGGCGGACACGCTCGAGGAGATCCGAAACCGCTTGCGGGAGATCCAGGAAGCCATGATGACGGAGAACAAGCAGTGGTACCGCGCCACGGCGCTGCGCAAGCTCGCGCTGCCCGGCTGAGCATTCTGCGCCGGTTTTCCTGCCAGGAAGCACGCAGACGTCGAACGACGAGAGGCGAAGGAAGGCCGGTTCAACAGGGTCTCGCGCTCGGCGGCAGGTGGCCGATGTCGTCGTGGGAGATGAGAAACGGCCCCCCTCTCGCGCGAGAGCGAATCTCCGGCATCCGGGAAGCCTACTCCCCCTCGATCGTGGACGGGGGCTTGCGCGCGATGTTGTAGGTCGCGCTGACCACGCCGGGAACCTCCGCGGTGAGACGGTCGCCCAGGCGCTGCAACGTCTCCCAGGAAAGACGCGTGGGCTCGGCCGTGCGCGCGTCCTCGCTCTCCCAGCAGCGCACCTCGACCTGCTGGCCGTACTCGCGCTTGCCGTCCCTAACGCCCGTCACCCGGTCCGCGTGCAACACCGCAAGGTACTGGAACGCACCCGTCTTCTCCAGCTCCTCCCGCACGATCCGGTCGGCTTCCCGTGCCGTCTCGACGCGCTCCCGCGTCACCTCGCCGAGCACCCGGACCGACAGGCCCGGACCGGGAAACGGCGGACGGCTGTAGACCATCTCGGGAAGCCCGAGCGCCTTGCCCACCTCGCGGATCCCGTCCTTCCGAAGATCCACCAGCGGCTCCAACACCCGGTATCCGTATTCCGTCTCCGGATCGATCCCCAGCTGCGCCAGGATGTTGTGCTGCCTCTTGATCCCCGCCACCGTCTCGTCCACGTCCGTCTTGTTCGTCCCGTGAAGAAGGAACTTCGCCCCCGTCTCGCGGACCAGCGGGCCGAACACCTCCTTGTAGAACACCTCCGTGATGCCCCGGTCCCGCTTCTTCTCGGGATCGGTCTCCCCGGCCAGCGCCCCGAAGAACTTCTCGCTCTCGTCGATCAGCGAAACCTCGACGCCGAACCCCCGGAAGATCTCCACCACCTCCTCCGGCTCCCCCGCCCGCATCAGCCCCGAGTCGATGAAGGTGGTCTTCAGCCGGTCCCCCAGCGCCCGGTGGCCGAGCAGCGTCACGACCGAGCTGTCCACGCCGCCCGAGAGGGCGTTCACGGCGACGCCGTCGCCGACCGTCTCCGCGATCTCCTTCACCTGTTTCTCGATGAAACCGTTCACGTCCAGATTCATGCGTCGGTCCTCCGCAGGGTCCAAAGGGCCCCCCGATCCGCCCGGGGGGGGTGCCGACATTATAGGGGGATCGGAGAAAGATGACAGACGGTAGATTCCCGGGTCCCGTTCCCGGATGCGGGAATCCTTAGACACCTACGCCTTGAAATGTCGTTGTCAAGAGAACCTTTCCGGTGCTGCCGTGCTTTTTCGAGCCTGATTCACATGATGTTTTCCTGATCAACATGATTCTTTTCGATCCGTCAGCCATGAGCCTTCGGCTCTCCAAGAAACCATGAAAACTTGGAGGGCGAGCCCCTTCGACTTCGCGCAGGGTTGTGGTGAGCCTGTCGAGACACTCCCGGCGAGCCGGCTGCATTCTGGCTCGGGAGGACCCTCGCCCTCCAAGGCGGCTTGGCTGCTTTTGGGAGTGCGGATACGCGCTTCCCAAACGGCTCATCTCCGCCGCAGGACGATCCTGAGATTCACCGCTCCCGCCTCCACGCCCTCGATCCTCTCGGGACGGTACCCTTCCAAAAAGGCGTAGATCGTGAAGGTTCCCGAGGCGAGGCCCTGGAACGCGAAACGCCCGTTCTCCCGGGTCCGCGTGGCGGACGTCCTTCCCCCGTCCCGCGGCCGCGCGCGCATCCACGCGAAGGCCACGGGCGTGCCGTTCCCGTCCACCACCTGCCCCTCGATCGAAAGGGGAGCGTGCACGTCCACTTCGATCCGGACCTCCTTCCCCTCCTCGACCTCGAAAGACACGGGATCGTCCTGCACGTGGCCTTCCGAGGCGAAGATCGCCTTCCAGGGGCCCGGGCAGAGCCGCTCCGCCCGGAACGCGCCCTCCCCGTCCGTCCGGATCTTCCGGTGGACCGGCATCATCAGACTCCAGAAGTCCCCAAGCGAGGGTTCCCGGAACGCGAGAACCAGCTCCCGCCCGGCCACCGGATCGCCTGTATCGTCCACGACGCGCCCGAAAACGATTCCGCCCCGCGAAAGGGAAAAACGGATGTCCCGTCTCTCCGCGCCCGGGGCCACCCCTTCGAGAAGCGCATACCCGACGGCATGGGCCTCGTCGGTCGCCAGCACGAGATTGTCTCCGAAGAGCGTCCGGATCTCGCAGGCTCCCCCCGCATCAGTGACCCCCAGGCGCGCGCAGGACGTCCCCGCGACGCGGTGAACCAACGCGCCCGTCACGGGCTTCCCCGCCGCGTCCACCACCGTGACGGAAGCGAGGGGAAGCGGCCAGAGGGGGATTTCCACCCCGTCCGCGCGGCGAACCGTCGTGGGGATCTGCACCTTCACGGGTGCGGGAAGTCCCCATCCCTCCTTGCAGGCCGTCAGGTGGAAGGTCCACGCCTCCCCCGCCTCCTCGTAGGGTTCCACGCGGACCAGGAAAGAACCGTCCGGGCCGCTCTTGACCATGTCCGGAAGGCGCGCACCCAGTTTCCGCTGGACGAGCGCCCCCTCGACGGGCGTCTTGCCCTCCCCGTGCACGACGCGACCGGCGATGATCAGGCAGGGGGCCAGGACCACGTCCCGGTGGACCACCTCCCCCTCACGGCCCGAGACCTTGATCAGACCCTCGGGCGCCCCGGGCTCGAACACCGAAAGGTGGGCGCTCCCGGGCGGGATTCCCTCGAGACGGTACGCGCCGTTGTCGTCCGTCTTTCCACGGATCGGTCGGCCCCTCCCGTCGGTGGGCTGGACGAAGACCAGCACACCCGGCACGGTCACGCCAGCGTCCCGCTCGTAGACCACGCCTTCCAGCACGTATCCCTTCGTCAGCGTCAACGTGATCTCGCCCCGGGAGGGGACGCGGACTTCAGGGCGCACCCCGTCGACGAAACCCTCCTTCTTCGCCCCGAGCACGTAGGGGCCGACAGGAAGGTCGTCGAAGCGGAACCGGCCCTCCGGTCCCGTGGTCCGCCTGAACCATTCCACGTAGAACTTCGCGTCCCGGGTCCGCCGCGCTTCATGCGGCAGGCGGAACGCCTGCACCGACGACAGGACGACGGGGCCCTTTCCTGGCGACAGCACGCGTCCCGCGAGGACGTTCGCGGGCTTCATCACCACCTCGAGCGGCTCACGCGAAGCAGGCGGGCGGGGAAGCGCATGCACCACCCTCGTGGCGAAGCCCTTGGCGGACGCATGAAGCGCCCACGCTCCCGTCGTCGCCTCTTCCACCGGCAGGGTAAAAGCGCCCGCCTCGTCGCTGACGGTCTCCGCCAGCACCTCGTCGGGGTTTTGAAATTCCTCCGCGCCGAAAAGATAGCGGCAAAGCATCCGTTTGTGCAGGAGCAGGGGGGCGGGAAGGACGTGTTCGGACGCGAGGCGGAGCCGGGCCCCGGCGACCGGCGTGCCGTCCGGGCGGACCACACGGCCCGTCAGCGGAGGGTCCTCCGACGCTCCGGCGGGAGGAGGGCCCGGCTCCCGGCCGGGAGGAGGAGAGGTCCTCTCTTCGGATCCCTCGACCGGCGTCGGCGCCGGGAGCCGCGGTGTCTTCGGGGATTCTCCTTCCTCCGGGAAAGGGAGGAGTTCCGTGCCGTCCCGCCTCTCCCGGCCGCCGGTCTCACCGGTCCAGGCGGGAGGAAGCGGCACGGTTTCCTCATCCGCGTCCCGAAGGACGTAGAGAAGGAAGAGGGCCCCGGCGAGGGCCGCAACCACGAGCAGCAGGGGGAAAAGGGTTCGGTTCCGGTTCATGCCCGGCTCTTTTCAATCATCCCGGTCATCTCTGTTTCGCAAGATGCCCCCTGACCGCGGTCCAGATCCACGAATCCACGAGCACACGATTTCCCGTTTCCCTTTCTCTCGCCCCGACCCTCCCCTCTCCATCTCGAGCCGGTGCGGCTCGCCAGGAGGCTCGCCCTCCAAACCGCCCTCGCCTCTCCCCCTCGAGCAGCGTTTCTCGCGGCTGAAATCTGAAATCTGAAATCTACAATCCCTCTCCGGGTCCGTGCAGCATCATCCGCGCGTCGGCGATGAGCGCGCCCCCGGCGCCCGCCAGGACCGGGTTCAGGTCGATGGAGTCCACGGTTTCGCGAAGTTCGAAGGCGGCCTCGGAGAACCGGCTGATCAGCGCCGCCAGCGCCTCGCGGTCGACGGGCTCGGCCCCGCGGAAACCCTCGAGCAGGGCGCGCCCCTTCAACGCGGCCAGGGCCACGAGGGCCTGCTCGCGGGTCATCGGCGCGGCGCGGATCGCCACGTCCTCGTACACCTCCACCGAGGTCCCCCCGATGCCGGCGAGGACGACCGTGCCGAACTGGGGGTCCTGTTTCGAGCCCACGAACATCTCCACGCCCGCCGCCATCTCGTCGATCAGGACGCCCTCGAAGGCCTCGATGTCCCCGAGTCTCTCGAACGCGGCGCGCAACCCGTCCTCGTCCCGGATGCCGACCACCACGCCGCCGGCGTCGGACTTGTGGACCACCTTCGGCGAGACGACCTTCGCCACCACCGGGTAGCCCAGCGACGCCGCGCCCTCGACCGCCTGCGCCTCGTCGCGGGCGAAGACGTGGCGCGTGACGGGCAGTCCGAAGGCCTCCAGGATCGCCTTGGCGCCGGGTTCCATGACCCAGCCGGCGTCCTGCGCGTCGTCGAGGATCTCCTGCATCTCGTCCTTCATGTCTCCGCCCTCCACGACAGCGCCCGGGCCATGTGGACCGCGCCTTCCACCGAATGGGCCACGGGCACGCCGTTCGACTCGAACCCGTCGATGAAGATGCCGTACTTGTCGATGTGCGGGATGTAGGTGACGACCGGCTTTCCGAACTCCCGCCCGAGCTGGGCCACGCGGGCGCCCACGTCGGAGGTGATGCCCGGAATGTAGGGCAGGCAGAGCAGGATCACCGCGTCCACGTCCTCCCGCTCCAGGAAGAACCGCGTGGACGCGTAGAAATCCCCGTCGCCGGCGCTTCCCGTCAGGTCCACGGGGTTGTTCGTGGACGCGATGTCCTTGACGCTCGGCGAGAGCCGGTCGCGAAGGACGGCCTGGTCCGTGTCGGGAATCCGGGGCAGCTCGAGCCCGGCGTCGTGACAGAGATCCGTGGCCACGGCGCCGTGGCCCCCCGATGCCGTCACTACCCCCACCCGCTTGACGCGCGGCGCGCTCCGCGAGCACAGGACCTCGCAGAAGCTGACGAATTCCGCCTCGTCCCGCGCCTCCATCGCGCCGGCCTGGATCAGGACCTCCCGGAACACGCGGTAGTCCCCCGCCATGGAGGCCGTGTGCGACTGCACGGCGCGCGAGCCGCCGGGGGACCTTCCCGCCTTGAAGAAGACGACGGGCTTTTCGATCCGGCCGAGGAGATCCAGAAAGGTGCGGCCGCGTCCCGGCGAGAAGCCTTCCAGGTAGAGCCCGATCACCCGCGTGGCCCGGTCCGCTTCCAGGAACGCCACCAGGTCCACCTCGTCCAGGACCGCCTTGTTCCCGATGCTCACCCCCCGGCTGATGCCGGCCCCTTCCTGGGTCAGCTTGATCATCAAGTCCACCAGGATCCCCCCGCTCTGGCTCACGAGTGCCACCTCGCCCGCGCGCGGCGTCAGGAGACGCTCCGGCGGCAGGAAAAACGTGTCCATGTGGGGCGGCGAGAACACGCCGAGACAGTTGGGGCCGATCAGCGGGAAATCGTGATCCTGCGACAGCCCTCGCACCTCCTCCTGGAGGTTCTCCCGGCCCACCTCCTTGAAACCGCCGGAGATGACGATGGCGCCGCCCGCTTCCGCCTCGATGCCGTCGCGGACCACGCCGGGGACGTGATCCGCCCGCACCGCGACCACCACGGCGTCCACCGCCGCCGGGACCTCCTTCAAGGAGGGGTAGACGCTCTCGCCGTACAGCTCCCCGCCGTGCGGGTTGACCGCGTAGGTCTTCGCGCCCGCCCTGAGGTGGTTCTTGTTGTAGATGACGTTGGCCGGGTGGAAGGGGTTGCTCAGGGAGACGCCGACGACGGCGATGCTCCGAGGCTCGATCAGTCTTTGAAGGTCCATCCGCCCGTCTCCAACAGATCGCTTCCGGCTGAAATCTGTTCCGAAAATTTGGCAAAAACCATGATCGATGACCGCCTTGGAGGGCGAGGGTCCTCCCGAGCCCAAACACAGCCGGCTCGCCAGCCCGTACTACGCCGATCGGCTCTTGCAAGGGCTACGTAGGGTCCTCCGTAGCTCTCGCAACCACCTGCAAGCGAAGGAGGAGAGGCTCGCCCTCCAAATTCTCATGGCTTCTTGGTGAGCCGAAGGCTCATGGTTGACTACAATACAAAATCCCTTTGTCCGCAATCCAAAATCCGGAATGCCTCTCGTCCCCTCACCCTACTCCCATTCCAGCGTCTCGAGGACGTGGCGGAGGCGGCCGGCCGTGCGGAACTTCTTCAGGATGAGGGAGCGCTTCAACCCGCAGCAGACGGCCTTGACCTCGGGGGGGTGCTTGGCGTAGCGCGCAGCGCCGCCGAGCGCGTCGTAGAAGATCCGGATCAGGAAGAGGACGTCCTCCTGGATGTTCTCCGCGCTGGGCGGACCCCAGTTGAACATGTCCACGAGCTTCACGTCGAATCCGATCCCCCGGCGCCGGATGATGATGTTGTCGTCGTGCAGGTCGCCGTGGTATTCGCGGGCCCGGTGGATCGTCTCCACGCCCGCCGCGAGCGTGTGCAGCAGGTGGAGGCCCTCGAAGGCGGTGAGGCGTTTCCCCGGCCGGCGGGCGACGAATCGGCTGAGGAGTTCCCCCTCCACGTATTCGGACACGAGGCACGTGACGTCCATGTCCCGGAAGCGGATGCTCTCCTGCGTGTGGTACTGGATCAGGATGGGGCAGTCGCGCAGCTTGTGGAGCTTGCGCGCGTAGAACTTCGCGGATCGGTTGCGCTCGTTCCGGTGGGGAAAAAAAAACTTGGCCGCGCGCTCCACGCCGATGAACCGCTCCCGCACCCGGTAGACCTCCCCCTCCCAGCCGCCGCCGAGCCGGGACAGCACCTCGTACTTGCCCGCCAGGATCCGGCCGGGTTCGAAGTCGAAGCTCCGCAGGCGCTTTCGGTTCCTTTTCGCCATGGCGTCGCGTCACGCTCCAGGGAGGAAGAAACAAACATACCGGGCTGAAGATTTGAAGTCCATCCTCCAGCCGTATCAAGCAGCCACACCGGACTGCAGCGAAGAGAGTCTCACCGCCGAGGACGCGGCGGTTCTCCCCCCATTTCCTTTCCGATTCCGCCCGAACATCCTACAATCCCGGACACGTCCCACGCAGACGCCCGTGGCGGGAGAGGACTTGTCATGACGCCGGAATCCGAGGCGCTCTTCGTCCTGTTCGCCCTGGAAAGGGGATTCGTCTCCCCCCGGGATCTGGCCGACGGCGCCTCCCTGAGGGCTTCCCGCCCCGAACAGGGCATCGCGGACATCCTCGTCGAGCGCGGCCTGCTCACCCCCGGGGACCGGGCGGAACTCGAAACCCTGGTGGCACGGGAAACGGCGAGCGGAAACGCCGGGGAAAGCCTGCTCGATCTCTCCGGGATCGAGGGGGAGGAGAGCGGCTCCCTGCTGAAGCTCGCTTCCGCCGACCTGGCCCCCCCTTCCGGATCCGAAGATTCTCCGGCGGAGGCGTCGCAACGATCGATCCTCTTGCCGGCGGGGCCCGAGGTGCGGTACCGGGGGCGCCGCGAGATCGGGCGGGGCGCGCTGGGCCGCGTGATCCTGGGCAAGGACGGCGTGCTGGGCCGCGACGTGGCCATCAAGGAAATGATCCGCCCCGCTTCCTCCGAGAAGATGCTCCGACGCTTCCTCCGGGAAGGCGAGATCGCCGGAAGGCTCAACCACCCCAACGTGATCCCCGTGCACGATGTCGGCGTCCGGGAGGAGGGGCGGAAACGGATCCCCTACTTCGTCATGACGCGGATCGTGGGCCGCGACCTGAGGAACATCATCGTTGCCGTGGAGCGGGGATCGTGGGAGAGCGCAGGGGAGGACCGGGACAAGGGACTCCACACGGAACACGTTGCCCCTGACACTTCCTCGGATCCGCGCCGGGAGTTCACCCGCCCGCGCCTGCTCGGCATCTTCCAGGACATCTGCCAGGCCATGGCCTACGCGCACGACCGCGGCGTCGTCCACCGCGACCTCAAGCCCGCCAACGTGATGGTGGGCGAGTACGGCGAGGTCTACGTGGTGGACTGGGGCCTCGCGAAAACGCATATAAAGACTGATCAACCTGATCAAAGGGAGCCCGTCGCCGCACGAGGAGAATCCCCAGACGTTCCGCGCAGGAAGGCAGGACGAACCTCCCCCGATCAGGGAAATCAGCCTGCGGCGAAGCCGCATCAGGACGATCAGGAGTCGGCGGATCAGGTCGATCAGGCTCCTCAGGTCACCCTCGAGGGTGACCTGATCGGCACCCCCGCCTACATGTCTCCCGAACAGGCCGCCGGGCGCGTCGACGACATCGACGAGCGGTCCGACATCTATTCGCTGGGGGCGATCCTCTACGAGATCCTGACGCTCCACCCCCCCTTCGACGGGGAGACGCCCCTGAGCGTCGTCGCCAAGGTGATCAAGGGCGATCTGACGCCGCCTTCGCAGAAGGTTTCCGGGATCCGCAGGTCTGTCGACACGGAAAACGCTGAGAAAGGGTCCCCCTCTGCAATCCTTCCCCGTTCTCAGCGTCGAGCGTCCTTCCCTGAGCCCGTTCCCCCCGAGCTGGACGAGATCGTCCTGAAAGCGATGGCGCGGGACAAGGCTGGCCGGTACGCCTCCGTCCGCGAGCTCTTTGAGGAGATCCAGCGGTTCCTGGAAGGCGAGAAGGAGAGGGAGAGGAGACGGGCGGAAGCGGCCCAAAGAGCGGCGGAAGGCGGGGAGGCGCTCGAGACGTACCGCGCGCTGGACCGGCAGGTCGAAAAAAGCCGCCTCGCCCTCCAGGAAGCCACCGAGAAGACGAAGAGCTGGCAACCTGTCGAAGTCAAGGAGGAGGTCTGGACCGAACAGGACCGGATCCGGAAGCTCGAGGAGGAGCGAATGGACGCCTTCGGCCGCGCGGAGGTCGCCTTCGGCCAGGCGCTCCTGGCGGACCCCTCGAGCGAGGCGGGGGCCGAGGGACGGTGCGAGCTCTACTTCGAGCGGTTCTTGAAGGCGGAGCGCCGGCGGGACCGGGGGGAGATGGTCTACTACGAGAACCTCATCCGGGAATACGACCGGCGCGGGCGATGGGCGGAAAGGATCGGGCGCCCCGGCTCCCTGGACATCCGGACCTTCGAGGGACCCGAGACCCCGCCGGTGAGCGACCCGGGCTGGGCGGTCCGCTTCGCCGACGAGACCCTCCGGCCCTGGCGCAAGGGGCGGCCCGTCCGGGACGCCTCCCCCGACGACGCCGATCGACCGGTCCCGGAAATCTCCCATCGTGTCGGCGGAGCCTGGAAACCGGTCCCGCTCGACGCCGAAGCGGACCGCGGTCCGGAGGTGGAGGGGATCCGGGTCACGGTCCACCGGTACATGGAGCGCCGGTACCGCCTCGTCCTCGAGGCGGGGAAGACGCCGGGCTCGACGCCTCTCGCCGGCGTCGCCCTGGCCCCCGGATCGTATCTCTGCGTTCTCGAGGCCGAAGGGTACGCGCGTGTGCGTCTTCCCGTCGTGATCCGGCGTGGAGAAACGACGCGGGCGGACGTGGATCTCTACCGGGCGTCCCGGATCCCGCCGGGATTCGTGCAGGTGACGGGGGGGCCCTTTGCGGCGGGCGTGGACGAGCGCGAGCCGCGGGTCACGGAGTCCTTCTTCATCGCGAAGCATGCCGTGACCTTCGGCGACTATCTCGCCTTCCTCGACGACCTTTCGGCGGGAAGCGCGGACGGCCTCGAGGAGGCCCGTCGCCGGCAACCGAGGGTTCCGGAGAAGACGCTTCTGGTCGAAGAGAGGGGCCGGTGGCGGCTTCCGGCTTCCGGCGAGCGGGAGGGGCAGGTTCTCACCGAAGCCATGCCGGTGCTGGGGATCTCCTGGTTCGACGCCCTCGCCTACTGCGCCTGGGTTTCGAGCCGGGACGGCCGCCTCTACACCCCTCCGCACGAGGAGGAATGGGAGAAGGCGGCGCGCGGGACGGACGGCCGCCTGTTTCCCTGGGGCGACCGGTACGATTCCACGTTCTCCAACACGATCGGCACGCACGAGCAGGGACCCCGGATCGCCGAGGCGGGAACGTTCCCCGTCGACGAATCCCCGTACGGCGTGATGGACATGGCGGGGAACATGCCGACGTGGTGCCTGAACGCCCCGGAGCGCATCCGGACGGACCGCCTGATCCGGGGGGGCGCCTGGTACTTCTCGGACGACCGGGCGACCACGGCGGCCCGCATGGGGATGAGGCCGGAGGTCGCCCACGTGCACACGGGCCTGAGGCTCGTGTGGCGGCCGCACTGGATCGGGTCCGGATTCCCGTCCGGCCATTCCGGCATGAACCCTCTGCAATGGGAGGACGCTCCGACATGAAAGCGATGGTGCTGGAAGCGATCTCGGATCTGTCGAAGGAAAGCGCCCCGCTGGCGCTCCGCGATCTTCCCGACCCGGTTCCCGGTCCCGGCGAGATCCTCCTCCGGGTCACCGCCTGCGGGGTGTGCCACACGGAGCTCGACGAGATCGAGGGCCGGACGCCCCCGCCGCGCTTTCCGGTGGTTCCCGGCCACGAGGTGGTCGGCGAGGTGGCGGGGCGCGGGGAGGGGGCGTCCGTCTTCCGCGAGGGCGACCGCGCGGGCGTGGCCTGGATCGGGCACGCGTGCGGGCGATGCGCCTTCTGCCGGCGGGGCGAGGAGAACCTCTGCCCGGACTTCGTCGCCACGGGCCGGGACATGGACGGGGGATACGCGGAATGGATGACGGTCTCGGAGGGGTTCGCGTACGCCATCCCGCCCTCCTTTTCCGACGCGGAAGCGGCCCCGCTGCTGTGCGCGGGGGCCATCGGATACCGTTCGTTGCGGCTCGCGGGCTTGCAGGACGGCGCCCGTCTCGGCCTGACGGGGTTCGGGGGTTCGGGGCATCTCGTGCTGAAGATGGCGGCGTTCCGGCATCCCGGCGTGCGCGTCTTTGTGTTCGCTCGCGATCCGGGCGAGAGGGCGTTCGCGCTCGAGCGGGGAGCGGTGTGGGCGGGGGATACGGCGGAAGAGGCGCCGGAGACGCTCGACGCCGTCATCGACACCACGCCGGCCTGGAAGCCGGCGGTGGAGGCGCTGAAGAATCTCGCCCCGGGGGGACGCCTCGTGATCAACGCCATCCGCAAGGAGGCCGGTGACCAGAAGGAACTGCTTCGTCTCGACTACACGCATCACCTCTGGCTGGAAAAGGAGATCAAGAGCGTGGCCAACGTGACGCGTCGAGACGTCTCGGAATTCCTCGACCTCGCGGGGAAAATGGACATCCGGCCCGACGTGCAGGCCTTTCCGCTGGACAAGGCCAACGAAGCGCTTCTTCAGCTCAAGCGGGGAGGGATCCGGGGGGCCAAGGTGCTCAGGATCGGGTAGGGCGGCTCTTCCTCGGGGGAGCCTTTTTCAGGGCCTTTCCGTCTTTTCGAACCTGATCTACCGGAACTTGAAGGTATAGCCCAGGACGATCTCGTAGGACCGGTAGAAGACGTGGGAGCCGTTGACGGTGCCCAGGAGCGCGTTGCTCTCGTCCGGGTCGGAAAAATTCACGACCTGCTCGAAGGGGCAGCTCCCGAAGGAGAATCCGAACCCGAGACAGAGCTTGGTCTGCTCCCGCTCGAAGGTGACGCCCGCCAGCAGGTGATAGACGTCCCAGGCAGCGAAGGCGAGGTCGGAATCACCGCTCTCTTCGAGCGCCGAGAAGTCCGTCCGGAAGCTGGCATAGCCGTCGAGGCTCTTGACGATGTTCATGGAAACGCCCAGCCCCACGTTGAAGACGGCGTTGCATTCGTGATAGACGTCGAGATCCACCGAGCCCGCCAGGGGGTCGGCGCCCGGCGTCGTGCCGTCCATCACCCGGAATCTCGACAGGGAGCCGAACCATTCCGCGCTGAAGTAGACCCGGATCGTATCCAGATCGAGCGTGGCGCCGACGGCCACCGCGAAGGGGCTCCGGTACTTCGCGTTCAGGCCCTTCTGCCGGTCGTTGTTGACGACCGTGTCCTCGGTCCCGTCGTCGTCCAGGTCCTGCCCCAGCATGCTGACGTTGCGCCGGCTCGAACCGTCCCCGTAGAGGTGGATGCTGCCCGAGGTCAACGTGAGACCGAACGTGAACGGGGCGATGTCGGCCGCCGCTCCCACCTTGAACAGCGTCCTGAGATTCAGGTATTCCGCCTCGTCCAGCGTGTTCGTCACGGCGGAATCCGCCGTGGAGGAATAGGCCTGGGCGAGGCTCTCCTGCCGGACGCGATGGGAACGCACCGCCAGGAACGCCGTCGCCCCGATCGACACCTTTTCGTGGACGGGACAGGACCAGGACAGCCCGCCCCAGATCTCCTGCAGGTTCGTCTCGAACAGGTACTCCCCCACGTATTCCTCGTCCCCCGGCGAGTCGTCGAGCACGTCGAGGGTCGCCCGCTTCCGGCCGTAGAGCGACCCGTTGAAGCTGTGGCGCGTCAGGATGGAATACGCCAGGACCTGCCCGGGCAAGAGGTCCCGGGGCAGCACGCCGGCGGTGAGGACGGGGGTGGAGGCGAATTCCCGCGCCCGGAGATCGGCCCCCGAACCGATCCCGTGCTTCAGGTGGATCGTCTGCAGCTTGTAGACGTCGACGTTGATCAGGATGCCCGGCTCGTGGATGCGCGTCAGCGCCCCGGGATTGTAGAAGGCCGCGCTGACGTCCTCGACGCCCCCCACCACCGTACCGCCCAGAAGACCGGATTCCGTTCCGTACGGATGGTTCCAGTAGTGGGCGTCCCCGGCGAGCGTCGTTTTTCCGGCCGCCGCGAGCAGAAGACACAGGATAAAGGAAAGCCGCGCCCACGAGACGCCGCCGGTGGTTCTTGACATCGTTCATCCTCCCGACGAGGGGGGATTCTCCTCGATTCCCGTACGGGCATCAAGGCGAAGTTTCCCCCCGCAGAGCCGCCCGGTGGATCCCCTTCCCTCGCGGGAGGTTGCACGGAAGCGCCATGCAAATCCGCGCCTCTCGAATCCCCCCTTCCCTTCGCCCTTCACGAAACGCCTGGAAAACGATATAAACGGACCGAGAACCCGGATGCCCCGAGACCCCAAGAGGCGCCCTTCCGCGCGCCGGATGCCGGAGGCCCCATGGAACCCGTCCGTTGCCCCTCCTGCGCCCAGGAGATCGGCATGAACCGGAAATGCCGGACCTGCCTGGAGACCCTCGTCGACCGGGGCGTCGAGGACATGACGCCCGAACGGTTCCGGGAGGTTCAGGAAGCCACGCGGACCTGGCTCGAGAGCGAGACGCCCGGCATCCCCTCCCTCTTGCAACAGCGCGTCCCCTTCTTCCTCGAGATCCTGGATGCCGGCACGGGCGGGGAAGCCGCCGACGTGTCCATGGACGCCCGGCGGGCCGTCGCCTACGCCCTCTACTACGTCGTCAGCCCCCTGGACAAAGCGCCCGACCACGTCCCGGACCTGGGGTTCACCGACGACGCCGTCGTCCTGGACATCGTCGTCCAGCGGTTCCGGAGGGAGCTGGAGGCCTTCTGCGGACGCCGGGGACGCGATCCCGCTTCCGGCGGACTCTGACCCTCCTGTACTGAAAGGCCCGGACATGGCGAAAAAACAGAAGACGTTGATCGTCGAGTACTCCCCCTCCTGGTTCAGCGACGCCGACAAGACCCGCGCCGTCGGCGGCCCGGAGAACTGGAACCTGGACGACGGGAACGGCGTGAACGAGATCAACCGACTCCTGGATGACGGATGGCGCGTGTCCCAGGTCTCCGCCATGGGCGGCACGGGAGGCGGCGATGCCAAGGTGCTCTTCCGGAGCTACGCCGCCCTCGTCGTGCTGGAACGGGAATCGCCCTGACCTTCCCGCCCCGGATCGCCCGCTCGGAGCCTTTCGGATTTCCGCGGTGGATGTGGAAAAACCCCTTGCTCAGCGGCGACCGGGGATTTTTCACAGCCGCTCAGCGAAGCTCGGTGGAGGGGAAGGGAAACCAGGGCTCGGGATCCACGCGCCGGAAGCCGACCGCCTGCAGGACGCTGATGGGCGCGTCGTCCTCGGCGCGGACGTCGCCGAGGACCAGGGTTCCCGGACCGAAATCGTCCAGGAAGCCGTTCAGAATCATCCGCATCACGTCCTGCGCCAGGCCCTTCCCCTGGAAGGTGCGGTCGACGCCGAGGTTGTGCATCAGCACGTACTTCAAGCCGTCGGGCTTTTCCAGAACCTCGTAGGACACGCAGGCGACGGGATTGCCGCCCTGGAGCGCGACCAGCATCTTGTCCCGATCGATCACGCCTTCCTCCACCTCGCGCCGGTACATGTCGAGAACCTCCTCGCCGGACTCCTCGCCGTAGGCTTTCAGGTGGGTTCCCACGAACATGCGAAAGCCCTCCTCGGAGGAGGCGTCGGTGATCCGCAGGTTCTCGTTTCCGATGGGCAGGGGATCGTCGGCGAGATGGAAAGAATACCAGTACGTTCTCGATGCGTTCATGAATCCCCCTCCCTTGCGTTTCCTTCTCATGCTCACCCGGCAAGTTTTTATTGTACCCTCCTGGCCGGACCAAGTCAGGCACGAAAGATCCTGAGCCTGTCGAATGGATCGACGTTACTCAGGGCGATGGTGAGCCAGGCCGAACCATCGAACCACTGACGCTTCGTGGTCGGGTGGTTGGGTGTGTAAGAGGTAGCCGCCGCTACAATCTCCAATCGAAAATCCAAAATCTGAAATCTGTATTCCGTGACCGCGCGCGCGACTCGGGTCTTTGCGATCCTCAGGGGGAGGCCCGACCGTAGAGGAGCGTCTTTTCACCGAGAGCGCGCCTCACGTCCCCGGTGAGAAGCGTTTCGTCCAGGCGCCACCGCCAGTTGCCCTCGTGCGTGGCGGGCCGGTTCATCCGGGCCTCCTCGCCCAGGCCGAGGAGATCCTGCAGGGGGAAGATCGTCAGGTCCGCCACCGACATCATGGCCAGGCGGACCAGGACGTCGGGAACCTCGTCGGCCGGGACCTCCCGGCCCACGTAGCGGAAAAGCCGTTCCCGGTCGCCGGGGGCGGCCTCCTTCTCGAACCAGCCCCGGGCGGTGTTGTTGTCGTGCGTGCCGGTGTAGACGACGCCGCGCCGGTGGTAGTTGTGGGGGAGGTAGGGATGGCCGGGGTTGTCCTCGCCGAAGGCGAACAGGAGCACCTTCATGCCGGGAAAGCCGTACCGCGACATGACCCTCCTCACGTCCGGGGTGATGATCCCCAGATCCTCCGCCAGGATGGGGAGAGGGGAGATCCGCGCGGAAAGCGCGTCGAAGAAACGCTCCGCCGGCGCCTTGACCCACCGTCCGTTCTCGGCGGTCTTGGACCCGGCCGGGACCTCCCAGAAGGCCACGAACCCCCGGAAGTGGTCGATGCGGATCCCGTCGAAGAGGTCGAGGTTGTGCCGGATGCGCCGGAACCACCATTCCCAGTCCCGGCGCTCCAGCTCCTCCCAGCGGTAGACGGGATTGCCCCACAGCTGCCCCGTCTTGCTGAAGTAGTCGGGAGGCGCCCCGGAAAGACCCTCGGGACGCTTGCGCTCGTCCAGCTTGAAGAACTCGGGCCGGGACCAGACGTCCGCGCTGTGGTAGTCGACGTAGAGGGGCATGTCGCCGAGAATCCGGATGCCCCGGCGCCCGCACTCCTTTTTCAGGGCGTTCCACTGGCGGTGGAAGACGTACTGGAGAAACGTGTAGTACTCCACGTCGGCCCGCTGCTCTTCCCGCGCCCGTTCCACCGCGTCGGGATTGCGGTCCCGGAGGCCTTGAGGCCATTCGCCCCAATGCCGGTCCGGAAAACGGGCGTCCAACGCGGAGAACAGCGCGAAGTCGCCGAGCCAGTGGCCCTGCGCGTCCAGAAACCGCCGGTAGTCCTCTTCCCGTTCTCCCCCGCCGTCCTTGAACGTCCCGAACGCCTTGGCGAAAAGCCGTCTCTTGAAGCTCCGGCAACCCTCGAAATCCACGGTGTCCGGAACAACGGCGGGGGGCTCCTCGAGGTCCTTGCGATCCAGAAGCCCGTCCTCGACCAGGAGCGCGGGGCTGATCAACAGCTCGTTGCCGGCGAACGCGGAGGTCCCGCTGTAGGGGGAATTCCCGAACCCCGGACCCGTGGGGCCCAGCGGCAGGATCTGCCACCAGGTCTGCCGGGCCTCCGCGAGGAAATCCAGAAACCGCCGGGCGCCGGGACCCAGGTCCCCGACGCCGAAGGCGGAGGGCAACGAGGTGACGTGGAGCAGCACCCCGCAACTTCTACGATCGATCATCCCCCCCCCCTTTCTGGGGTCGTGTCGCAATTGTCAACTTTTTTGCGCCGGAAGCGACACCTGAAGCCGCTTTCCCACCTTGCGCAGCTTCGAGACCATCCACGCCTCTTCAGCCATTCGCTTTTCCACGGCTTTCACCGCCGTCGTTGTCGCCCCGCGTCCCAATCCGTACCGCCTGGCCGCCGCCGCCCCATTGAGCGACGTCCAGCGCCAGAGCCCGTAGAGTTTCAGCCGCCGCCGACGATGATCGGGAAGATCGGAAAAGGCTTTATCGATCTCCTCTTCTACACAGGATGGATCCACCATACCTAGAGCCCTGAGTCGACGCAATGCCGGCTCCTCCCCCGAATCTCGGCGGGATCGGATCGATTCCTTCACGAGATTCACGAAGGCCTCGCTTCCCAAAATCAATTCCGCCGTGGCCCGTTCAAAGGGCGAAACGGGTTTCTCTCCTTCCGCGGATTCCACGTATTCCCTGTAATTTTTTGCACTTGTAGCGGTAGGGAGAATCTCGAGGATATCCCCGGTTTCGATCCATGGGACCACCGGCCGTCCAAGGGTCCGTATGTAATTCCGGTAACTCGACCACCGCCACCTCTCTGCAGGGCGCGTAAGAAGAGCCCGGTTCGGATTCAGGTGAATGTAGCGGGAACAATCCAGAAGGTATTTTCCCCCTTCCACGAGAAGGGCCTTGTACCTTCCCTGCCAGAGATAACCTGACTTGTCGTGCTTGAAATTGAACCACTGGGCATATTCGCCGTTGATGCACTTCATCCATCGGGATAGACCACCGCGGGGAGTCCGAAGGAGAAGATGGTAATGGTTCGGCATGAGGCAAAAGGAAAAAACTTCCAGGTCGCCGGCCTCGACAGTCTTTTCGATGCGACCCAAAAAATTCCACCGGTCTCCGTCGTCGTGAAAGGTCTGCGTGCGACCCACCCCCCGGCTCATGACGTGGTAGATCGCTCCGGGGAATTCGATGCGCGTCGAACGGCTCATGAGGGACTCCAGAAGGAAAATTAAAAGAATCGCCGCTCCGAAAATTGACAATTGCGACACGACCCCAAAACACCTGCTACGCCGGGGGGGCGCCGGACGCGCCTGTCTCCCGGCGGACTTCGACGTCTTTCCGGTAGTCGGAAAAGGCGTCGGCGATCCGCTCCATCTTCTCCAGGGTGTCCGGCTTGTCGAGGGTGGTGTGGCGGTAGTCATCCAGCAGGACGTCCCCGCCCACGACCACGTAGCGGATTTCCACGCCGTTGGCGGACCAGATCATGTTTTCGAGACAGGTCTCGAGACGGGTGGGGACGAGGTTCGGCCAGGTCGTGTCGAGGAGGATGAAATCGGCTTGGGCGCCGGGGACGAGGCGGCCGGCGTCGACCCCGATCATCCGGGCGGGGCGTCGGGTGATCCGGTCGAGGACGTCTCCGGCGGGCAGGAGGGTGGGGTCGCGGTGAAACGCGCGCTGGAACTGGCTGGCGAGCCGCGCGGCCGAGATGATGTTCTGGTTGTCCGCGCTTCCCGACCCATCGGTGCTGATGGCCAGGGGCACGTTCCGCCGGATCATCTCCATCACGGGCGGCATGCCTGAGCCGAGGATGGCGTTGGCCAGCGGGTTGTGGACCACCATGGCGCCCGTCTCCACCAGGATGTCGAGGTCGGTCTCCGTGCAGTTCACCTGGTGCGCGAGCAGGGTCTTCCCGTCGAGAAAGCCGACGCTGCGGCCGTATTCCACGGGCGTCAGGCCGTAGGTGCGGCGGAACCAGGCGGTGGTTTCGGGTTCCTCGGAGGAGTGGATGTGGACGAGGGTGTCCCGCTTCCGGGCCCATTCCTTGAGGGCCTTCAGCATGTCGGGGCTGTTGGAGAAGAACTGGTCGGGGCCGGGGATCACGGTGAACCTCGCGAACGAGGCGGTGTCCTCCACGGCGCGGTCCAGCCGCGCCAGGGCCGCGGCGGGGGTATCGAGGATGTTCTTGTGGTAGTGGCGGTCCTGGCTTCCGAGCGCGGCGATCATGCGGGTGCCCGCCCGGTGGTTCTCCTGGGCGATCTCCAGCGCGTGGTACTTGCCGTGGTTGCAGTGGTGGACGAGGTTGGTGGTGATGCCGTAGGCGATGTCGTCGAGCCGGGCCTTGCGGTAGACCACGTTGTAGGGCGACTCGCCGAGTTCGGTCTCGAGACGCTTCTGGGAGGCCTCGAGGAAACCCGTGAAGAGGTTGACCGCCGTGTCGAGCCATTCGGTCAGGGGCGTGTCCTTGGCGATGCCGATGATGGGCGGTTCCGTATCGTGGCCGTGGGCCTTGACGAAACCGGGCAGGAGGACGCCGTCCAGGCGGGCGGGGACGCCGCCCGGCGCGCTTCCCAGGGCCGAGGCTTCGCCCGTCTCCAGGGCCGGTTTCCACCGGGCCTCGACCGCCGGCGTCCAGGGGCCGCACTCCGCGATGCGCCCGTTTTCCGCGACGACGTAGCCGTCCTCGATCCGGTCCTCTCCTCCCCTCAAGGGCAAAAGAAAACGCGCGCGGGCCAGGAGGGTCTTCATCGTCTCGTTTCGTCCAAGTCGCCTCTTCGTGGTCGGGCACCGGCACGATCCGGTGTACGCGATGGCAACGCCTCATGCAACGGGGGAGGGTGGGCAGCCTCAGCCCCCGAGGGTCCGGATCGCTTCCCCGATCCGGCGAAGCCCCTCTTCCACGACGCCGGGCTCCTCGCCGAAACCGATCCGGAAATGGTCGTCCATCCCGTCGAAGTACCGTCCGGGGACGATCACGGTGTCGTACGTCTCGACGAGAAGATCGAAAAGGTCGGAGCCGGAAACGCCGCCGGTCAGCCGGGGAAACGCGAAGAGGGGGCCCTCCGGCGGAACCCACGTCACCCCGTCCGTCGTTTCCACCCACTGCCGGACCCTGGGGAAGTTCTCCGCGAAACGGTCGCGGGCCGTCTTCCTCAGCACCTCGATCTCTCCGAATGCGATCGCGGCCAGGGCCTGCGACGGCACGGGAGGGTTCACGGAGGCGAGATCCTGGAACCGGTTCAGGGATTCCACCACCGCCGCCGGCGCCAGGGCCCATCCGACGCGGAGGCCCCCCAGGCCGTAGACCTTGGTCAGCGAGGACGTCGACACGGTCGCGCCCCCGAGCCGGCGCACCGTGGAAGCGTCCTCCACGGCATCGAGGTAGACCTCGTCCACGACCAGGGGAATGTCCCTCTCCCCGGTGATCCCAACGAGCGTTTCGAGATCGCGGGGCCGCAACTTCACGCCGGACGGATTGTGGGGATCGGTGAGGAAAACGGCCCGGGTCCGCTCCGTGAGCAGCGGAAGCAGGCTTTCGGGGTCCGGGCGGTACCGGTCCTCGGGAGTCCTTGGCCACCGCACGGCGTGGGCGCCGAAGACCTCGGGCAGGAGCGCGAGGATCGGGTAGGCGGGGGATTCGACGACGGCCTCGTCGCCGGGTCCGAGGAGGACGGCGGCCAGGAAGAAGTTCACGCCGCTGGTGCCCGTCGAGAGGAACACCTCCTCCTCGCTCACCCCGTGCCGTTCGGCGACGGCCTTCTTCAAGTCCCCGAGGCCGTAGGGTTCGCTCGAATTGAGGGGCAGGTTCTTCGCCTGGAAAGGCAGGGAGCCGGAGGATCGCGGGGGAACGCCGCTGCAGATCAGGTTGCAGGCGCCCCGGCCCTGGTAGGTCTTGGCGAAGGCCATGTATTCGAATACGGGATGCTTTCGCATGCGGACCATGACCGGGCTTGTCCTTCCTCGTGAAATGCCGTTTCGACTCCCGCACCCCGCGCCGGGGGAGGGTGCGAAGAATTGTACACCGATCCCGGTGGCGTGCCCAGATCCCGGGGAAGGGAACGTCTCGATTCGGATCGGCAAACTTGTTATCGTGATGGCGCGAACACGAATCGGAGAAACGGAATGACGCAGGAAGACGACGGATCCCAGGCGGAGGGGAGCGAGGCCATCTCCACCAAGATGGCGCTGGCCAAGGAACGCCTCGGTCTGGAAGTCAAGAAACTGGGCGATCTGATCGAACGCGAGATCGTCGACGCGGGGGAATGGCCCCCGCCGCCGGAAGTCTCCATGGACATCCGCCGGCGTTCCATGGCGCTCGGAGCCCGCACCGTCAAGCTCCTGGACGCCGTGGACAAGCTGGAGGACACGCGCGCGAAACTGGAAGAGGAGAACGAGGATCTGGCCCGGCAGATTCACGATCTCCGGATGAAGTCGACGGGCATTTCCCCCGCCGAGCTGGCCCACCTCAAGATGGAAAACGAGGTCCTCAAGGAACACGTGCAGCAACTGGAGCAGTCCTTTTCCGTCGAGGACGACGAGGATTCGACCTTGCAGGCCGAAAATGCCAAGCTGGCGGCCAAGCTCAAGGACCTGGAAAAGGAAGTGCACGCGCTGCTGGGGGCCTCCTCGGAAGCGGCGGAAGCCAAGGAGGAGAACGAGCGCCTGAAGGCGGAGCTGGCGGAGAACGCCAGGCAGTTGCAGGAGATCAAGGCCTCCCTGGAAGACCGCGACCGCGGCGCCGGCATCCTGGTCTCGCTCTTCGAGCCCGGCGAGGAGGGAGAGGAGGAGCCGGAGGCGTCGCGCACGGCGGTTCTCCAGGAACGGATCAAGGCGCTCGAGGCCGAGAACGAGCAGTTGATGGAAAACGCCCGCCAGAAGATGGAAACGATCAAGCAGGAGCGGGACGACCTGGCGACGAAAGTGGTGGAACTGGCCGAATCATCGGTCCAACGCTCGGAACAGGCCATCGAGGAGATCATGGAGCTCCAGAAGGAACGGGACCGGTTGCAGGAGGCCCTGGCCCGCGCGACGTCTTCGGGCGAGGCCGCCGGCGCCGCCCCGAGCGCAAGCGACGACCCGATCGTCGACTCGCTGAGAAAATCCATCGGGGAGCTGGAGAAGGAACTGGACGAGAAGGACGAGGAGATCCTGGAACTCAAGCGGAAGATCTCCTGACCGCCTTCGCGCGGCGCTCGCCCGAGGCCCCCGAAGGACGCCTCCCGCGTCGAAGAACACGGACCGGCCTCCCGCCCGGGCGGGAGGCCGGTCGGATTTTCCTTCGAACCCTTTCCGGCGTCCGCGGTTGTACTTGTTGGTGGGTCCCCATGTTCGACCCGGAACGCGACGCGGCTTTGATGAACCGTGTGAAGAACGGGGACCGGGTCGCCTTCGAGGAGCTGTACGCCTTGTATGCCAAACCCATCGCCACGTTTCTCCACCACCTCTCCTGGGACGGGGAGACCGTGGCGGACGGCGTGCAGGAGGTTTTCCTCCGGCTCTGGCGCGGGGCCCGCAACTGGCGCCCCACCGGCAAGTTCTCCACCTACCTCTTTCAGATCGCCAAGAACTGGTGGCTCAACGAGCGGGCGAAGCGATCCCGCCGTGTCCGGACGATCCGCATGGACCTTCCCGAAGACGGGGAGGAGGGGTCGCCCCCCTCGTCCGAGGATCCCGCGGCGGGACCGGCCGCCCTCGCCGCACAGCGGGAGCTCGGGGACCGTATCCGGAAAGCCGTGTCCGCGCTTCCCGAGAAGCTCCAGGTCACCTTCGTGTTGAGCGAATACCAGCATCTGAGCTACGCCGAGATCGCCGACGTCCTCTCGATTCCCGTGGGCACGGTCAAGTCCCGCATGTCCGCGGCCGAGAAGACGCTCCGGCGCAAGCTCGAGAAGGACCTCTAGTATGGACGATGGATGTTCCGAGCCCGGTGACGACCTCATCGCCTTCGTCCAGGGCGAGCTCGACGCCGACCGCCGCGACGCGGTGGCCCTCCATCTGGACGCCTGTCCCGCCTGCGCGCAAGAGGCGGGGCGGATCCAGACGACCCTCGAGACGGCGCGGACCGTCCGCCGGGACGACATCGAACCGCCGGCAGGCCTTCTCGGGAGCATCCTCGAGCAGCTGGACGAGGCCCCCCCGGCGCCGCCCCGTCCTTGGGGAAGACCGTCCCGCTCCCTGGCGCGGCTCGGGTCCGTCGCCGCCCTCCTGCTCGTGTGTTTCGCGGCCGGCGTCCTCCTTTTCAGCGAGCGGAAAAGCCGCCCCGCGTCCAGTCTGCGTCCCGTCCGGCTCGCCTGGGCCGACGGGGAGGTCTTCTTCCACGAAGGGGGGGGGAAGCTCGAACGTCTCCCCCCCGGCACGGTGCGCCCCCGGCAGGGGTGGATCCGGAGCCGGGGCACGGCGCTCATGCATCTCGGGCCCGATGTCCGCGTCGCGCTCCATGCGGGGACGCTTGCGTTCGTACGGAACGGGGTCCGTCTTTCCGCGGGCGCGCTTGCGGCGGACGTGCAGCCGGGCCATCCGTTTTCGATCCAGACGCCCGCGGGAGAGGTCCGGGTTCGGGGCACGCGGTTCCGGGTGGAAACGGCGGCGTCGGGAACGTCGGTGGAGGTGCTCGAGGGGCACGTGGAGATGGGCAACCGGGCGGGCCGGCTGGTCCTCGGGCGGGGCGAGCGAGGCGCCATGGGGCCGGAGACGCGGCCGCGGCGCGAAGGCGTCACGCGCGAGGCGGCGTGGGCGAGCCCGCTGGACGCCCGCGAGGTCCTTCTGGAGCTGCGCGCCCCCGATCCCGGGCGGCCCGGTCTGCTCGAATTCCGCCTGGCCAACCTCTCCGATCGTTCCCTTCGCCTGCCCCTGCTCGACCCCGACCGGTACCTGTTTTCGCTGAAGATCCGCTCCGGTCCCGGCCATCGGGAAGGGGTGGCCAACCTCGCCCGTTTCCGCGTCTTCCCCGAGGGGTCCGGTCCGATTCCCATCCACCCCGGGCCGGCCCTCCTCTTGCCCGGCCGGTCCGTCTCGGCCTTCTTCGACGTATCCGACCTGCTCTCCGCGCCGGGAGACTACGAGCTGAGGGGGGTGTACCAGGCGGTGCGGAACGGCTTCCCGGGCGCCTGGGTGGGGCAGGCCGTTTCCCGGGAGCGAACGATTTCACATTGAGGCGTCCGATGGATCTGAACGAACTGCTGGCACGCACCGCGTCGTTCCGGGGGGCCGTCCGCCGACTGTTCCTCCTCGAGGGAACGGGCAGGATCCTCCTCGTCCTGGCGGGACTCACGGCCTTCCTGTTCCTCGCCGACTACTTTTTGATCCTGCCGGGGACGGTGCGCTCGGTGCTGTTCGTGCTGGCGATTCTCGCGGCGGGCCTTTCCTTCGTGCGGTGGATCGCCCGTCCCCTCACCGTCCCCATCACCGACGACGACGCCGTGCTTTCGGTGGAGAGGGCCCACCCCGAGCTGAAGGAATCGTTGATCTCGGCGCTGCAATTCAGCCGGTACGACGAGGCGGAGAGCCGGCGGATCATGTCCCCGGCGATGGTCCGCGCAACCGTGAAGAGCGCGCTGGCCGCGGCCGCTCCGCTCTCCTTCCGGGCCCATCTGGCGCCGCGCGGGCCCTTGAAGACGTTCCTTCTGGGCGCGGCCGCGACGGCGGTCCTGGTGGTCCTCTCGGCCCGCTTCCCCGACACGTCCGCCATCTTCTTCAACCGCGTCTACGGCGGTTCGGTGCCCTGGCCGGCGCGCACGCACCTCACGCTGATCTCCCCCGACGCCGAGCGCATCCGGGTGGCCGCCGGCGAAGAGCTCCGGGTGAAGGTCAAGGTCCGCGGCCTCGTCCCCTCGCGCGTCTGGGTCCTGTACGACTTCCCGGAAACGGGCGAGAGCGGGGAGGCCCGGATGACGGAGACGAAGGAGGAAGGCGTCTTCCAGTTCTTCTTTCCGCCCCTGGTCACACCGCTGGCGTGCGAGATCGAGGCGGGGGACGCGACGCCCGTCTCCTTCTCCGTGGACGTGCTCCAGCCCCCCCGCGTGTCCGGCATCGACCTCTGGATCACCCCCCCGGAGTACACCAAGGCCCCCCCCACGCCGAAAGACACGCCCCAGCGGGACGGAAACATCAAGGCGCCCGTCGGGTCCGAGGCGAGCCTCGTGGTCCACGCGTCCAAGGCCGTGGAACGGGCCTGGATCGTGTTCCATCCGGGCGAGCGCGTTCTCGAGATGCAGACGGTGGGCCCGCGGATGGTCCGCGCGGACTTCCAGGTCCTTCTCAACGAGCGCTACGACGTGAACATCGAGGGGAAGGAGGGCCTGAAAAACCGGACGCCGTCGCGGTTTTCCATCCGGGCCCTCAAGGACCGGCGCCCGCGGATCGCGGTCGAGAAGCCCGAGACGGGATCGCTCTGGATCACGCCCCAGGCGTCTCTTCCGTTCCGGTTCACCGTCCAGGACGACCACGGGGTGAAGGCCGTGAATCTCTCCACCGTGCGGGGCCACCGGGAATACGGGCCGAAGAAGCGGAGCCTCGAGCCGGTTTCCCCGCTCTCCGAGGCGGAGAAGCGCTGGGGTCCTCTGAAGGGGTCGTACGAGACCGTGCTGGATTTCGCTTCCCTCGAGGTTCCGGGGGAGGGGGGCGCGCGGAAGGTCCGGCAGGGCGATCTGGTGCTCGCCCTGGTGGAGGCGTTCGATTTCCGCCGGCCCAGGCCGAACCGCACGCCCTCGACGGAATACCGGCTCACCGTGGTCTCCCAGCTCCGCCTCGAGCAGCTGGTCGAGGAGAGGATGATCCAGATCAAGGAAACCCTCCGCCGGGCCCGGGACGGGCAGGAGAAGGTGAAATCCCAGGTGGAGACGCTCGAGGTCGTCCTGGACACCGAGGAGGTCTGGGACGACGCCGACCGGGAGAAGCTGCTGGCCTGCCAGACCGGCCAGCGGAGCGTGTCCCGCCGCCTGGGTTCCGCGGCCCGCGAATTCGCCCGGATCCTCTCCACCGTGGTGGTCAACAAGCTGGGCGATCCGGAATACCAGCGGAAGATCCAGGACATGGGGGCTCTTGCCGGGCTCCTGGCGGGCGAGCGGTGCGCCGACACGCTCGAAGCCCTGGAGTCCGCCCGCGCCTCGGTGACCAAGCCGGGCCAGAAAAAGGCCGTCGAGGAGGCGCTCCGCATCCAGGAGGACATCCTGAGGGCCGTGGAGGACCTCCTGGCGAGAATGGAAAAGTGGGAGGACTACAACGAGGTCATCAAGATCGTACGCGAGATCATCGACTTCCAGAAGTCGATCCTCGACGAGAGCCAGAACGTGGCCAAGGAAAAGGAAAAGGACGACTAGGAAGTGCGGATCGTCGAAATCCCGAATTCCGAATCCGAAATCGAACGGGGGCTATCATGAGAAGGTTCTTCCTGTCTGTGGGTGTCGCGGCGCTGGTGTTCGGCTCGCTCGGGCCGGTCGCTTCGGCCGGCGAGGCGAAGGAGAAGAAGTTCCAGACGCTTGCGGACCGCCAGGAGAAGGCGCGCAAGGAGCTGAACAAGCTTCTCCAGCGCATCCGGGACATCGCGGAGCGCCTGCGGGCCCGCGGGGACGCGTACCGGGCGGAGAAGCTCGACGAGGCGTTCAGCAAGATCCAGGAAGTGGGGCTTCTGGCCGACATGAGCAAGGTCGTGGAGACGCTCCAGCGGGCGCGTCTGTGGGAAGCCATCGACCAGCAGAAGGACGTCCTCGAGAAGCTGGACACGATCCTCGATTTGCTTCTCGATCGGAAGAGTTACGAGGAGCTGGAAAAGAACGCCAAGGAGCTCGACGAGGCCCAGCGCAGGCTGAAGGATCTGATCGACCGGGAAAACCGCCACATCGAGGAGCTGGAAGACATCCGGAAGGAGGGCCGGAAGGTCGTGCCGGAGGACGTCCGGGAGGCCGCCGAAGCGCTGGAGGATCTCCACCGGGAGCAGCGCGCCCTGATGCAGGAAACGGCGGGGGCGGACGTGGGCGACGACCTGAAGGCCGTCGACCGGGCGCTCGAGAACCTCGACGAGATCCAGCGAAAGCAGGAGGATCTTCTCGCGCGCGTGGGCGGCATCAAGTCCCTCACGGTCGAGGAGGCGAAGATCCTCCGCAAGACCTTGAAGGAACTCGACGGCCTCGTGAAACGCCAGCAACGCGCCGCGACCGCCGCCGCCCGGGAGGGGAAGACGCCCGAGATCGACGCGCTCGCCGAGACCCTCGATCAGGTCCGCGCTTCCCAGGCGCAGGCCGCCGAGGACACCCGTCGCGACGCCGCGGTGACGGGGAAGCAGGGGCTCGAGAAGGCCCGCCGCGCGCTTCTCGCCCTGTTGAAAAAGCAGCAGGATCTGAGGGACCTCACGTCCGCCGCGAGCACGCTCGACGCGATCCGCAAGGACCAGGCGTCGCTGGCGGAGAGGGTGGGGAAGGACCCGGCCTGGGCGAAGGAGCAGGCCGGCGCGCAGGGGAAGGCCGCCAAGGAGGCGAAACGCCTGTCGCAGAACCTGCTGAGGGCCATGGACCAGGACCTGGACGAGGACGCGAAGGAAGCCCTTCGCGACGCCTCGGAGGCCGCCGCGAAGGCCTCGGAAGAGCTGCGGAAGGCGGGAGAAGCGGCGGGGAAGGGCCGGCCCGAGGCCGCCGTGATGTCGCGCAAGGCGCTCGCCTCGCTGGAGGAAGCCTCGAGGGCCTTGACCCCGTTGCTGGGGGCCTCCTGGAAAACGCTGCGCCGCAGCCAGGAGGACCTGGCCCGGAAGACCGGGGATCTCGCGGGGGCGGTCGAAAAACCTCGCGGGGAGGAAGACTCGACCCGGCCCGAGGCGCTCCAGAACCGGAAGCAAGCCGCCGACGCCCTGCGGGAAGCCGCAAGGAAGATGTCGGATGCCGCCGGCGAGATCGGAAACCAGAAGGGGGACGAGGCCAAGGGAAGGCAAAGCGAGGCGTTGGCCAGGATGCGGGAAGCGGACACGCTGATCGAAAACGTCCTGGGCGGATCGACGGGAAGCACCGCCGAACTCGCGAGGCAGCAGGAGAGTCTGGGCAGCCGGGCCCGGGGTCTTTCCGCGCGGGCGAAACGGGCCGCGCCCGCCCGCCCGGGCGGGGAGAAGGGCCACGTGGGGGCCGCGCTGAAAAGGGCCTCCGAGAAGGCGAAGGAGGCGTCGCGGCACCAGGAGAGCGCCGCGACGCGCCTGGCGCAGAAGGACCACGCGGACGCCGCCCGGAAGCAGTCCAGAGCCGGCAAGGCGCTCGCGGAAGCGGCCCGGGCGCTTTCCGAGGCGCGGGAAGCGGCGGGGGGGGAGAAGGGGCGGCGGGATCTGGAGGCGGAGGAGAAGAAGGCTTCGGAACAGGCCGCGGCGCTGAACCGGGAGGTGTCCAAGGTCGCCGAAACGCTCTCGAAACGAAAGGCGGGGGAGCGGCGGGACAAGGTTTCCGGCATCGCCCGGTCCCTGGCGCAGGCCGGCCAGAACGCCGACGCCGCCCGTCAGGCGTCCCGCCAGGGTCGAAAGGCCGAGACGTCCGCGCGGGCGGAGGCGGCCCTGAAGGATCTCGAGAAGGCGCGGGAGGCGCTGAAGCGTTTCCTGGACAAGGCCCGGCCGCCGACGGGGACGGAAGCGCGGGAGCAGGCGGAGGTCGAGATCTCGACGCGGGACGTGGCGGAACGGATCCGTTCCCTGGGGGAGAGGAACCCGTCGTTTCCGGGGTCGTCGCAAGCGCGCGAGGCGTCCCGGAGCGCGGGGGAAGCGGCCCGGGAGATGGACGAGGCGAAACGCCAGCTGGAGGGCGACAACCCGCGGGAGGCGGAGGAGAACCAGAAGCGCGCCCTCCAGCGTCTGGCGGAGGCCAGGGAGAAGACGAAAGCCCTTCGCCGGGCGCTCCTGGACAAGAGCGAACCCCGGCGCGAGGAGATCCTGAAGAAGCAGAGGCGACTCGTGAAAAAGGCCGAGGACGCGCGCCGGAAGATGGAGGCGCTGGCCAGGAAGCCCTCTTCCTCGGGGGGGGGGAAGTCTGCCGCGAAGGCGGGGAAATCGACGGGAAGCGCCGGCAAGAGCATGAAGAAAGCGGCGGAGAACCTCGTCAAGCGGAACTTCCCGGAGACGAAGAAGCAGCAGCAGGCGGCTCTCCAGGCGCTGGAAAAGGCGCGTCGGGAGGTGAAGAAGCTGGAGGACGAGGCCATCCAAAAGGCCCTCGAGCGGCGAATCAACGCGCTGGTACGCGAGCAGGAGGGGACGGAGGAGAAAACGGAGCTGACCCAGGAGCAGTTGAAGAAGTTGCAGAAGCTCATCGAGGCCCGGCAGGCGGAACAGGCGGCGCGGGCCATGAACCAGGCGAAGCACAAGGTGAGCAAGATGGAACTGGTCCCGGGCCAGGAAAAGATGGAGGAGGCGAGGGACTACCTGCAGAAGGCGGAAAAGGGCGTCCAGGAGCAGAAGCGACGGTACCACCAGCTGGCCCAGGAACAGCTTCTTTTCCAGATCAAGACCAAGCTCAAGGAGATCCTGGAAGAGGAGAGGAAGATCGTGGGGCTGGTGGAAGAGATGGGCGCGCGGAAGGCCGCGGGACGGAGGCTGTTGCGCGGGCATGTCCGCCAGCTCCTCACGGCCGCGGACACCCAGGAGGATCTTGCCGTGCGGATGGAGGCGATCCGGAAGAAGATCGAAGAGGAGGCCATGATCTTCACCTGGGTGGTCCAGAGCATCACCGAGGACATGCGGACCCTCAGCGGCGTCCTGCGGGAAAGGCCCCCCCGCGTGGGCCCCTTCACCGAGGGGCTGGGGCGGGAAGTGATCTCCCGTTTGAAGGAGCTCCTGGACGCCTTCAAGCTGGAACTGAAGAGGCGGCAGGGTCAGAAGAAGAAGGGCGGGCAGAAGCCGCAGGGCGGGGGACGCCCTCCCCTGGTCCCGCCGCTGGCGGAGCTCCAGATGCTGCGGATGCTCCAGACGCAGATCCGGGACAACACGTCGACGCTGCAGAAGACCCTGGAGGAGGGCAAGGAACTGACGGACATCCAGAAGATGCTGCTGGAAAGGCTCGTCCACCGGCAGGGGAACGTCTCGGAAGTGATGCGGCGGTTCATCCGGAACCTGAACCGCCATCAGAAGGAGGGGAGCCGGAGGTAAGTCGTCATGGGTCAATGGTCACTGGTCATTGGTATGAGGAGGTCGCCATGAGAACGCTGATCGTTTCGACGGGTCTGCTGCTCCTGGCCAGCCTGTCGGCACAGGCCGGCGAGGGCGAAGGGCAGAACCCCATGGGCAAGCTCGAATCCATTCTCAAAAAGATGGATCTCGTGGAAAAGTTGCTGGCCAAATCCCAGATCCGCGAAGGCGAGAAGACCCAGGCCGAGATCATCGAGGAACTCAAGGAAGAGGTGGAGAAGGGGAAGTTGAAGGAGGACGAGGTCCTCGACGACGTCGCCAGGCAGCTCGACGTGATCGTGAAGAAGATGAAGGACATCGATCAGGATTTCGTGAAGCTCATCCAGAGCGTCAAGCTCTCCCAGTCCAAGTCCGGGGGCGGCATGGACCTCAAGAACAACACGTCCAAGCCCTCGGAGAAGGAGCAGGCCGAGAAACGGAAGGAAGAGAAGGAGCGGGAGCTCAAAAAACTCCGGGAGAAGAACCAGCAGAAGAAGAAGAACGGGTCGAAGAAGGAGGACGGGAGCAAGGGCAAGGACCCCGCCCGGCAGGCCAACAACAGCCGGGAGAAAGCCCCCGAGGGATCCAGCGGGCCCCGCGCCGAGGGCGGGGATTCATGGGGCAATCTCCCCCTCAAGGAGTACCGGGAAGCCCTGGCGTCCGGACGCGTGAAGTTCCCCGAGAAGTACAAGGCCCTCATCGAGAAGTACCTGGAGATGCTGGCGAAAAAGGCCTCGGAAAGCAGCGACTGAGAGGCTGGGAAAAACTCCCTGCTCTGAGCCCTTCCCGCCTACTTCTTCTCGTAGGACTTCAGGATCAGCTGGTAGAGCTCTTCCAGCCTCGACTCCAGCGCCGTCAGGCGCTCGTCCATCTCGGCGTCCCCCGCCCCGGGGGAAGCCGGCTCCGCGTCCGGTGCCGGTGCCGTCTCCACCGCAGCCTCGAGGGCTGCAACGCGTTTCGCCGGGCGAGGGGCGGGCGGGATGTCCCTGCCCGCCTCGATCGGCTTCATGGGCGCCGGCCGGACCTCCGCGGCCCGGACCTGTCCACGCTTCGGGTGAAGCCGGACGTCGTAGGAACGCAACCAGTCGTCCCGGATCGGCTCGGGTCCGGGCACGTCCTCTCCGGCGTGATAGACCACGCGCCCGATGGAGGCCGGCTTCGGATCCGGATCCTCGAACCAGGGCAGGGGTTTTTCGTCGATGTCCCAGGCGAAACATCCCGCCAGAAGCGGAACGAGAGCGAGGACCGCCAGGCGTTTCATCATGGACCTCCAGCATCAGGAAGGGGAGGGCTTTTCCCGCATGCATTATACAAAACGGCGGACCCGGGCGAAAGGTTTCCCGAATCCGGGCCCTGCGCGCTGTCAGCACGGCATGGTCCTCTCTTCCGTTTCGTCGTTGAGTGGGTGGGAAGCTACGTGGTTGGGTGGTTGGGTGGTCGGGTCGGTACGAGGTTGCCGCCGCTACAATCTGTTCCGAAAATTCGGGAAAGACCATGATCGGTGACCGTCTTGGAGGGCGAGGGTCCTCCCGAGCCCAAACCACGGCTCGCTCTACCGGTTCGCCGCCCGCGAGCCCTGCCGGGAGGGAGCGCTCAAGAGCCCCGCTTCCCGGAAGCTGTAGTACCCCTCGCGGCTGACGATGAGATGGTCGTGGACGCGGAGATCCACGGCCTCGGCGGCGCGGACGATGCGCGTGGTCAGGGAAACGTCCTGGGGGGAGGGGGAGAGATGCCCGCTGGGATGATTGTGCACCAGGATCAGGGCCACGGCGTTCCGCGCCAGGGCCCGCTCGATGACCTTGCGCGGGTAGACCACCGCCTGGTCGACGGTCCCCGTCTGGAGGACCTCGGAAGCCAGCGCCCGGTTCTGGGCGTCGAGGAACAGCACCTGGAACCGTTCCTCCCGGCCGGCGCCGATGGTGAGGCGAAGGTAGTCCGCCACCGATTCCGGCGTTCCCAGCACGGAAGCCCCCGCCGCCTTCTCGGCGAGGCAATGGCCGAGAAGATCGCCCAGAAACCGGAGGAAGAGGCTGGTCCGCTCGCCCACGCCGTCGATCTCGCGAAGATCCTCGTCCCGCGCGCGAAGGACGTCATGCACGGTCCCGAACCGCGCCAGCAAAGCCTTGGCGAGAGGCTTGACGTCCCGCCGGCAGACAGCCCAGGTGAGGGCCATCTCGAGGACCTCGTAGGGGAGGAAGGCCTCGAGCCCTCCCTGCTCGTACCGCGCGCGCAGTCTTGCGCGGTGTCCCCGGCGGTCCTCGCTGGGATCCGGCTTCCCCGTCACGCTCCACGCCCTCCCCAAAGCGGAAAACAGCGGGCCCCGGCGAAACCGGAGCCCGGAACACGCAAAGTCCGGGGCGTTCGCCGAAGACCGCCCCGGACGGAACAGGCCACAGAACCGCAACTCGCGAACAAAACAGGAACCACCTGGGCCGCGAAGCGGCACCGACATTCTCCGGCGACAAGGGGAGTTCGGGAGCGACCTCGTGTATACCCTCCCGCCGGGAAGGTGTCAAGGGTGAATCGAGCCGAGCCATTCGCGCTGTCGGCAAGTCGTGCGCCTCCCTTTCTTTCCGTAGCCCGTCTCCATGGCAATCCCCCGCTGCAAACACCTCGGTGCAGCGCTTGCACGGACCGCCGGCTGTCCGCAGCACCTCGTCCCGCATGGCTGCGCCACTCCACTTCGTTCCGTGGCTCACTACGAACGTCAGCCCGCACCCCGAAAAACAGCCACAGCCCTGCAATCTGCAATCTGCCCTCGGCGACAGCGCGATAGACGTTGCACGCCCCCGGCTCCTCGTATACCGTAGGGGACATGAGGATCCTCTTCGTCCATCCCCGCTGGGAACGTTTCCTGGAGGCGAGGCCCGAGCTCGCCGACCTTCCCTATGCGCGCCGTCTGGACAGCTTCCGCGTCTCGCCCCTGAGCATTCCGACCGTGGCCGCGCTCACCCCCGCGGGCATCGACGTGGACCTTCTGGACGATTTCCAGGAATCCATCGAACCGGCGGACCCTCCCGACCTCGTGGCCATCAGCGCGTTCACACCGGCCGCCACCCGCGCCTTCGAGATCGCCGACACCTTCCGCGCGCGCGGCGTGCCCGTGGTCCTGGGGGGCCTGCACCCGACCGTCCTGCCCGAAGAAGCGAGGGAACACGCCGACGCCGTCGTCGCGGGCGAAGCCGAGGGCGTCTGGCCGGACGTGGTGGAGGACGTCCGGCAAGGACGCTTGCAACCCCTCTACCGGAGAAAGAAACCGGCTCCCCTGCACGGGCTTCCCAGCCCGCGCCGCGACCTGTTCCGCGAGAAGGGCCTGACCGCCATCTCCGTGGTCCAGTCCGGTCGCGGTTGCCCCCGGCGATGCCCCACCTGCGTGATTCCCCAAACCGCCGGTCCCCTCCGGACCCGGCCCGTCGAGGAGGTCGTCGAGGAGATCCAAGGACTGGACGAGCCCAGCTTCTATCTCTCGGAGGAAAGCCTCCTCTTCCCCGACGAGGCGAACCGCCGCTTCGCGATCGAACTCTTCGAGGGCATCCAGGACCTCGGAAAGACCTTCTTCATCGCCTCGTACCCCTTTCTCCTCGAGCACATCGACGGCGAGATCCTCTCCCGGCTGGCCCGGGCCGGGAACCGGCAGTTCTACATTGTCTTCGGGGTGGACGACGCCGGTCCCGACGCGTTGTGGGGGCGCGTCGACCCCGTACGCAAGGAGATCGAACGTCTCGGCGAGGCGGGCATCTCCGTCATGGGCTCCTTCGCCCTGGGCGGGGACCGGGACGGCCCCGATTGCTTCGAGAAGGTCTGGAAACTCGCGCGGGATCTCGAGATCAACCTAGCCGAGTTCTTCCTCCTCACGCCCTATCCCGGCACGCCGCTGTTTCGGAAGATGGAGAAACAGGGGCGGATCCTCACCCGCGAGTGGAAGCGCTACAACGGGGCGCACGCCGTCTTCCAGCCGCGGAAGATGTCCCCCGAAGAACTCGAGGAGGGATTCGTGGACCTGTGGCGGGCTTTCTACGGGGACATGAACGGCTACGACAGCACGCTGCGCTTCGCCCGGGGATTCGGCACGGAATTGATCCGGCGCCAGAACCGGGATCCGGAGCCTGCAGACGAGGCGTGAATATGGCCTCACCAGCGATGGGGGACTCTCTGTGGGACGCGTGAGGGGGAATCGCGGTAAGTTACTTCACCCCTGAGGCTGTTTTTTCGGTCTTTCCTTTCTTCTCGCCCGAGGAGGAGGGTCCACCGGAGCCGGACGGCTTCGAGCTCGATTCCTTGTCCGCCTTGGCCTTCTTCTGGTAGTCCTTGCTCCGGTAGTCGGTCGCGTAGAACCCGGCCCCCTTGAAGATCACGCCGGCGCCGCACCCGATCAGCCGCCGCAGGGCCTTCCTCTTGCAAGAAGGACACGTTTTCAGGGGCTCGGCCTTGATGCTCTGGAACGCCTCGAAGGTGTGCCCGCAATGCTCGCATTCGTAGTCGTAGGTGGGCATGTCTCGTACCTCATTGAAGATCCCAGTCTTTATATGCAATTCAAGTGCCGAAGTCGAGCTTTCCTCGCTTCCTTCTCCATGTCGGGCTTTCCACCGCTTCTTCACGGAGTTCCACAGGATTTCCCCTGGAAAATTGACAATTTTTCCACATTTTTTCCACATTCTCCTCCCCCCAGGAGAGAAGACGCACGAATTCGCACCTCCGGTTTCCCTTCGAGAACTGCAGATTTGGCACTTGACCGCCAATATGACAGCTGATCCTGCAACGAGAAAGTCGGCGTTGTAGAACCAGAGAACCCTGTTCTCCACGAGTTTTCCACCCCTTGTCCCGCCAGGCTTGCTTTTCGGCGTCTTCAACAGATTTCCCCGTTCCCGGCGTCGAACGTCAGCGTTCACGGGCACGGGCAGATGATTTCTTGCTTCTTTCCTGCGAAATATCATTGGCAAAGCATGGTATTCTTTGTCTTTCTAACAGAGAGATCAGGGTCGAAGGGAACGGATAGAGGACAAGCCAGGAGGCGCCATGTTCGACGACCGATTCATGATGCTGTTCGACGAGTTCGTGAGCTGGCCGCTCCGCCTCGGCAAGGAAGGCCCTTTCGTGGAGACGATCCTCGAAGAAGCCGGCGCCCGGAAGGTGGTGGACGCGGGCGCGGGCTCGGGGCGGCATGCCGTCTACCTCGCCCGGAAAGGCTACAACGTCTTCGCGACCGACATCGCTTCCTGCATGGTGGACGAGACGAGACGCCACGCCGAGGACCAGGGCGCGGACCTCGAGGTCCTGCACTGCTCCTTCGAGGCGATTCCCGAACATGTCACGGCCCCCCAGGACGCCGTCATCTGCCTGGGCAACTCGCTCTGCATGCTTCCCGACGCCCCGTCCGTCTCCCGCGCCCTGGAGGGATTCTTCAAGATCCTGAGGCCGGGGGGGGTCCTCCTCCTCCACGCGCTGAACTACCGGGGCCTTCGCGCCCGGGACAAGCGGGTGTCCCGGCCCACGGTGCTGGAAGACGGAGGGCTGCTCGTGAAGTTCTTCGACCTGGAGCCGGAAGCGACGCGCGTGAACTTCATCCGGCTCATGCCGCGCGACGCCGGGACGTGGAAGTCCGAGCACAACTGGGCCCCCCTGCTCCCCCTTTCCCGCGAGGACTTCGAGGCGATGCTCGGCAAGGCCGGCTTCGGCGGCTTCCAGGCCTTCGGCGCGGCCGACGGGCGCGCGTACGAACCCGACGCCTCCTACGACCTCTTCCTGAAAGCCGTCCGCCGAACCTGATCAACCTGAAGGAATGGGGTCAGTCCTTCGTTTTTAGTCCTTCGTTGCGAGAGGAAACCCGTCCTCGCGAAGAGAACAAGGACAAAAAACGAAGGACTGACCCCTTCCCTCGCGTTTTCAGCGAATCTCATACACCACCCAATCTCCGAGCTCGCTAGCGGTTCCCTCGCTTCTTCCGCCTCTGCGCCCGGGGCAGGAGTCGGCCGCGGACCAGCGCGCCGTCGCCGATCTCCGCGGCGGCCTCGTCCATGACCCGGTCGATCCTCTCGCCCACCTTCTCTCCGGATTCCTCGAAGAGCCCGCGCTGGACCACCACCTTCTCCGTGAGGCCGGACAGGCCGACGCCCAGCAGGCGGAAGGCGTCGCCCGGCCGCATGAGTTTCTCGAGCAGTCCGGCGGAGGCCCGGTAGAGCGTTTCGGTCGACCGGGTGGGTCTTTCGAGAGTCTGGTTGCGCGTCACGGTCCTGAAATCGGGATACCGCGCGCGGAGGGTGACGGTCTTTCCCGCGAGGCCCTTGGCGCGTGCGCGTGCGGCCACGCGCTCGGAGAGGGCGAGCAGCGCCTCCTCGAGATCGGCCCATCGCCGGAGATCGTCCGGGAAGGTGGACTGGGCGCTGACGCTTTTCCGGCCGCCTTCCCGCGGCTCCTCCACGTCCCGCTCGTCCACGCCCCGGCAGAGCAGGAAGAGCTGCTCCCCCCACGTCCCGAACCGGCGGACGAGGACGCCCTTCTCCACCGCGCGCAGCTCCCGGACGCGCCGGACGCCCATCCGGGCGAGCGCCTCGTCGGCCTTGGGCCCCACGCCCCAGATCCGCGAGACGGGCAGGGGGGCGAGGAAGTCCTGTTCCTGCCCGGGCCGCACGACGACGAACCCATCGGGCTTTTCGAGATCGGACGCGATCTTGGCGACGGACTTGTTCGACGCGACGCCTACCGAGGCCGTGAGCCCGAGCCGGTCCCGGATCCGCGTCTTCACCTCGCGCGCCTTTTCCACCGCCTCGGAAAAGCCCCCGAATCCCGAGAGATCGAGGAAGGCCTCGTCCACCGAGACCGGCTGGACGCGCGGCGTGCTTTCACGGAACAGGGCGTGCACCCGTTTGGAAACCTCCTCGTAGCGGTTCATGCGGACGGGCAGGAAGACCGCCGGCGGGCAGAGGCGGCGCGCCACGGCCGCCGGCATGGCCGAGCGGACGCCGAAGGCCCGGGCCTCGTAGGACGCCGAGCAGACCACGCCCCGCGCGCCGTCCGGTGATCCGCCCACGACGAGGGGCTTTCCCGCGAGACGGGGGTCGTCCAGCACTTCCACGGCCACGTAGAAGGCGTCCATGTCCACGTGGGCCACGGCACGCGATTCCTTCCTCCCGTCATGCTGCGTATCGGACGTCACGTCGCGCGGTGCTCGACACAGAGGGGGGAAAGTCCAAGGTCCAAGGTGCAATAATCCTTCGACTTGCGGCTTGCGACTTGGAGACCGGGCGTGGAGGCGTGGTGCTTCGTTTCGCCGCGATCGGGACCTACTTGACCGGTTCGATGACCGGATAGGAGTACTGGACCCGTACGTAGCCCAGGCCCCCGCAGGTGGGGCAGGTCCGCTTGCCGATCTTTCCGGTGCCCTGGCAGGTGGCGCACCGGCCGACGGCGAGCGTCTGCGACCCGGCCGGCTGGCAGGACACGCCCCCGCCGACGAGGAGCAGGCAGGCCAGGGGGGCGAGGAGCCACAGCCGCGAGGACCTCGTCCGCGTCTTTTTGGATCGTTCACGACGGCGCCGCTTGATCATCTCGAACCTCGTCCCGGCAAAAACCGCGTCCGGCGGTCTCCCGGACCGCGGGGACGACTTCTCTTGTAGCGTGATCCTGCGTTTCGGTCAAGAGCCCGGGTCGAGCCATTCGCGCTGTCACCGAAACCAGATTTCAGATTTCAGCGGCGGCAACCTCGTACCCACCCAACCACCCAATCACTTCGTTTCGTGCCTGACGACGAGGTCAATGCCCTCCTGCGCGGTGACCTCGTCGTGAGCCACGTAGCGCGAGCGGAAGCAGGGATTTTTTCACAGCCTCTCAGTCGAGCCGCTCACCACAACCCTGAGCGAAGTCGATCCATTCGACGGGCTCAGGATCGACCGTGAGCCGGGTCGAACGGGCGAAGGGCGAAGTACGGTAAACACCCGGGTGCAGCGCTTGCACGGACCGCGGGCTTCCAGCCCGCAGCACTGAAACGCGTGCGGGGAGAGAAAGGCGAGAGAGGGGCTTCTGGTTCTGACCGGGGTGAAATTTCTCGAAAGGAAAAGAGGGCCATGACTTGCCTGCACCGCAAAATCCTATCGTCTTGTTCCTCGCCCGTGAAATCCGCGGCCGTTCCTTGTAGGCTGTGCGTCGAGGCGCCGGGGCGAACCCGCGCCGTAAGAGGTGGAGGCGGAGACATGCTGGATCTGAAATTCGTGGTGGACAACCCCGATCTCGTCAAGCGCAACTGCGAGAAACGCCGCGCCGCATGCGACGTGGACCGCATCCTCGAGCTCGCGAAGAGCCGCTCCGCGCTCATCACGGAGATCGAATCCCTCCGGCACGAGCAGAAGGCCCTCGGCAAGAAGGGCAAGGGGAAGCTCGCGCCCGAGGACCGGGAGATGCTGAAAAAGGAAGGAGGCCGCCTCAAGGCGAAGCAGTTGGAGCTCGGCGAGCGTCTGGAGGCGGTCGAGGCCGAGCTCGACGCCGCGATGCGGCTCGTGCCCAACCTGACCCATCCGGACGCGCCCGACGGAGAGGGCGAGGAGGAGAACCGAGAGATCAAGCGCAGCGTCGAGCCCTCCTGCTTCCTCTTTCCGCCGAAGGATCATCTCGAGATCGGCAAGGCCCTGGACCTGATCGATTTCGAGGCGGGGGCCAAGGTGGCCGGCCGGGCCTTCTATTTTCTCAAGGGCGAGGCCGTCCTTCTCGAACTCGCCCTCCTCCGCTACGCGCTCGATCTTCTGGTGCGGGAGGGGTTCCGGCCGGTCTCCACACCCGACCTCGCCCGCCACGAAATCCTCGACGGCATCGGTTTCGCGCCCCGCGGCCCGGAAACCCAGATCTACACGGTGGAGGGCACGGACCTCGGCCTCATCGCCACGGCCGAGATCACCCTCGGCGGCCTCATGGCGGGAAGCCTCCTCGCCGAGAAGGACCTGCCCATCCTCCTCGCCGGCGTCTCCCACTGCTTCCGCACCGAGGCCGGGGCCCACGGTCGCGCGTCCCGCGGACTCTACCGCGTCCACCAGTTCAGCAAGGTCGAGATGTTCGCCTACACCACCCCTGAGGCATCCGAGGCCATGCTGGAGAGGTTCCTGGGCATCGAGGAGCGCATCTTCTCCGATCTCGAGGTGCCCTACCGCGTCGTCGACACCTGCACCGGCGAGCTGGGCGGGCCCGCCTTCCGGAAATTCGATCTGGAGGCCTGGATGCCCCGACGCAAGGACCACGGATCCTGGGGCGAGGTGACCAGCACCTCGAACTGCACGGACTACCAGGCACGCCGGCTCAAGATCCGCTACCGCCCCGACGGCGAGAAGGGGACGAAGCTCGTCCACACGCTGAACGGCACGGCCGTGGCCGTGAGCCGGGCGCTGCTCGCCCTGCTCGAGAACCACCAGCAGGCCGACGGCTCCGTCCGCATCCCCGACGCGCTCGTCCCCTACACGGGCTTCGACCGCATTCCTGCGCCCAACGGGCAAACAACCGGATAAGGCAAGTCTATCGACCCTGATCGACATGATCCCGGTTCTGATGTACATGATTTCGATGGGGAGTCCATTCCTAGAAAGGCAAAATCATGTAGATCAGAAAATCATCATGTGAATCAGGCTCGAGAAAACACCGCAGCATCGGAAATGCTCTCGCGAAAACAACATTTCAAGGCGTAGGGGTCCAAATCCCCACCTCCCTCCATTTCCCCTGTCCCCGTCCGGTGCGGGGAATGGACGTTGCCCCCGCGCGGTCTGTATACTCTTCTTCCCATGGATCTCACCGACCAGGAACTGATGGAAGGGGTCCGGGAAGGCAACCTTCCCTCCCTGGAAGCGCTCTTCCAGCGATACGGCTCGAAGATCCTGGCCCTGTTCTTCTTCCTTTCCTGGGACCGCCGCCGGGCCGAAGACGCCCTCCAGGAACTCTTCCGCCTGTTCTGGTCCGCACGGACCACGAGGCCGCCGCTGGGCGTGGTGAAGTTGCGGCTCTTCCAGAACGCCGTCCGCCTCCGGGAAACCTTCTTCACCGGCGAAACGGACGTCGCCGACGTCGGCATCGACTGGACCCACCCCTTCTGGATCGGGTACATGGAGCCGCAGAAGGAGGAACCCGAAGAGGACGGGGAATGGGCCGAAAAGGTGAAGAAGGCCCTCGAGGACATCCCCGAAACGAGGCGCATCCCCCTGATCCTCCTCCGCTACGCGGGCCTGCGCCTCGAAAACGTTTCGACGATCCTCGCCCGCCCCGCCGGCGGGATCCGCCGGGAACTCCATGCATCGCTCGACGAGCTCGCAACGGCCCTGGTCGTCGATCCCAAAACGCCCCTGGCCCCCTGCCGGGAAGCCCCCCCCGATTTCCCCCTGCCCGGAGAACGCCTCGAACCCGGAAGCCACGCCGACACCTGCCCCGCCTGCCGCCGGCGTTTCGAGAGTCACAAGGACGTGTGGGAAATCCTCACCGACCTCGCTTCCCCCTCCCCCCGGGAAGGCCTCTGGCCCGAGCTCAAAAAGACCCTCGCTTCCTCCGTCAAGTCCCGGAACGCCTACCCCACCGGAAGACTGCCGCGCCCCGTTCCCGAGGAAACGATCCAGACGGAAAAATCCTCGCGCTTCTGGTTGCGCCTCACCGCCGTCGCCTCCGTGCTGCTCGCCCTCATCGCCCTCTACCTCATCCTCAATCCGCCGGGAAACGGCCGCCCCGGAAGAACCCGCGAACACGGCACGGAACCCCCCGGAGCATCCGCCACGTATACCGAGGCCGAACCCCGCGTGCCCCGTCCCGCTCCCCGCCCCTTCCTTCTCGCCGGCGGCGCCTCCGGGGACCTCGGGCCGAACCTGACGCTCGAGACCCGCGGCTCCGGCTCCTTCCGGTACGCCGTCTTCCGCGTCCTGGACGCCGCCCAGCTCCTTCGCGAGGTGCCGGACCCGCGCCGGCCGACGCTTCTGTCCGACGAACTCCTCGAGGAAATGCGGCGCGCCCGGCGCGGAAACGACGGGCCCTTTCTCCGGCTCGTGGAGGAAACCGACGTCTTCCTCCCCCCCTCCCCCGCGGATACACCCAGACACCGAACCCTCCCCCTCGGCACCCGCGAACCCGGCCTCTACCTGGCCCAGGCGAAAAAGGAAGACTTCATCGCCCACGCCGTGAAAGCCCTCGGTGAGATCTCGATCGTCCACCGCCGCACGCGCACGACCCTTCTCGCCAGGATCACCGGACCGCCGGACGTCCCGAACCGAAACATCACCGCCTCCGCGTTCGTCGGAGGACGGCGGCACCGCCCCGTCGAAACGACCCCGGGGCTCTCGGTCTTCCGGCATCTCCCCGAGAACGAGCCCGTGATCCTTCTCGCCCGCGCCGGAAAGGCGATCGCCCTCTCCGTCGCCGATCCCCCGCGCCAGCCCGCCCCGCCCCCGCCCTGGATGGTCCTCGACGCGCCGCGCTATGCCCCCGGCGAGACGCTCACCGCCGCAGGGTACTGGCCCCCGGACGAGAAGACGATCCGGACGCGCGTCGGCGCCGGGGGGCGGGCCTTCCGCTCGACGATTCCCCTTCGCCCCGCCGGCCTCGTCCTCTGGGACCTCCGTCTACCGGACGACCTGCGCGGCGAACGCCTCGACGTGGCCTTCGAGGGGACCGGCGCTTCCCTCCGCCTCCAGGCCGCGCTCGGCAAGGCGCGACGGGGCGTCCTTCCCGAAGCGCGACCCGAGGCCGGGACCCTCGAGCCGGGCGAGAAGCCCGTCTTCCTCCTGGCCTCCGCCCCCGGCGCCTTCCCCGCCTGCGCCTTCGCTTCCCTCGCGCACCGGATCGTCTTCCTCCCGGAAAACGGCGGGAAGGAGGTCCTCTCGTCGGGGACCTTCGAGCTGGACGCGGAGGGGAAGGCCCGTCTCGCGGGGGAAAGGGTCTTCGAGCCGGGACGCGTCTTCCTCGAGATCGGCGTCGACGAGGACGCCCTGGCCTCCGTCTCCGGGATCCGCGTCGTGCCTCCCCGCTGGACGGCGACCCTGGAGGGAACGGAGGGATTCGCCGCGACGGGGCAGACCTTCCGCGCCGTCTTGACCCTCACCCGCGCCCGGGGAGACCCGGTGGAAGGCGCTTCCGTGAGAACCTTCGTCGAAGGCGTCCCCTTCGCCGCCCACGCCGGCGACGCCGTGCGGACGGACGCGCAGGGGACGGCGGCCGTGGAGATCCTCTTCACGGGAAGGGGAACGGCGAAGATCACGGCGGACGTCTTCGAGGACGGCGTGCGGAAGGGCGGAGACGTCCTGCGCGTCCCCGTCTCGGACGGAACCCCCTTCCCCGAAGGCGGCCCCGTCCTCCGCGCTCGCCGGCAGGGAAAGGCGAAGCGGATCCTCGTCCGCGGGTTCGGCGATCCCGTTCTCGTGAGCGCCCTCTTTCCGGGCGAGAGCGAGCTGCGATCCCTTCCCCTGGACGGCGAGATCGCCCGCCTCCCCTCAGCAGCGCGCTGGATCTTCGCCGACGGCACCGCCGACGGGAAGCCCGTCTCCGCGAGCCTGCCGCTTGCCGGCTCCGGGCCGGGCCCGGCCTCCCGCATCCGCATCCCTCCCTCCCCCTGGACGGCGGGCGCTTCCCTGGAAGCGGCGCTCGCGCCCGGCGCGGCGGAGGAAGACGGGACCGACGTCCTCCTGCTCGGGACCGCGGGACCGGCAACGGGGATCCCCACGCCTCCCACGCTCCCCGCCGGACCGGCGGTCTCCTCCGGGGCGAGCGCGGGCTTTCGATCCAAAGGCATCCCGTTTGCCGCGCCCGGCCCCTACCGCCGCGCGGATGGAAAGACCCCGCGGCCGGGCGCCGAGCTCGAGGCCCTGAAGGAAGCGATGGCGGCCGTCGGCGTCCAGGAGCACGAGGCGCAACGCTACCTGTCGCTCGATCCCGCCGCCGCGATGGCCGAGATCGGCGGACGGCTGGAACGGAAGACGCCTCTCCCGCCCTTGACCTCCCCGCCGGCGCCGGTGCCTCCCGGCGCGCGGGAGGGAGGCGAACGCGCCGGGGTTCCGCGCCCGGCCTTCTCCCTCCTGGCGGGCCTCGAGGCGGGGGCGACGGAACGAGGTCGCGTATCGTTCCGGTGCTGGGATCGGCCCGGGACCTACGCCCTCCATCTGCTGGCGGCCTCGCGGGGCCGGTGGGACCGGAGGGACATGACGGTGGAGGTGAAGGAGGCCACGGGGATCCATCTGTCCGTTCCTCCCCTCCGCCGGAAAGGCGACGAGCCGGTCCTCCGCGTCCGCCTCCACAACGGGGAGGCCAAGGTCCTGGCGGGAGACCTCCGTCTCCGGCCCCGGGGAGACGAACCCCCCGGCGACGAGCCGGTACGGCTTTCCGCCGGGGAAACGGCCGTGAAGATCCTCCCCCTGCCGGCGGGAAGCGACGGGGGACGGGTGCGCGTCCGCTTCGAGGGGGACGGACCGGCTCTCGAGGCCGAGGCCGCCGTCCCGCCCGAGATCGAGACGCCGGCGCGGACGTGGGAAACCGGAGGCGTGTTCGAGAAAAAAACGGTGGCGACGATCGCCTTTCCCCCCGGGGCCCGCGAAGGCGCGGAATCGCTGGAGCTCGCCTTCGCCCGGGGGCCCCGCGACCTCGTCCTCCAGGGACTGCAACGCCTTTTCGAGATGCCCGTGCCGGATGCGCTGTCCGAAGCGGGAAAGGTCCTCGCCTTCGCCTCGGCGTGGAACGCCTTTTCCTCGGGGGAGGAACGGCCCCCGGCGGAGCTGGCTTCCCTCACGCCCTTCGCGCGCCAGGCCGCCTCGAGGCTGGAAACGTACCGCACGCCCCGCGGGGGCTTTTCCCGGGAACCCGGGGGACCGCTCGACCTTCTCGCCACGGGCGTCGTTTCCAGGGCGCTCGCCGACGCGAGGACCCGCCTTCCCGACAAGACCTGGCCCTCTCCCGCCCCCCCGGCCCTGCTCGCGTCCCTCCTCGAACGCCCCCTGATCGGCCCCGCCGAAACCGCCGCGCTCCGGCTCGGACTGGCCTCGTCGAAGCCGGACGCCGGACCGTACGCCCCCAAGGCCTTTCGGATCGAGAGGTTCGATCCCGTCTCGCTCGCCCGCATCGTCCTGGCGCTGAAGCGGCGAGGCAGGAAGGAGGCCTCCGGCATCTACGCGGACCAGCTCGCCCGCTTGATCGTCCTCCGGCGCGACACCGTCCTGTTCTACCGCCTGCCCGGCCGGGGGAAGCCGGGTTCCGATCCCGTCGTCGCAACGGCGCTCGCCCTCCAGGCGCTGGCCCCCTTCGAGGAAGAAGCCCCCCTCCCCCGGGCCCTCGTCCGCTTTCTCGTGGAACGGAGGGCCGGAAACGGCTGGGGTTCGCCTTACCGGTCGGGGCTGGTCTGTGCGGGGCTCGCCGAGGTTTTCGGGACGAGGCCCGGGCCCGTTCCCTTGACGGCCGAGTTCAATGCGCGGTTCTCCGCCGCGGCGCAGTGGTCGGCCTCGGGATACACCACGTCCCTTCCCCCGGAATCCCTCTTTTCCGGGAAGAACATCCTCGCCATGGATTGCGAAGCGCCCGGTCGCCTCGCCTGGTCGATGCGCCTTCGCGCGAGGGTGAGGGGGGACGGGGAAGCGGGGGGGGACTTCCCGGTGTCGCTCGCGTTGACCCCGTACCGGAAAAGCGCCGATGGCTGGAGGGAAGCGCCGGGCACATCGCTTCGCCGCGGCACGCCCGTCCGCCTCTCGGTCACGGCGGATCTTCCCGGCGCCATGCGCGACGTTCTCGTGTCGATCCCCCTGCCGGCGTGCCTTCGCGTCTTTCCACGCGGTCGTCCCGCGTCCCTGGCGGAAGGGGTGAGGCGGGACGGCATGATCGAGATCGACGGGAAGCGGGTCCTCTGGTTCTTCCCCCATCTTCCCGGCGGGCCCACGCGGTTGCGCCTCTTCGGCGTGACGGCATGGGAAGGGGACTACGTCATGCCTCCCGCGTTCGTGCGGGGCCTGGTCGCGCAGAAAGCCGGGTATTCCCGTGCCCTTCGGGTTTCCATCCGGTGAGGGCGGCGCGTCCGAAAACGTAAAAGAGTCTTTACATCCTCCCGGCGCTTTCCTTGGGTTTTCTCGAGGCGTCTACGCAACCTCTTCCATGAAGGCCTGTTGTGGAATTCTTTTTTCAGGCACATCTTTTGCGAACAAATCGGGGGTCGGGATGAATGGGAGAGACGACGAGGCAGAACAGGAAGGGGGAGAACGGATGATCGAGTTGACGGTCCAGGACGAGGATCGGAAGTGGTCCTACCGGATCACGGAGCAGTCGAAGGTGACGATCGGTCGTGCGCCGACGAACGAGATCCAGATCAAGGAGGTTCGTTCCTCGCGGCTTCACTGCCAGATCGAGAAGACGGAGGCCGGGTACAAGCTCGTGGACCTGGAGAGCCGCAACGGGACGCGGGTGAACGGCGAGACGGTGAACACGCGGCTTCTGAAGCCTGGGGACCGGGTCCAGATCGGGGGGACGGAGATCCTGTTCGGGAAGGCGGCGTCGACGGCGGCGGCGGCGGCGCCGAGGGAGGAGGCGGAAGAATCGCCGCCGCTGCAGACGGTGCGGCTGGAAAAGCGCCCCTCGCATCGCGTGGCGCCACGCAGGCAGGCGCAGGTTCCGTGGAACCTGTTCGGTCTGGCGGGTCTTGTGCTGTTCGCGCTGATCGTGGTGACGTTCGTGTACAACTACATGGAGTCGACACGCAAGCGCGAGCGTCTTTACGAGGAGGCGGAGGGGGTATTCGCGAAGGTGGAGAAGGAGATCACGCCGGAAGGCCGCCTGGCGCGGATGAAGGAGGCGATCCGGGCGTACGAGGAAGTCACGACGCGTTATCCGGGGACGGAGGAGAGTTCGAGGGCGTCTTCCCGGCTGGAGGGTCTCCGGCCGGCGTACGAGAATCTCGAGAGGTGGTACAAGAAGTTGAACGCGATCCTGCACCTGAAGCGCATCGAGGATTCCACGCCTTCGATGCAGCAGCTGATGGACTGGGAGGAGCAGCTTCGAGCGATCGAGAAGAACTGTCCCATCGGGTCGCTGGCGGCGCAGGCGGGTTTCGAGCGGGAAGGGATGGAGGAGGAGGCGAAGAAGGCGGTGGAGCGTCTGATCGAGGATCAGCGGCGGAAGGTGGAAGGGACGCTGATCGGGGAGGACTACTATCGCGCGCTCTTGCAATGGGAGCTGTTCAAGGAGACCTACGACCGTTTTCCGGCGGTGGTGAAGACGGCGAAGGAGGAGATCGCCTCGGTGGAGGCGAAGGCGGCGGCGGCGTTCGAGACGTTGGAAGGGGAGGTCGATCTGCTTCTGGAGAAGGAGCGTTTCACGGAGGCCCGTGCGCTTCTGGAGCGCGCCCGGGAGAAGTACGTGGGCACGGAAACGGCGGCCCGGGCCTCGATGAAGGCCCAGGTGGTCTCGATGATGTCCCGGGGCGAGAAGACGCGCGGAAAGGCGGAGCAATACGTCGAGGAGAACCGCGAGGTCTTTCTCAACGCGGCGGAAGCGGAGGGGCTGGCCAAGCGGCTGGAATTCGAGAAGGCATCCCGGATCTACCGGGACATCCTGGACGCCACGCAGGATCCGACGGTGAAGCGGGAATTCGGGCGGCGGCTGGAGGAGATGAAAGCCATCCAGGGGCTGTTCGACACGTTCATCCGCAAGGCCTCCTCGGGCGCGCTGAAGGGGAAGGAATGGTCCATCGGCGCGGGGGCGGTGGTGGAGGTCTCCGACGCGGACGCGGAGTGGGTGTATTTCACGTTGCCGGGGAAATCCGGGTCCACGCAGAAGCGCTGGAAGTCGTTCGAGACCGAGGATCTCGTCTCGCTTTTGGGTCTCGGGATTTCCGAGGGCGAGACGCTGTTCGTCCTGGGGCTCTTCTGCTTCCGGAACGGGCTCGAGGAGACGGGGGAGGAGGTTCTCGTGGAGGCCCTCGGCGCGTCGGAGGATCTCCGGCCGCGGATCAACGAGGTCATCGCGCGCGTGCGGGGCGAATCCGTGCCGGAAGGCGGGTACGTCGTCTACAAGGGCGGGTGGTACACGCGGGCGGAGCGGGAGCGGGCCATGGAGGACGACCGGATCGCCTCGCTGGTGGAGACGATCCTGAAGAAGCCCGTATCCCGGATCTCGGGGGCGGTGGGGCGCCTGAGCGCCATGAAGCGGGGGCGCCCGAAGCTGGTGGAGGCGTTGCGTGAAAAGCGGGAGATCCTGAAGAAGAAGATGGCCGGCGACCTCAACATCGACAACCGGACGCTGGTCGCGCTGAAGAAGGAGCTGGACAAGCGCCGGGCCGAGGCGCTGGACTTCATCGAGGACGAGACCCGGTACCCGGATCTGAAGAAGATGCGCCGGGAGGGGCGCGAGGGCGAGTACTGGAAGATCCAGCACGAGCAGGTGGACCCGCGCGTGGAGGCCGTCCGGGAGATCTGGGAGAACCCCTACACGGCCGCGCTCAAGCTGAACCCCGCATCCAAGGCCATCAACGAGGATCTCAAGAAGGTGAACGAGTGGCTCGCGCGGGAGGACGAGGATTTCGACCCGGAGAAGGCGGACGAGGTGGACACCGACTACATCGCGACCCTGGCCAACGCGAAGATGAGCATCAAGACCTTCAGCCCGGTGAGGAAGGAGCAGAAGCTCATCGCCTTCAACCAGGCGGTGATGGAGTGGAACGCGAAGAACGAGACCGCTTCGCCGACCGAGAGGAAGCAGGTGAAGATCACCAACGAGTACCGCTGGATGCTCGGCCGCCGTTGCGTGAAGATCGAGGACATCCTCACGAAGGTCGCCCGGGGGCACTCGAAATACATGGCGGACACGGGGAAGTTCGCCCACCGGATCCCCGGCGAGCCCGCGGGCGAGACGCCGCACGAGCGGTGCACCAACGCCGGCTATTCGGGGGGCGCCACCGGCGAGAACATCTCCTACAACCACACCTCCCCCAGGGACACCTTCATCGCCTGGTACAATTCCGCCGGCCACCACCGGAACATGATCAAGCGCGACTGGTCGGTCATGGGGGCGGGGCTCCACGGCGCCTACTGGACCCAGAACTTCGGCTCCAACGACTCGACGCGCGGCAAGCCGGGCTCGCCGTCGGGCGGCGGCTGGCCGGGCACGGCCTGGCGCGGCGGCAAGGCCAAGCGCAAGGGCTGAGAAACCTTCACGGCCAACCAGGCAGGATTGGGATTTCAGATTGGAGGGCGAGCCTCCCGGCGAGCCCATACCGCAGCCGGGCTCGTAGAAGCGCAAGCCGCCTTGGAGGGCGAGCCTCCCGGCGAGCCCATACCGCAGCCGGGCTCGTGGAAGCGCAAGCCGCCTTGGAGGGCGAGCCTCCCGGCGAGCCCATACCGC
>Ga0180434_10000297_pt1 | contig 74226 bp, 70 predicted proteins | sample SS_ome_7_FD_132453 | JGI IMG/M metagenome (GOLD analysis project Ga0180434, IMG submission 132453) | Hypersaline lake sediment archaeal communities from the Salton Sea, California, USA - SS_1_D_2 metaG | ecosystem: Environmental > Aquatic > Non-marine Saline and Alkaline > Hypersaline >...
CATCCGCTTGCATTCCTTGCGGAAATCCAGGCCGCCGGTTAACCGGTTTTGAACGATATGGAGTGAAACCGCAGAAAGGGGAAGATCCCGTTCGGGCATCAGCACCCATATCCGGTTGATGGACAGAATCCGGGCCGCTTCCCGGGCAAATTTTTTGGATATCAGGTTGCTGTCATAGGAGAGAATGACCTTCTTTTCCCCGGCGACCGGGAGCTGGCCGCGCAGATATCGGACGTACCCCCGCAGATACCGTCTGAGGGAAGCGAAGGATACGGCGGAACCAAACCTTCCCCTCCATCCCTCCGGCCCGAATCCGATCACCGGCTCCATGCCCATTAGTTACCACAAAAGCGGCGATTTGGCAAGCCGGGAATACGCCCGCGATCACAAAAGGACCAATTTGCTTGACAGGCGGTTGAAAATGAATTAAAATGTTTGCCTGTAGCAACTTTTGCTATTAATACACTTTTACAGGAGATCGAACATGAAAGAGATCATCAACCTGACAGATGAAAGTTTCGAACGGGCCACCGCTTCGGGCACCTCGGTCATCGATTTCTGGGCTCCCTGGTGCGCCCCCTGCCACATGCAGACGCCAATTCTGGAAAACCTGGCCAAAAACAACAACGGAGAATTTCAAATCTTCAAAATCAATGTGGACGAACACCAGCAGACGGCCATGAAATACGGCATTCAGAGCATCCCCACCATCCTGGTGCTGAAAGATGGGGAGGTCGCCGCCAAAAAGATCGGCGTTCAAAGCGAAGAGTCCATTCTGGAATCCATCGGATGATATGAATCGGGAATATTCCACCCCCATCGAAGTCATCTTCGACCTGTTGCACACCATCCATGTCAATATCCGGCAGATGGAAGACCGGATGATCCGGGAACGGGGACTGGCTCGATCCGAATACCGTTTGCTGAGCACATGCCCGGAAAGCCGGGCCTGTTCCTGCAAGGAATTGGCCCGCCGGCTGGGCCTGTCGGTATCCCGTACCAGCCGAATCCTCGATCAGATGGTGAAAAAACGCCTGGTCATCCGCCGTTGTGATCCCAAGGACCGGCGGCGCTGTTGCGTCATCCTGAGTCAGCAGGGAGAAAGGATCCGCCGGCAGATCCTCAGCCAGAAAAAGCGGTGGAACCACCGGCTGAAATCCCGGTATCCGGACCGGGAACTCCAAAAGCTGATCGAAAACCTCCGGGAAATTTCAGGAATTTCCTCTTTGCCCCCCCCGGATTCCAAGTAGGAGGACCCATGGAAAAAAAGGTGATCCTGTTTACCACGCCCCACTGTTCCTGGTGTCAGAGCGCCAAGCGGTTTCTGCAGGGACATAAGATCCGATTCAAGGAAGTGGATGTCTCGCGTGATGAGCGGGCGGCGCGGGATATGGTACGTCGGACCGGACAACAGGGAGTCCCGGTGATCCTGGTAAACAACCGGCCGGTAGTGGGATTCGACCAGACCAAACTGAAACGGTTGCTGGATATCAAATAAATCCGTACCGGGGACCCCGCTTTGACAACCGCCGGTGGGAATGATATGCTGAGGGATGATCCCCAAGACGGCCACGTTGTTACTCAACCCGCAGACCGCCCAGAACAATCTGCAGCGGGTGTTCGCCCGAATTACGGGGGCCGGCCGGGATTTCCGCCCCCATTTCAAAACCCACCAGTCCCGACAGATCGGCCGGTGGTTCCGCGATCTGGGCATCCGCTCCATCGCGGTATCTTCTGTAAAGATGGCCGAATATTTCGCCGCTGACGGTTGGGGGGACATCACCCTGGCCATCCCGGTTAACCGCCGTGAGATCGATGAAATCATCCAACTCCAGTCCTCCTGCCGCCTCCAGCTGGTGGTGGAATCCCCCTCCACCGTGGCATTTTTGTCCGGCCACCTGCAACCCGGTAAAGATCATCCGGTCTGGATCAAACTGGACACCGGCTATCACCGGGCCGGTCTTTGGGCCCGGGAGACAGACGCGATCAGCAAATTGATCGGACAAATCCAACACTCTCCGCTGATGACCTTTGCCGGTTTCCTGATTCACGACGGTCATACCTATCAGGCCCGAAATCCCCGGCAGGTCCATAGAATCCATCAGCGCACGGTCCGCCGGATCCGGGCATTGAAAAAAGGGTTGCGAAGCAGGGGGATCCGCGGGAAAATCCGGGTTTCCCACGGCGACACCCCCAGCTGCAGTCTGGTCGAGGACTGGGAGGAGATCGATGAAATCCGCTGCGGGAATTTTATCTTCTACGATCTGATGCAGCAAAGCCTGGGGGCCTGCCGGGAAACAGATATCGCCCTGGCGCTGGTGGCCCCGGTGATCGCCAAGAACCCCCGACGCCGGGAAATCATTCTGCATTGCGGCGCCATCCACCTTTCCAAGGAGCGGATCTCCAACCGGAGGGGAGAAGACTGCTACGGACGGGTCGTGATTCCCCTGGAAAAGGGCTGGGGGCCAAGTCTGCCCGATACCCGGGTAACCAGACTCTCCCAGGAACATGCCGTGATTCAAACCACCCCCGGTTACTGCCAACAGATACAGCGGGGGGACCTGCTGGGAATCCTGCCGGTTCATTCCTGCCTGGCCGTGGATTCAATGCGCACCTACTATACCCTGGATGGCAAAGAGGTGACCACACTCAACGCTTCCCCCCGGTAAATCCCATGGCCGGATTTCAATCCACCCTGTACGAGAATGCGGTCATCACCAATACCACCTTCAACCAGGCCGGGAAAAACCGGTATTCATTCTTCAAGCGGACCGGAAAGCTGGAACGGAGCTATGACCAAAGCTGGATCAGCCGGGCCCAGGAACTGAGAATCCGGGATCTTCCCCGGGAGACCAAAATCCGGTTCCAGGAGCCCCGAACGGAAGGATTGAACCGGCGACAGCTGGTCGCCGAGCACCGGGAACTGTTGGATTTCTTGAACCGGGTGCAACTGGGAGAATGGGAGATCGTATTCCGAAAGGTTAACCTGCATCGTTATATCGTCCGACCGACCGCTGAAACCACCAATGAATTCAACCACTACAGCATTCGAATCCGCTTCCGCCATCACCGCATCCCCCGGATGATTGAACTGGGGGAGGGACATACCCGCCCGGGGCAGCGATTCAATCAAAGGGGTCTGATGGAGCGGATCCGAAACATCATACGCAACAACACCGACCGGCATCCCCTCCCCTTCACCAAGACCGCGATCATTCTGGACTCGGGAAACGGAGGGATCCTGTTCCACGAGATACTGGGGCATTCCCTGGAAGCCGATTACGTTTTTCGCGGATGCTCACCCTTCGGCAAGGAACATCTGGGGAAGCGGATTCTCCCCGCCCGGATTACCCTCACCACCCGGGATGAAAGCGATCCGTTCTTTGCCGACTGCCCTGGAGACGACGAGGGGATGACTCCCCGGGATCCGGCCATCATCAAGCAGGGAACCCTTCAGTACCTGATGTCCGATTACTTCCACAGCCGGCTGCTGAACCTGGAGAGCTGTGGTTTCTGCCGGGTAGACAGTTTCGAGAACATCCCCGGACCGAGGATGTTCTCCCTGTACCTGCAGCCGGGCGAACATCCGCCTGAAGATCTTTTCCAATCCACCGCCCGGGGAATCTACGCCAAGGAGTTCGGGCGGGGATCGGTGGATTTCAACCGCAAGCTTTTCTTTCTGAACATCAATGAAGCTTATGCCCTCCGGAACGGCCGGATATGTGAACCCCTGGGGGCCATTACCATCAGCGGAGATATCCTGGAAGTACTGAATTCAATCGAGATGATCGGCAACGATTTCAGGTACGACAGCGGGATTCATTACTGTCGAAAGAACGGGCAGAGCCTGAACGTCCGCCTGGGGCAGCCGAGCGTCAAGATTCACAACATTCTGGCCGGCGGTTTCGAGAATGCTTGAGAAGATCATCAGGGAAGGACTGACCCGGGGATTCCAGACCGTTGAAGTGTATTCGGAAAAGAACCGGTCCTCGATTTACGAGGATTTCACCGATTACCATGCCCAGCACCACCAGAAAAACAACCATGCCGTGGTCAGGGCTTTCAAAGACCGGGGAGAACCGGTGGGTTTCAAGATCTCCGATCCCTTTCCCTCCTTTGAATCCTTTCAGGATGCCTTTTTCAGGGTATACACCGTGGACCACCCGGCGGACCGGGAGCCGAACGCCGCCGGGCTGCTGCCCGAATCGGTACGGAATATCAAGATCCGGATCCATGATCCCGGGTACCCCCGGCGGGGAGAGGAATTCTTCAAGGACCTGCGGGAGCTGGCCTTTGAAACGGTGCTGAAGTATCCCCGGCTGAACCTGAACAAGATCTCTTTTAAAAAAACTGAAAAGAAGATCTACCTCTTTAATTCCCGGGGACTGCGGGCCAAGTACAAAAAGACCCTCTTTCATTTGACCCTTAACCTGAACTGCCGGCGCAAATCCATCTCCCTGGCCGAGGTCAAGACCCACTGCGATCTGCTGTCCCTGGAAAAAATGATCCTGCGGGGGCACCGTCTCCTCACCTCCCTGACCGACAAACCCGCTCCCTTCAGCAGCCACTGCAATTTCATCTTTACTCCCCACGCCTCGATCACCCTGCTGCGAACCTTCAGCCCCTGGTTCAAAGTCGGAACCCCCCACCAGATCAGGAATATCCCCTTCCCCTCCACCCTCAGTATTCTGGACAATCCTTATCTGGACCATGAACCGGGATCGGTTCCCTTCGACGACGAGGGCATCCAGCATGAAGCCAAATTCCTGATTCAGAAGGGACGGCCCGCCAACAAAATCGCCAACCTGACCGACGGACTCTACCGACAGATCCCCTCCACCGGCAACGGGTTTCGGAGCAACGGCCTGATCTTTCCCCAGACCACCTTCACCAACCTCTATATCAATCCCACCACCCTGCCTCTCAAACACCTGCTGGACAGCAGTCACCGGGGCCTTTTTGTTACCACCCTGAAACCGGTGTACCTCCGGGACGGGCACTACTATTTCCTGGCCTTCGGCTATGTTTACCATAAGGGAGAATTAAAGGAACCGGCGCACTTCACCCTGAAAACCTCCCTGAATTCCTACCTGTTATCCATCCTGAAGATATCCCGCGGACTGACCTTCCGGCATGAGGGATTCAACGTGGGATCCCCCTACATCCTGTCCCGGGGGGAATTTCTCTCCCGTAATTTTTTTGGTGTCTAGCCGACGGGTGCTCAACCCAGGGTAGTCATAATCTTCTGAAAATGGACCCGGGCTTCGGTAAAAAGATCCTCGACGATGTCCCTGACCGGTTTGATCTGCCGAATCAGTCCCACACTCTGGCCGGCCATCAAAGATCCCGTATCGATATCTCCTTCCACCACCGCTTTGCGCAGGGCCCCCATCCAATATTCCTCTACCTTGTACTGGGCTTCGATCCGGCTGATCTCCCGATTCCCCATTTTTTTAAGCAGGTCCAGCTGAAGCCTTCCGAAGTCCCGGGTTCCCTGGTTCTTCAGGGCCCGGACCGATACCACCGGCAGGGTGGAATCGTATTCCGGCGTGGAGAAAGCCTCCCTCGAATTGGCCCGTAAATACCGCTCCTTGAATCGAGGGTGGGCCGGACTCTCCTCGGACACGGCAAAAACAGTTCCCATCTGGACTCCGGCCGCTCCCATGAGAAAAAGGTGGGCGATGATCTTGCCGGTGGCGATCCCGCCGGCGATGAAGACCGGGATGTGAGGAAATTCAAACAACACCTGCTGGATCAACACCAGGGTGGAAACATGACCGATATGTCCCCCGGCCTCACTGCCCTCGAGAATCAGTCCGTCGGCCCCGTACTGGATCATCCGCTGGGCGATGGAACGGGTAGAGGCGAAACACAGCACCCGGGCCCCGGCCTCTTTGGCCTGACGGACCTCGTCCCGGCGGGGAAAACTGCCGGCAAAGACCACCACGGGCACCTGCAGAGAGGTGACCAATCGGAGGTGTTGACTGAACAGGGGAGCGATGGTGATCAGGTTCACTCCGTAATTCACACCGCTTTCCCGGAGGAGCCGGATTTCCTTTTTCAAAAGTTCGGGCGGCATATTGCCGGCGGCCAGAAACCCCAGTCCCCCGGCCCGGTCCACCGCGGTCACCAGCCGGGCATCGCTGATCCAGGTCATGGCACCGCATAAAAACGGATATTTCACCTGGAAAAACTCACACCCCTTTTTCCAGGAAGGGAGATCCGTCAACTTTTTCATGCCGTTATTTTAGCACCTATCCGGGAAATTGGGAACCCATCCCCGGCGACCGGGGGACCGCCAAAGAAAAAAGGGGATTTTTCATTTTCCCTGCCAGAAATCTTGGGTCCCTTTGTTTAAAGTGACGGCTGCCGTAATCTGCTGCAGCCCGGTTTTCCCCCGCGGCCGGGGGAATAAAAAATGCCGATGAAAAGAGAACCTTTCAACTGGATATACGTATCATACCCATTGACGGAGGATTATACAAGATGACCCCAAAGCGATCGATTCCAATCATCTGCCTGGTCCTGCTGGCTTTTTTACCCCTGGCAGCCCAGGAGCCGGAGGAGAAGAACCGGCAGGAATACACCCTCAGAGACGCGGTATACCAGGCCCTGCAAAACAACCTGGACATCCAGATCCAGCAGGGCACCTTTCAAAGTTCCCTGGAGGCCCTGGAGATCAGCGAATCCATCTTTATCCCCACCTTCTCCTCGGAGGTCACCCTCTCGGAATACAACAACCCCGCCAACAGCGTCTTTGAAAGCACCATCCGCAAATCCACCGGTTTCAGCCTTAACCTCTCGCTGGAGCAGCAGCTGGCCACCGGCGGAACCATTTCGGTCAGCTTTGACAACAGCCGGGACGAGAGCAACAGCCTGACCAGTTCCGTCAACCCCTACCTGGATACCCGCCTGCAGTTTAATCTCAACCAGCCCCTTTTAAAGGGCTTTGGCACCTTTATTACCAAGAAAGACATCCGGATCGCCACCCATGACCTGGAAAAGGCGGAACTGGACCTGAAGGAAAAAATCCTGGAGATCATCTTCACCGTCGAGGACGCCTACTGGAACCTGGTATACCAGCACGAGAATCTCAAGGTCAAGCAGGAGGAACTGGCCCGGGCCAAAGACCTGCTGAAACAGAACGAAATCAAGGTCAAGGTGGGCACCGCGCCCCGGATCGACATCCTGGACGCCCAGGCCAGCAGGGCCAGCGCCGAAAGTGAGCTGCTGCGCGCGGAAAAGACCCTGCAGGATGCCCAGGAAAATCTCAGGAAGATCCTCAACCTCAGCCGGGAGGAGCTGACGATTCTTCCCAGCGAAACCCCCGATATCCGGCGGTTTCAACCCGACCTGGAGGAATTGCTGCTGGAAGCTTTAAACCACCGGCCGGATGTGCTCAAGGCCCGGCTGGATCTTAAGAACCGCAATATCGAGGTACGCTACTACCGCAACCAGATGCTTCCCGACCTGCAGCTGCAGGCCCAGTATTACACCACCGGATGGGGCGGGGTGGAAAAGATCTTTGACGGCAATCCCTTCTTTGGGGGCACCCAGATCGGCAGCGTGGAAAAGGACATCTGGGAATCCATGAGCGAAGCGATCAAGGCCCTCTATCAAAACTACTCGGTTTCCCTCAACCTGCAGATCCCCCTGAGTTTCAAGGAGGAGAAGGCCCGGTTGGCCCAGGCCCGACTGGCGGCCAAAAACGCCCTGCTGACCCTGAAAAACACCGAAAACACCGTCTACTCAGAAATTAAATCGGTGGTCAAGGAATTGCAGAGCAACCTGGAAATCATCAGGGCCAGTGAGGTCAGCCTGGAACTGGAGAAGCAGAAGGTCCGGGCCGAAGAGAAGAAATTCAGCGTGGGCCTCTCCACCAACTACGAAGTGCTGCAGAAGCGCCGGGATCTTTCCCAGGCCCAGGCCAACTACCTGAGCTCCATCAAAGACTACCTGCTGACCATCGCCCGGATCAACCGTTACCTCGGCCGCACCTTCCAGGAATACGACATCCACTTCGACAATTACGCCCGGTAACCCCCGGTCATTCTTGACAAGCACCTTGGATGGTGATAGAATCATCAGGCGTTTGACAGCTCGCACCCTGTGGAGGAATAACGATGAAAAAGAAGATCCATCCCAAATATATGGAATGCAAGGTTACCTGCGCCTGCGGCAATACCTTTACCACCCGGGCCACCCAGCCCAGTTTCAATATTGAAATCTGCAACCTCTGTCATCCCTTCTTCTCCGGTAAACAGAAGTACATCGACTCTGAAGGAAGAATAGACAAGTTCAAGAAAAAGTATGGATACAAAGAGCAGGAATGACCTTGTTGCCCTGTTAGAAAAACTGTACCAGAAACACCAACGGATATCCCGGGAACTGACCCGGCCGGAAGTTATCAACAACCGGGAAAAACTGAAAACGTATTCCCGCGAGATTGCCTACCTCAAGCCCCTCCATGACAAGTACCAGCGATACCGGTCTATTCGCCAGCAGCTGGAGGATGCCCGGGAACTGCAGACCATCGCCGACGACGTCGAAATGAGAGAACTGGCGGGTGAAGAGACCCGGAAACTCGAACAGGATCTGGCGGACCTGAAGGAACGGATTAAGGAATCCATCGTCACCGATGTCGACCGGGAAGCCCGGAATGTCTTTCTGGAAATCCGGGCGGGGGCCGGAGGAAACGAGGCATCTCTTTTTGCCACCGACCTGGTACGCATGTACAGCCGTCTGTCCGAACTCAAGGGCTGGTCCGCCGACGTGATCGATACCGCCCATTCATCCATCGGTGGAATCAAGGAGATCAACCTCCACATCAGAGGCCGGAATATCAACAAGTACCTGCAGTTTGAAAGCGGGGTGCACCGGGTGCAGCGGGTTCCGGAAACCGAATCCAGCGGCCGGATCCACACCTCTACCGTCACCGTAGCCGTGATCCCGGAAGTTGAAGATGTGGAAGTCAGTCTCGATCCCAAGGACCTGCGGGTGGACCGTTTTTCCGCCTCTGGCCCCGGGGGACAGCACGTCAACAAGTCCCAGACCGCCATCCGGATCACCCACCTGCCCAGCGGACTGGTGGTCTCCTGTCAGGATGAAAAATCGCAGCACAAGAACAAGGCCAAAGCCCTCAAGGTACTCAAATCCCGTCTTTTTGAAATGGAACAGCGGCGGCAGCAGGAAAGCATTTCCAGCAACCGCAAATCCCAGGTCGGTTCCGGGGAACGGTCCGAGAAAATCCGCACCTACAATTATCCCCAGAACCGGGTAACCGACCACCGGATCTCCGGCCAGAACTTCAACCTGGAACAGGTACTGGACGGGAACCTGGAGCCCGTTTTTGACCGCCTTCTCAAACGCAACGTGGAACTGAAGATCAACCAGAAGATCCAATCCCTGCTCAATTGACCCTTGACCTATTTTGAGCTGTTCCGGTCGTCGATGCGGGGATGTTCCGACCCCGGACGGGGAGATGAACTCCGACAGCTTCTGACCGGCACCTTCAATATCAGCGAAGAAGCTTTCTGGATCCGCAAGGACCAGCCGGCTCCGCCGGCGGGGATCCGCCGGTTTCGCCATCGACTGAACCGCTGGTTGCGGGGAGAACCCCTGGCCTATCTGCTGGGATACCGGTACTTTTATGACCGTCGGTTCACCGTTACCCCCCGGGTACTGATCCCCCGGCCGGAGACTGAATTGCTGGTTCGTTCGGTAATCCGGGCCCATCGGCCCGGCGAACCGATCCTGGAGCTGGGCTCCGGCTGCGGCAATATCGCCATCACCCTGGCCCTGGAAACCGGGTGCCCGGTAACCGCCGTGGAGAAATCCCGGGGAGCCCTGAGGGTTTTTCGCCGCAACATTCGCCGCCTCGGAGCGAGAGGCCGGGTGATCCCCCGGCGGGGGAACCTGCTCACCGGGCGACAGGGCCCTTACCAGGCGGTGGTGTCCAATCCCCCCTACATCCGCACCGGGGAATTGGCCGGGCTGCCCGCTTCGGTCCGGGATTTCGAACCCCGGATGGCCCTGGACGGCGGTGAGGAAGGTCTGGATTTCATCGGCCCCATCATCCGGGAGAGTCCCCGGGTACTTGGCGTAAAGGGCCGTCTGTTCCTGGAAATCGGACACGACCAGCACCATGCCGTCCGCCGTCTGCTTGATCAAAACGGATACACCGGCATTCGTTTCTTCCGGGACCTGGAAGGGCACCGGCGGGTGGTAGAGGCCCGGCGATGAACCTCCTGCTGGTCAATCCCTACATCACCGACTTTACCGCCTATGACCTGTGGCTTCGCCCCCTGGGCCTTCTGTACCTGGCGGCGGTGGCCGCTCGTTACAGCGACGCCCGGATCTATTGGCTGGACACCCTGGACCGCGCCCTCCTGCCTCCGGGGACCGGCGACAAGCCGGACGGCCGGGGACATTACCATCGGATAATCCTGCAAAAACCCGGCATCTACCGGCCGGTGCCCCGTCGTTATGCCCGTTACGGCCTTCCCCTGCCGGTATTCGGCGAGCGGCTGAACCGGCTGCCCGAGATGGACCTGATATTGATCACCTCGCTGATGACCTACTGGATTGACGGACTCGAATTCACCCTGCGGAAACTGAAAGAACGGTTTCCCCGCACTCCGGTGGTCCTGGGAGGAATAATCGCCAACCTGGTGCCGTCCCGAATCCTTCATCAGCAGCTGGCGGTGGATTATGTCATCCGGGGATACGGGGAAAGCAGGATCCTCCCCCTGATGGCCCGCCACGGGGCCCGGATCCGATCCCATCCGGACCTCTCCGATATCCGGAAGCTGCCGCTGCCCGCCGTCCATCACCTCGGGAATCCAAAGACCCTTCCTCTCCTCACCAGCCGGGGCTGTCCCCTGCGCTGCACCTACTGCGCCTCCCCGGTATTGAACCGGCGTTTTCTCCAGCGCCCGGCCGGTGACCTGATCGACGAAATCCGGCTGCACCACGGTAAATTCGGCACCCGGGATTTTGTTTTTTACGACGACGCCCTCCTGATCGACAAAGAACGGCGGATTGCCCCCCTGCTGCAGGCGGTGATCGGGGAGAAACTGCCGGTCCGCTTCCATACCCCCAACGGTATTCACACCCGGCGGATCGATGCCGCCACCGCCCGGCTGCTCCGGGCCAGCGGATTTGTCACCCTCAACCTGAGTTTCGAATCCACCGCCCCGGACACCCTGCACCGGAGTTGTGGCAAAGTCGATCAAAGGGACATGGAACGGGCCGTTCGCTGCCTGGTGGATGCCGGGTACCGACCCGGGGACATCGGTTGCTACCTCCTGTTCGGCGCCCCCTGGCAAACCCGGCGGGAACTGGATCGATCCCTGGACCTGGCGGAAAAACTGAACATCAAACCCAATCTGGCCTATTATTCCCCGGTTCCCCGAACCCCCGACTACCGGCAGCTGGTCAGGGATGGCTGCCTGAATGCCTTCAACCTGCATGAAACCAACAAGATTTATTTTCTCTATCAGAAATCTCCCTTCTCCACCCCGGATATCCGGGCCATCAAAAACCGCGCCTCCCGGATCCGGTCCCGGCTGGCTCCTTCGGCCCCGCGGGTTATCAGGAGCCAGGGATAAGAATTTGACATTTTTGTCAAAATATTGTAATAATTGCACGGATGCAAAAAAAAGCCCTTATATTCATTATATTACTCTCCATTTCACTGGTCAGCGGTGACACCCAGATCAAACTGCTGAAAATCGAGGCCCAGGTCAGCCCCTACCGGATCAAACAGGGCAAGGACGGCCTTCTGAAGCTGAAAATCGAGCCGATCCCGGCCATCAAAATCGCCTCCCATCCCGAACTGCGGATCAAGCTGGAAGAAAACAAGGACATCCAGTGCAACAAGTATTTCTTCAACTCCTCGGAACTGGGGTTTAAAACCATCAAGGAGGAAGACACGATCTTCCTGGAGATTCAGGACAAGGAAATTCCCATCACCTTCAAGTTGAAGGAAAATGCCCTGCTGGGAACCCGCCGGATCCACGGAGAGGTGATTTTCACCGCCGTCTTCAAAGACAACTGGTCCCTCAAAACCTATCAAAAATTTACCGCTTACTTTGAATCCCGGAAAAATTCCCAGCTCAACAAGAATTTTTGATTTTTTTGCCTCGATCCGGTAAGCTGGTCTCAACCGGACATGAAGAGTGCAATCATCATCGTCAGTTACAATTCCGAAGCATTCCTTGAACAAAACCTGCAGTCCGTATTTCAGCAGACCCTCCCCTTCCATCAGGTCCTGGTGGTAGACAACCACTCTTCCGATCGCTCCCGAACCCTGGCCGGAAGGTTCCCTTCAGTGGAACTGGTCAAGCTCCCGGCCAACCGGGGGTACGGCGGAGCGGCCAATGCCGGGATCGCCCGGACCCGGGCCGATCTGGTCATGGTGGCCAACCCGGATATCATCCTTACGCCCGATTTTAACCGGATCATGATCGAATCCTTCCGACTTCACCCGGGGTTGCATATGGCCTCCCCCCTGCTGCTGCGGTTTGACCGGCAGACCATCGACTCCGCCGGACAGTTTGCCTCCCGGGCCTGGTATCCCCGGGAAGCCGGTTACGGACGTCTCCGTTCCCGTTTCCCGGTCCAAGACCGGGACCTGTTTTCGGTCTGCGGAGCCCTGACCGTGTTCCGCAGGAAAGCCCTGACCCGGCTTGAGATCGGGGGCGAGATCTACGACGAGGATTTTTTCCTCTTCTGGGAGGACTTCGATCTTGGCTGGCGGGCCCAGCTGCTGGGGCTTAAAATCCGGCTGATCAGCCGGGCGGTGGCCTACCACCACCGCAGCGGGGGACTGAAGCGAGGATGGCTGGGAAAAATCGGCCTCTCCCTGGCGCGCCCCGGGGCCATCAAGTATCACCTGGTAAAGAACCGGTATCTCACCCTGATCAAGAATTTCCGCCTTCGGCGCCACTGGGCCTCCATCCCTTTCATGCTGGCCAAAGACCTGGTCTGGGTGGGAACGTTGACATTCAGTTTTCCCAAAATTATAATCAAACTGCTGCAGGACAAGGCGTGTTTTGCCCGGGCGCGGGAAAAACGCAGGTTAATCAAAGCCCATGAATGAAATTATCCTGATCCTTACCTTTTTCCTGGCCCTGTTGCTGGCCCTGTACGGCACCCCGTTGGCCATCCGTACCGCCCGGCGATACAATATCCTGGACCATCCCGACGGTCACCTCAAGACCCACCGGGTCCCCACGCCCTACCTGGGAGGATTGATTGTTTATTTCGCCTTCATCTTCCCGGTCAGTTTGCTCTTCGATTTCAGCCGCGAGCTGCTGGGCATCCTGTTTGCGGGCTCCATCCTGCTGATCGTGGGGCTGTTTGACGACCTCAAGGCCCTCACCCCGGGCACCAAGTTCTTTTTCCAGATTATCGCCACCTACATCCTCCTGAAAAGCGGCATTTATATGAAACTGGTATTTCTGCCCGGCTGGCTCAATACCCTTTTGTCCTTCCTGTGGATTCTGATCATCATCAATGCCTTTAACATCATCGATATCATGGACGGCCTGGCCGGAACGGTGGCGGTCCTCTGCCTGGGGGCGATCTGCATCATCTCCCTGGCCAATCAAAACCTGCTGATCGCCATGATCGCCCTCAGCCTGGCCGGAGCGGTCATCGGTTTTTTGCGTTTCAACTGGCGGCCCGCCCGCATCTACCTGGGGGATTCCGGGAGTATGTTCATCGGCATGGTGGTGGGCGCACTGGTCATCATGAACGATTACTCGCAGCACAACGACCTGGGATTCATCTCCGGATTCTTAATCCTCATCCTTCCCCTTTTTGAACTGGGATACGTGAGCCTGATCCGCCTGATCCGGGGGCGATCCATATTCAGGGGCAGCCGGGATCATTTCCCCTTGCGCCTGGAAAGGCGGTTTGGCCGTTCTTACCCCGGCGCGGTGGTCTTCATCGGACTGATCCAGCTGGTAATCTCCGCAGTGGTGGTGATCTCTTACTACTCCAGCCCCGGGTTCACCCTGGCCTCTTCCGCCGTTGTTCTGTTGTTATTCGGCATCCTGGGGATCTGGCTGGCCGGAGAGAAGATGGCATGATCCTGATCATCGGGGCCGGCATCAGCGGGCTGACAGCGGGCCGGGAATTGACCCTTCCCTTCAAAATCCTGGAAAAGGGAAACACGATCGGGGGGCTGGCCGGTCAGTACCCCGCGGGCCCCCATCATTTCGATTACGGCGGCCATTACTTCCATTTCCAGAAAAAACGCCGGATCCGCCGATACCTGAACCGTTGCCATCCCCTGGTCCGGTTCACCAGGCAAAGCCGCGTGTTCCTGGGAGAAACCCTGATCCCCTTCCCGATCCAATATCACCTGGCCTTCCTCCCTCACCATCTCAAAGAAACGGTTTACCGGGAACTCTCTCATGCCACCCCCCCCTCTTTTGAGAACCTGGCCGCCCATCTGCGCTCCCGGTTCGGTCCCGCCCTCTTTGCCCATTTTTTCCAACCCTTTCTATTCAAATATTACCAGACCGACCTGACCACCCTCGACGCCGGTTTCGGCGGAGAAAGCATCCCGCCCCCAGATCGCAGGAAAATCAGGGGCGGTTACCGGGGGAAAATCTTTCAAAAGACAGGGTACAACCGCTTCTTCCACTACCCGTACGGAGAACTGCGGGCCTTCGTAGACGCCTACAGCCGACCCATCCGGTCCCGCATTCATACCGGGCAGGAAGTGCTCCGGATCGACCTGCATCGGCGGGAAGTATTCACTGCCTCCGGGAGCCATTCCTATTCCGCGCTGCTCAACACTGCTCCCCTGTCCTGGCTGCTGTCATCGATCGTCCAGGATAATTTTTCCAGGCTGGCGCCGAAATTGCGGTCGGTTTCCACCCAGGTGGTCAATTTCGTTCTTTCCCGACGGTACCAGAATTTCCACTGGGTCTACCTTCCCTCCCCGGATATCCCCTTTTACCGGGTTGGTTACTACCCGTCCTCCGGGCCGGTGAAGGGATACCTGGAACGAACCCTGGCCCCCGGTTCTTCATCCAAACCGGATGATCCGGATATGTCCGCCGCCGTCGGGACCCTTCAAAAGGTCGGAATGATCCGGGAGAAAGCGGAAATCCGATTCATGGACAGCCGGGTAATCCCCGTCTCCTATGTGCTGCGGGATCACCAGTGGCAACCGACCGTGCCGGCAGTACTGCGGCAACTGAAAGAACACCGGGTCTACAGCATCGGCCGGTATGGCAGCTGGCGCTACAGCTCGATGACTGATGATATCGACCAGGCCCGCAAAACCGCCCGGGAGTTGAACCGCCATGGGCCCTGAAATCCCCGTGGTTCATCTGATCACCAGGCTCGAACTGGGAGGCGCCCAGCTGAATACCCTTGCCACCTTCCAAAACCTGGATTGTAATCTTTTCAGCCCCCTTCTGATGGCGGGACCCGGTGGAATATTGGATTCCGAGGTCCGGGACCACCCGAATGTCATCTGGATCCGACACCTGGTCCGCCCCATCCGCCCCCTGCGGGATCTGCGTTGCCTGCTGGAACTGATCGGTCATTTCCGGCGCATCCGGCCCCGGATCGTCCACACCCATTCCTCCAAGGCCGGTATCCTCGGCCGGCTGGCCGCCCGGTGGTGCCGGGTAGAGGTGATCATCCATACCGTTCACGGCTTCCCTTTTTCTCCCCACCAGTTTTTCCTGAAACGCCGGGTATTCGTTCTGCTGGAACGGCTGATCAGCCGGATCACCACCGCTTTCATTTTCGTCTCCCGGGCCGACCTGCAGACCGCCCGGCAAAAACGGCTGAAGATCCGCCGGCATCAGGTGATTCGCAGCGGATTCCCCCTGGCCCCCTTCCGGGAAAAATCCCCCAGCCTCCTCTCCGTCAACCGCCGGCTCCGGCTCTCCTCCCGATCGGTGGTGATCGGCACCATCGCCCCCTTCAAACCCCAGAAAGGCCTTTTCGATCTGGTGGAAATCGCCGGCCGGGTACTGGCCCGCCGATCGGATGTCATATTCCTGATCGCCGGGGACGGCCCGCTGAAAGGCCGGATCGAAAAGATCCTGAAAAGACGGCGGATTGATCGATATTTTCGACTGCCGGGATTCTGCCGGGATATCGCATCCCTGATGGATCGCTTTGATATCGGCCTTTCCACGGCCCTCTGGGAGGGGCTGCCCCAGAGTCTCGTTCAGATGCGGTTGAAAAAGATCCCGGTGGTGGCCACCGACATTCCGGGCAACGCCGAGGTGATCCGGGACGGGCTGAACGGCTACCTGGTCAAACCCCGGGCCTATGGAATCTTCGCCGACCGGTTGCTCGAGTTGATCGGTTCCAAACCGCTCCGCCGGCGTCTGGGTGAATACCGGGAAGAGAATTTTCAGCCCTGGGATCCGGCGGTAATGGTTTCCGAACAGGAGGATTTCTACCGCCGGCTGCTCGGGAAAAGGGAAAACCAACCATGAAAAAAAAGCCGCTGATTCTACTGGTTTTGCCGGTTCTATTCCTCGGTACCCGGGGAATTCAAGCCGCTGATCCCATCCGGCGATATCCAATCCCCAGGCTGGGCACCCTGGAACTGTCTCCGCCCCCCGGCTGGCAGGAAGAAGGAAGAGAAAAATCCCCCGGTCGGCCGGAGCGGATCCGCTACACCGCCCGGGGCAACCGGATCACAATCAGCTATCACTGGAACCTCACCCAGATATCCAACATCACGGTGGACCAGATCGCCCTGGCCCGGCTGGAGAAAATCGGAAGGGAACTGCTGAAACGGGCAAAAGAGGAAACCCTGACCCTCCGGCGGTGGGAAACCCCGGAATCGGTGGTGTTTTATTTCACCCTGACCGATCCCCGGAAGGGAGAAAAATTTCGATACCTTACCCATGGCAGCACCACCCGGGGCAACCTGATCCTGATGCTCACGGTGCTGTCCGCGGATCTGGACCCTTCGCTGATAGAAGAAGCCCTCACCCTCCTGGGAAATGCCCGCTTCATTCCCCTCTCCAACCGTGCAAGATATCCCTGATCCCGCTGTTATAACCGATGGGGACCGGACCATTGATTGATGACGACATCCTGATTAAATCGGTACAGGGCGGCCAGGCGGCGGACTTCGAACACCTGGTCCGCCGCTACGAGAAGAAGATCCAGTATTTTCTCTTCCGGATGGTCTACCATCCGGAAGACGCCCGCAATCTCACCCAGGAAACCTTTCTGAGAGTGTTCAAGAACATCAAAAAATACCGTTGCGACGGAAAGTTTTCCGCTTTCATCCACCGGGTGGCCCGCAACCTGGCCATCAACCACATCAAGAAGGAAAAACGCCAATCAAGTTTCTCCCGGATGTTCACCGATCAATCCGAAGAACGGCTGCTGATCGATCCCCACACACCGGTCCAGCAACTGGAAGATAGGGAAAAAATGAATCAGATTCGTGGCTCCATGGCCCAGCTGAATCCCACTCAGAGGCTGGCCCTGACCTATAAATTCCATTTTGATTATTCCTACCGGCAGATATCGGAGCTGACCGGATGGAGCATTCCCAAGATCGAAACCCTCATCCATCGGGCCAAAAAGAATCTGAAAAGGAAAATAAAAATGCAAGAAAAACCCATTCAAACTGTTCTGGATTCAGGGGAAATGTAAATGAAATGCCGGCAAGTGAGAAAGAAATTGAGCGCCTTTGAAGACCATGAACTGGCCCCTTCCCGGCGGAGACAGATCCGGGAACATCTGGCCGTCTGTCCCCGGTGCCGCCGGGAATACCGGGAAATGGAACAACTGCGGGAGTTGCTGACCCCCCTCCCCCCCTGTCCCCCCGGTCCTTCGATGGCCGACCTGGTTATGGAGCGGATTTGGCGACCCCGGACCGGCGGATCCTGGCAGCCGGTCATTCAGATGGGCGTTTATTTGACCACCCTGCTCGTCTTTCTGGCGGTGATCCTGGTATTCAACGGCACCCCTCCGGATGCCGGAAAAAATCCTTTGCACCTCAAAGATCCCACCATGCTGTCCCTGGTCATCGACAAGGAAACCACCAGCGTGGTACACGTTTCCCAGGACCTCTTTGATTCCGTGCTGACCGAGGAAGGGATTCATGAACGGTAAACTGGCCAAAGCCCTCCTGATCGCCTCCCTGGTGCTCAACCTGGCCTTCATTTCCTACCTGGTGATCCGGAAAACCAGCCCCGACTTTCTGACCACCCGTAAATGTCCCCCAAAACGGCCTCTTCTCGCCGACCAGTCTCTGGACCTTACCGGCGATCAGATCACCCGGATCCGGTCCATCATCAAGGAATTCCGGCTGAGCCTGATTACTTCCAAGCAGAACATGCTGGACCAGCGGATGGGGATCGTGGAAGAACTCTCCACGCCGGAACCGGACCTGGACCTGATCTGGGATCATGTCCGTCAGCTCAATTCCCTGGAAGCCGCCTTGAACCGGGATTTTGTCACCGCGCTGATCAATGTATCCAACATCCTGGGTTCCGGCCAGAACATCGAATTCCTGTTGGAGTTAAGCCGCCACTGGCTCTATTTCGGCAAAAAAATACCCGGAGACAACCGATGAAAAAAACCTTGATTCTCATCCCTCTGCTGATCATAACGGCTGCTCTGCTGCTGGGCGGATCCACCCGGTATTCGGCCTACCTGGATCCGGATTCGGACCGCCCGCCCGACTGGCATCGGGGAACCTACCTGGGGTACGGATTATTCGCTCCTCCCCATACCCTGTACGGCTATCATACCCTGATGCAGGAACAGGAGCGCCTCAGCCTGGATCCGCAACAGCTCCGGAAGATCGAGGAGGCCGCCCTGGTTTACAAACAATTCTACATCCTCCACTCGGCCCGGATTAAGATCCAGGAACTGGAACTGCTTCACCTCCTCAGGGAAGCCTCTCCGGATCGCAAACGGGTCAATGAAGAACTGCAGAAACTGGGTAAGATGAAGATCGACCTGGTGATCAGACATCTGGAATACCTGGTGGACCTGAGGGAATTGCTTACGGAAAAACAGCGGGTTCTGCTGAAGGGAACGGAGTAGCTCTACCGGTTATAATAGGAGTATACCCGGATCCCGTTTTCCTTGCAGAAATTCACAATCTCGCCGGCGGCTTTGCCGATCTGGGAAATCTGGTCGCCGGCCCTGATATTGGCATGGTTGATGCTGACCACGGCTTCATCCTCATCCTCGGCGATCTTGCGGATCTGGAGCTTCATGATTTCCACCGCATTGTCATCCAGGATGCCCTCCATGGTCACCAGGATCAGTTTCCCGATTCTTTCGACGATAAACACGACCGGTCCCTCTGATAAAAAAATACCCTATCGGGGTTTTTTTTGCAACCGGATTTCAGTTTTTCACCAGCAGTGGCACCAGGAAAAGTTTGACGAAAACATAGCCGTAGATAACCAGCACCAGGTAAAAAAAGATATTGAAAACCCGTTTCATCCGCCCCCACCGGCTCTGGTCCCGAAATACCATCAGGCCAATCCCCCCGCCCAGCAGGAGCAATCCGATCAGCAGCAGTTTCAGCTTCATTCGAGGTTCCCTCCGCTATGATCCCCGGTTGTTTTCAAGCGACAATGTTTTTTCACCTTGTATTTTGATCATTTTAATATAAAATAGAGATATCAGCAAGGGGCCGGGTGGTTGCGGTCCCCAAGGAGTGAAAAATTGAAAAGAGCCCTGATCAGTGTGTACCATAAAGACGGCATCGAGGAACTGGCCAGAAAACTGGTGGACAGTGGCTGGGAAATCCTCTCCACCGGCGGCACCGCAGGCCACCTGAAGAAAAATCAGGTGCCGGTCACCGAACTCGCTTCCCTTACCGGCTTCGGCGAAATCCTGAACGGCCGGGTCAAAACCCTCCACCCCCTGATCTTCGCCGGCATTCTGGCCACCTCCAGCCCGGCTCACCGCCAGGACCTGGAGAGCATTTCCGCTGATAGGATCGACCTGGTGGTGGTCAATTTTTACCCCTTCGAAGAGGCCCTGGCGGAAAAAGAAAAGAACCTCGATGCCATGATCGAAACCATCGATATCGGCGGTCCCTCCATGGTCCGGGCCGCGGCCAAAAACCACCGGGAAACCACGGTAGTGGTCGAGAGCCGGGATTACGGGTGGGTCGGGGACCAGCTGGCGCAATCGGGGAGCCTGACCGATGAGGAACGGGGCCGGCTGGCCCAGAAGGCCTTTGCCTACACCTCTTTTTACGACTCTCTGATCGCCTCCTACCTGGCGGCGGGAGACGGTTCCCCGGCCCCTTATTACACCCTGGGAGGACGTAAAAAGATGGATTTGCGCTACGGAGAGAACCCGCACCAGCAGGGAGCCCTTTACATCACCGACGTCAATTCCCCCCTGAACCGGATGGAAAAGCTCCAGGGGAAAAAACTGTCATTTAACAACATCCTGGACCTGTCCATGGTCATGGAAGTACTGGGGGTTTTCCGGGATGATGTCCAACCCCTCTGTGTAATCGTCAAACACCAGAATCCCTGCGGCGCTGCCCGAAATCCCGACCAGAAGACCGCTTTTAACCAGGCCTTCGAGGGAGATTCCAAGTCGGCCTTCGGGGGCATCGTGGGTTTCAACCGGCCCCTGGACGGTCCCGCCGCCGACCGGATGAAGAAAATCTTCTTCGAGGTGATCCTGGCTCCGGATTTCACCCGCGAGGCCCTGGATATCCTGAAAAAGAGAAAAAAACTGCGCCTCATCAAAATCCCCCTCGATTACCGCGACCCCTGGGATGTAAAAAAGGTTCCGGGGGGATTCGTGCTCCAGGACCGGGATCAACGGATCACCGATGGCACTTCCTTCGAATTGAAGACCCCCCGTTCCTTGACCGGGCAAGAACAGGCTGATGCGGATTTCGGATGGAAGATGGTCAAATTCGTTAAATCCAACGGGATTATCATCGTCAAGAACCAGCAGCTGATCGGGGTGGGAGCCGGGCAGATGAGCCGGGTGGACGCCGTGGAACTGGCCATTAAAAAATCTCCCGCCGTCCTGAAGGGAGCGGTCCTGCTCTCCGACGCTTTCTTTCCCTTTGCCGATTCCATAGAAGCCGCGGCCACCGCCGGCATCCGTGTGATCGTGGAACCGGGAGGGTCCATCCGGGACGAAGAGGTCATAAAGGCCGCCCGGGAAAAGAATCTTTCCCTGGTCTTCACCGGCATCCGGCATTTCCGGCATTAACCAGTGGAATCGCAGGGGCCTTTCACCCGGACGGGACCGGGTGGAGGGGATAGGAGATGAAAGATATCAGATAACTCCCGATACCCAAGAACAAGTCAATCCCGTCCCAGTGAAAAATAGTGTCACCAGTCCCTCTGTTCACCGGCTGCCCTGGGGAAAAACCGGTCTCTACCAGACAAAGGAAATCCGGCGGTCCTGGACCTCCCGGGGATAAGTGAAGCACCCGGGCAGTTCCCTGTGCAGGGAATCAGACGAACAGCTGGATTTTGCTTTCCTCCGCGGCGATCAGAAAGGTTCCCACCCCGCAGTACTCCAGATGGGGATAATCGATCATCTCGTCGGATTTGAAACCCATCAGATCCATGGACATCTCGCAAATTTTGATCTTCACCCCCAGTTCCCCGGCCTGCTGGAAAAGTTCGTCCAGGGACATCACGTTCTTTTTTTTCATCAGTCGCTTCAGCATCCGTGTTCCCAGCCCCATCATGTTCATTTTGGACAACCTGAGCTTCGAACGTCCGTTGGGAAGCATCCGGCCGAACATCCTGGACATCAGGTCCTTTCCCCGTACTTTTTTGCCGGGATCCCGCAGGGCGGCGGTGGCCCAGAAGGTAAAAAACAAGGTAACCTCCAGGTCCATGGCCGTGGCTCCGTTGGCGATGATCATGGCCGCCATGATCTTATCCAACTCTCCGGAAAAAATCACCATGGTGAGTTTATCTCCGGGGACCGTTTCCTGCAGACGGCCCAATTGCTTTTTCAGGGCATCAATTTCATTTTGCATGATTGCACTCCATCGGGATTTTGTTTATTTGGAAGGGACCGGCCGGCCGGAGAAAAGGGCCGGACTGCCCCCGATATGCATCATACCACAGCCCGCCGGGGGGGTCAATTGCGGGCGGGAGAGGATCATTTACGGGGATCAATTCCGTATTTGTGCATCAGGGCCATGAAATTATGGTATTCCTCATCCTTGAGATTCAGATACCGGATCATGCGGGTGAAACTGCCCTGACTCTTCTGATAGGCGTCATGGAGCACTTCCCGCACGTTGCCCCGGTGAATATCCCGGTCGATGAAGGATTTCCACACCACCTCCCAAAAATTCTTCCCCTGTCGGAATCCTTCCTCGGCCTGGTACCGAAAAGCCCCCGCGAAGGTTTCACCGGCGCCGGCGGAATTGCTGCGCATGGCTCGAAAATCCTCACCGGTAATGGGATCCCCGCCGTGAATGCCCACCCGGGTCAGCACCGTAAACAGTTCCCGTATATTGCCGGGCCAGGAATACTCCATGACCGCCGTCCAGAACCCCCGGCCGATGTCCTTGCCCTTCAGACAATCCCTTTTTTCCATCACCAGGGTCCGGATATCCTCGCGGCGCTCTCTCAGGGGAGGAATCCGGACCGGCAGGACATTGAGCCGGTAATACAGGTCTTCGCGGAATTGATTCTGCTTGATCAGCTGCATCAGGTCGCGATTGGTGGCGGCGATAATCCGGACGTCCGCCTTTTTCTCCCTCGGTTCTCCCAGGGGAGAATAACATTTGGTCTCGATAAACCTCAACAGCTTCGCCTGGAAGGAGACCGGCACTTCGGAAATCTCATCAAAAAAGAGGATTCCGCCATCCGCTTCATCCACGTATCCGGGTTTATCGGTCTTGGCATCGGTAAAGGATCCCTTCTTGTGACCAAAAACCTCGCTCTCAAAAAGGTCCTTGGGAATCCCCGGGGTATTGACGGTAATGAATTTTCCCCGCCGGCCGGAGTAACGGTAGATCAGTTCCGCGATGTGGCTTTTGCCCACCCCGGTTTCTCCCAGCAGCAGCACCGGCGCGTCTTCGATGGCATAATTCAGAACCAGCTCCCGGATATTTTCGATCTGCCGGCTGGTCCCACTGATTCCCCCGGCTTCCGATTCCCTTTCCTTGATTGCCGATATCATCTCCCCCAGCAGATCCCCCAGAACGGTGAAAATTTCCTTGTCACTGTCGCTGAAATATTCCTTGATCCCGCTGTCCAGGTAAAGGTAATAACTGTCATGCAGGGGCAGGATCAGCAGACTCTTGATCCGAAGGTAGATGGCCGATTCACTCAGCCCTTCCCCGGTGATATCGGCAATGATGTTTTCCTGCTCGATGGGGTCGCTGGATTTCAGGATCTGGTGAACGTAAGTCTTGGGAAAACCCTCCCCCTCGAATACATCCTTGCCCATGATCGCCCGGCCCCGGCTCCAGAGAATTTCCCCGCGGTGATTGAACAACAGAGCCAGCGAAACATCTTTCTCCTTGAGCATATCCCAGAAACGGGACTTGAATGTTTCAATCATTTCCTCTCCTTCGGATTCGTTGCCTACCCTGCCGTCGGGTTATCAGCGCCCATTATATCTTTATTGCGCCCAATTATCAAGGGCCTCCTTCCAGGCCCGAGCCCCGAAGTTAACCCCGGGGTTAACCATAGTTAACCTCCCGGTTAACTCTCGACAGCCAGTGTTATCCGCCTTCTTGGGTGTTTGAGTATAAAGACGGGCCCCACAGGTTAACCCCGGGGTTAACCACGGTACGGGCCGGATACCTCCCTGGCGGGTCCAAACCCCTGATAAACCGTAAGAAACGACATGGGGAAGGGCTTGGCAATGATATTGCTTTGTTATGACAGGTAAGACATACAGGAGTCTAACAGACATGCTGAAAACCAACCTGATGTTCCTGGTCATCGCCGGGATGGCATTGATCCTGTCCAAGGGGCTGCCCCGGCACAGAGCCGGCCGCATCATGATCAGCCGGCATGTTCTGTCCTTTGCCAATATCAGTTTCAAGACCTCCATTGTTTGTGTCTCTTTCCTTTTTCTGATGATGTTGCTGGTTTTTCAGTCACAACTATGGCAACACCTCAGTTTCAACCGGCTGACTCCCCTGCTGGCCGCGGTTCTGACCGGCACCCTGGTCATCTACCCCAAAAACATTCACCTCGGCCTGGAAGGGATCGCCAAGAGCGGATTTTTTCCGCTCAATTCCTTTTACTTTGAGTTTATCAACCGCCGGCGAGTCCGGGATATCCAGATTAAGAAACTCAAAGAAAGGTACCTTCTGATTGTCTCATATCGCTCCTTGGGTGGACATCGGGATAAAAATTTTCAAGTCCGGTTACCCAAAAGGGACTACCCGGTGTTGGAAGACTGGAAAAACAGGATAAAAGGAGAAGGGTAGACACTTTTGCATCCCCAACATAACCCCCCGGTCCTGCCGGGGGGTCCGGGGGTGTCCCCCAAGAAGGTTTGGTTGGAAATCCGGATTAGAATTCGAACACCAGCCGGGTGGCATAGCGGTAATCCAACTGCCGGTCGAAAACGTCCTTGAACACACCCTGACGGTGAATTCCCTCCAGGGCCAGCTGCACGGTAACCGGGGTATGGGGAAACCGCACACCCAGGCTGAACCGGAAGACCAGTCTGGAATCCCGGACCGGAGAATCATCTTTTAGATCGAATTGAAACCGGTCCAGTCCCTGCAGGGATCGATAGGTCTGGTATTTTAATTCCCCTTCCAGCTCCAAACCCCCGAGGACCAGCCAGAACCGGGGATGCACTGTCACCCCCACCGCATAATAATACCCGTAATAACTCAGGGTGGTTTTCAGGGAGGGCTCAAAAAGGTCATCATTTTCAGAATACCGGTTCAGGGCCCGGGAATTGACCATGGCGAAATCCAGGGCGCTAAAAAAAGACAGCCGGAATTTCAAAGCCGGACGAAACCAGGATATGTCCAAAGCCGGTCCCGCCAGGTTGACCACCGCCATCTTGTCGGAAAACCGCGTGGGCAGCGGAAGGGTTTCCCCGTGTTCAAAATCAACATGGTATACCCGCTGGTCGTAGTATACCTCCCCCCGTTTCCGGTAGAGATCAAAGGCGGTCCCCACTCCCCCGAAAAACCAATGCCCCCTCAGTTCCCCGCCGGAAGACCGGCGCAGATTCTGCTGATAATAACCCCAGAGGACGGTTTTGAAATACAGGCTGTATTCAGTCACTCCCTTCCGGTCAAAGGAAAAATCCGCCCGGATCTCGCTGAAGAGAGGATCCTTGCACCAGGAAACCACTTGGCCGGGTTCTCCGGATCCGGGAACGGAGTGAATGGCGCTGTCCAGTCTCACATTGAGCATCTGGGTGGTCCGGCTGTTGGACTCTCTGCGATAGGCCTGTTTCTGCCCCAGGTATAGATGGAATTGCGGCCGGGTACCCTCTTCCTCCATCTTCCGGTCTTTCCATTCCCGGGTTTCCAGCAGGTAATTGAGGGTGTAGACCGGGTTGAATACCGTTCCCAGGATCCGGTTCAACAGACCCTGCTGCTGGTGGAAATACCTCCCCAGCTGGAACAGCGGTTCCCCCATGGCGGCCCCGTTGAGCCCGCTGAAGATATTGTCGTTGATGGATATCACCTCCCGCCATTCGGTGATATACTCCCACCAGAGCGAAAAGCCCATCCCGTAGAGGACCGATTCCCACTGATTCAGCCCCTGATACCGGGCAAAGTTATAATACCCCGCCCCGGAGATGGCATGGGTCCAGTTGGTGAAAAAGGGATTGGAATCGAATTTCTGGGCCTTGAGGGTAAAGAAACGCTGTTTCTGGTCCGACCAGGTCAACTCGAATTGCCAGTCTTCAATCCATTCGGTGTATTCGACCCAGTACCGCACCGACTGGGGCACCATCAACCCCATGGTCAGGCATATCCCCCGCCACAGCCGCTTGTGATCCCTGTCAGAAGAGGATTGGGAATCCGGATTTTCCTGCACCCTCGACGGTTCTGCACGTTCTGGTTTTTTGCCCTCATCACCGGGATGGGAAAAACCCGGCAGAACCAGCAAAACCAACAGGAGACTGCTGCTGACCCACCGGCAGCTGAGGTCAGATAAGGCCATTGGCGGGATACCGGTCCGTCGTCAAATCCACCCCTTTTTCAAGGGGGTAGCGGGTCTGGAGGGCAAAGGCCTCGCCCGCCCGCCGGTCTCTGTCTCCAAAAGTCCGTCCGATTCACGCGCCAGGTGGCGGCCAAAAAACCCGGTGCATCCCGGAATCATAACATTCTCATGTCTGGACATTTTCCAATCATTTCCCACTTTTGCGATTTGCCGGTAAGGGACTATTTTAAAAGATACCACCGGCAAAGTCAATCGAAACCAGATGTCCGCCGGAAATTCGGTTAAGAAATAACCATTGGAAAATCCGATGACCCGGATCCCTCCAAAACCGTTGCGGATGGGCGGCCGGCCACCATCATTACCGGAATCGTGAAGATCTCCTCCCGGCCTTGACAACGCGGGTCTACATCTGATATGGTGGGAGCCTTCAGGAGGCAACCATGTCCAAAGGCAACCCCGCGACGGTTTGGGCACAGCAGATCCGGGCTCCCTTTTTGATCCTCTCGGTGGTACTGGTGCTGATCCCCACGGCGGTGGCCTGTCACCTGGACGCGGTTCTCCATATTCCCCAGATCCTGCTGCTGGCTGCCGGGGTGATCCTGACCCATACAGCCGTCAACCTGTTCAACGAACTCTCGGATTACCAAACCGGCATCGATTCTCACACCACCCGAACCCCCTTCAGCGGCGGGAGCGGGATGATGCAGGGCAACCGGACCACTCCCGGTCAGGTGAAAACGGTCGCCTATTCCACCCTCATGGCCGGGGGAGCGGTGGGATTGTATTTCTGCTGGGTGAGCGGATGGCCGGTCCTGATTTTCATGGCGATCGGTGCGGCGGCCATCCGCTTTTACACCAGCCACCTGGCCCGCTGGTTAATGGGGGAAATTGTGGCCGGACTGGCGCTGGGATCCCTGGTGGTCCTGGGGGGGTACTACGCCCTGACCTCTTCTCTGAACCTGCAGATCGTACTGGTCTCCATCCCTCCCGGACTGCTGACCTTCCAACTGCTTTTTCTCAACGAGTTTCCCGATCTGGAAGCCGACCGGGAAGGAAAACGACATCACCTGCTGATCCACTTCGGACGCAGAATCTGCGCCCGCATATACGCGCTGGTGATGGCCTTTACCTACCTGGCAATCCTTTTGATTCCCCTCCTGACCCCGGCGCCCCCATCGGTCCTGCTGGGCCTCCTCACCCTGCCGGTGGCGTTGAAGGCGTCGATCATCGCCATTAAACACCATGATGACCTTCCCCGTCTGGTACCCGCCATGGGAATGAATGTGGTGGTGGTGCTTCTCACTGATGCCCTGCTCGCCCTGGGGTATTTTATTGCCTGACTTTTTCCCCCTGCCCCCCTTCCCTTTCCTCCGACCCGGGGAAGATCGGTTTCTTCACCGTCTTTTCAGATTTCCTTCACCGGATCAAGAAACTTCTGAAATTCGATCATCCGTCCTTCGGGATCCCTAGCGAAGAAGTGGTATATCCGGTATTCCGGATTTTCCCGGGGGGAAGAAACGGCGGTTTGTTTTAACTGCCGGTAAAAGCCATCGACCTCCGCCCGAGTTTCTACAAAAAAGGTCAACAGGCCTTCCAGCTCCGCCCGGTCCCGCTGGCAGAAACCGAAAAGCATGTTCCCGGCCTGAAAAATAACACATCCCCCCTGGTCCAGCCAGATCGAACAACCCACCTCCCGGGTATAAAAATCCTTTAGTTCACAAAGCATCAGGGTTTTGAAGAAAACGATTCCTCTGACCGCGTTCTGTTTCGGCATATCCTCTCCTGACTTGACCATACAGGGGACCGTTAAAAAGATCAAGCCGATCAGAAAAACAGTGACCTTTTTCATGCATCCTCCACGATTGGCGGGCAAAGGCCCGATTTTCTCTTATTCAATCCCGTAAACCATGCCCACGGCCGCTCCCTGTCTCCCGTTGACAATCCTGGTTTCCTCAGTGATAATCCTTGAGCTGGCGCTGCATGTCCCGTTTGATATCCCTTTCCTTGATGGCCTGTTTCTTTTCGTACTCCCGCCTGCCCTTGGCAATGGCGATCTCGATCTTGATCTTCCCCCGGGGATTGAAGTACATCTTCAGGGGGATAATGGTGGTGCCTTTCCCCTTGACCTGCTTGTCGATCTTGCGGATCTCCCTGCGGTGCAGCAGCAGCTTCCGCAGCCGGTTGGGTTCATGATTGTGATAACTGGAGTTTTTATACTCGGCTATGTGGGCATTGAACAGAAAGGCCTCCTGTTCCCGGATTCCCACGTAAGAATCCTTGAGATTGACATTTCCCTGCCGGATGGATTTCACCTCGCTGCCCGTAAGCACCAGGCCGGCTTCGTACTCCCTGAGGATGGTGTAGTCTTTGCGGGCCCGCCGGTTGACGGTGACCACCCTGCCCTTTCGCTCCCGGTCCGGCTGGCTCATCCTTTCTCCAGCTTCAGGGTCTTGATCCGGCGATGTTTCATCTTCTTTACGGTAATGGTCACGTTCTGCAGATCAATTTTGCCGCCCGGCCGGGGAATCTTTCCGTAGTGGTACAAGAACAGCCCGGATATGGTGGTGTAATCCCTGTGATCGGGAAGGTTGAGTTCCAGTCGCTCGTTAACCACGAAAACCGGGGTATCCCCAGATACGATGAAGATATTGCGGCTGACCCCCACGATGGGTTCTTTCTCAAACTTGATAAACCCGGCGATTTCGTTCAGGATATCCCATAGGGTGATCAGGCCGATGGGGATTCCGTACTCATCCACGATAATGGCCATCCGGCTCTTGCTGTCCTTGAACATCTTCAGGGCATAGTCCAGAGACGAATATTCCGACAGAAACCGGGGAGCGGCGGCGATCTTTTTCAAATCCGGGGCCGGGTCATCGGTCTTTGCCAGGTGCAGCAGTAACTCTTTGGCCTCTACCACCCCGACGATGGTATCCAGATTTTTCCGGTAGAGGGGATAGTGGGTGAACCGGTGTTCCTCCATCAGCTTTAAAAGGGCGGGCCGCCCGGTATTGTCCCGGATCCCCACCACATTGACCCGGGGAATCATGAAATTCTTGATATCCATCTGGGTAATGTCGACAATCTGGGAGAGCATCTCCATCACTTCGGAATTGTATGTGAACAGGGAAAGTTCAGTGGTTAAAAAATGTTTGATTTCCCGGGGGCTGAGGGGCACATTCTGTTCCTGAGAGGAGCGGGTCAGGGTGCGGGAAAGGAATGAAAGCAGGGACACGAAGGGAAAGAAAAGGTAATAGATGAATTTGAGGGGTCCCACGTAGAGCTTGGACAGTTTTACATTGTAATGCATGGCCAGGGTTTTGGGGACGATCTCTGCCAGGACCAGAATGATCGCTGTGGTGGCGACGGTGGAATAGAGCAGCATCAATTCCCGGTTGACCACCAGAACTTCTGCAAAAAAGGCGGTGGCCACGGTGGCGGCGGCGATATTCACCAGGTTGTTGCCCAGCAGGATCGTGGAGAAAAAATGATGGGGCCGGTTGAGCAGGGCCTTGATCAGCAGGGCTTTTTTTTCCCCTTTTTTGGCCCGGGCATTCAACTTGATCTTGTTCAGCGATAAAATGGCGGTTTCCGAGGAAGAAAAGAAAGCGCTGAGGATGACAAAACTGAAAAAAAGGATGACGTACACCAATATCATCGGCATCTGCTCCGTGGCTAATTCAACTGGTAGATGGTCTGGTAGAGGGAGATGGCCAGGCAGTCATTGATCACCCGGATATCCTCGTTCGCCCTGGAGGCAGGAGGCTTCAGGATCCGGGGGGAGTAATTCACCACGCCCTTTACCCCGGCGGAAATCACCTTTTGGAAGACCGTTTCCGCTGCCTCTTCAGGTACCGTCAACAGGGCCACATCGATGGCCGGGTACCGCTGTGTAAAATCCTCCAGGGTATCCAGATGGTAAATGGGGATCTGTTGTTCTTCCACCTGGTAATCGGTCCCCACCAATCCCTCCTTGACATCAAAGAAAGCCTTGATCCGGATATTGCGGGCTCTGAACAGTTTGTAGCTGGCCAGGGCCCGCCCCAGTTTCCCGGCACCGATGATAATCAGGTCCGCTCCCTGGTCGATATTCAGGATTCGCTTCAACTCCCGGAGCAGGTCTCCTTTCCGATATCCCTTTTTTTGACGGCCGATGGCCAGCCCCAGGTAAAACAGGTCCTGGCGGATCTGGTTGTTGGAAATACCCGTGATCCCCTCTACCATGGCGGAGGAGATGTAGGCATCCTCCGGGAGAGGATCCTTGAGCAGGGCTTCGTAATAAAAAAGGATCCGGCGGATTACCTTCAGATTGATCTTGTTTCCCACTTCCACGGCAGTTCTGTTCCCGGTAGCGAACGCCGGCTACCCGATGATCCGTTCCAGATCATCCATCTCTTTGGGGATGGGCCTGCCCAGCACTTCCGGGCCCTTCTCAGTCACCAGCACATCATCCTCGATCCGGATGCCGCCGAACCCGACGTATTCCCGGGCCTTCTGATAATCGATCCATTGGGAGAGCCGGGATTCCCCTTGCCATTGTTCGATCAGATGGGGAATGAAATATATACCCGGTTCCACCGTCAGCACGTAGCCGGGTTTCAGCTCCTTGGCCAGCCGCAGGGCCGCCAGGCCGAACTGGGAGCTGCGCTGGTATCCATCACCGTACCCCACATGATCCTCCCCCAGGTTTTCCATGTCATGCACATCCAGGCCCATCATATGCCCCAAACCGTGCGGGAAATAAAGCGCATGGGCCCCCTGTTCGATGATATCGTCCACCGCACCCTTCAGAAGACCGCAATCCTTGAGACCCTCGGCAATAATCCGGGCCGCTTTCAGATGGACATCCCGGTAGGGGATACCCGGGCGAATCATCTCAATCGAGGCTTTCTGGGCGGCAAGTACGGTGGAATAAATATCCCGCTGCCGGGAAGTAAATTTGCCGCTTACCGGAAAGGTGCGGGTGATATCCGAAGCGTAATGCTCGGGGGATTCGGCACCGGAATCGATGATCATCAGGTCCCCCTCCTCCATCCGGTTGCCATGGGAATGGTTGTGCAGGGTTTCGCCCCGCACCGACATGATGGTGGGAAAGGAGATATGGCTGTTGTGGGAAAGGGGGACTCCTTCCAGCTGGCCCCACAGTTGGTACTCATACATGCCGGGACGGATATTCCGGTATACGGTATCGTACATCTGATAGGAAATATCCAGGGCCTTTTTGATCTCCTCCACTTCCAGTTCGGATTTAACGGATCGCAATGCCACTACCGCCCGAATCAGATCGGTCGAGGCATGCTCATTGACCTGCCGCGCGGAGATCCCCAACCACTCCTCCATCTCTATCTTGTTTCCGGCATGGTACTGGGGCAGGTAATGAATCCGGGTCCCCTTTTCCCGCCAATCGGCCATCATGGCCGCCAGATCCGGCAGACTGCCGGAGTCTTCGATTCCGGAACGGGCGGCCAGATCCTTGACCTTGGGCTGGTCACCCATCCAGATGATATCATCCAGGGTGAAATCATACCCAAACAGGTATTCCCGGCCCCGATCCAGATCCATCACCCCGTAAAAACCGGGTTTGTCCACTCCGAAAAAATACAGAAAGGAACTGTCCTGACGGAAATGATAAGGATTGGCTTCGTAGTTCATGGGGATTTCGTTATTGCCCGGGAAGAACAACACCCCGGACTGAAAAGATTTCTTCAAATCATTTCTTCGTTGTACATACACTTCTTTGTTAAACATGAAAATCACTCCTAAAGGATAATTTTTAGAATGCTGTTTATTATAAACTTAATGGTACAAAAAGATGCGGAAAAATGCAAATCCCCCGGGCGGCAATCTGCCGACGCCGATTCCGAGTGCCACCCCCCGGATATTTGAAGTTCAAAAGGACGGGAAAGCAAGGAATGAATATGGAAATCGGGCCGCAATTCTGATCCGGATCATATATTTTTGCATTTATTTTATGTTATAATTTTTGCATAAAAGCAACAAAATTGCCCTCAAGGAGTGTATGAGAATGAAGAGGTTAAAGATTATGCTTGTTTTGGTTCTGATGGTAATATTGACCCTGCCGGCGCTGGCCACCGTACGGACGGTATGGAGGATCCATGGGGGAGGGATGACCGACCGGGATTTTAATCTGGCGCCCATCTGGGGGGTGATCGGAGGAAATTTCGACATCGTCCTCAAGGATACTTTCATTATTTCCCCCGAGTTTTTTTTCATTGTCCCGGATTATAACTTCAAAAACATCTATCTCAGTCCCGGGGTAACGGCGGATGTAAAGATCAACGACTTTTTTGTGGGCGGCGGTTTTGTTAAAATGCTCCCGATCCGGGAAACCGACCTTGATCTCCTTTTGAAGGATGATTTCATGCTGAAGCTTAACGCCGGAATCCGAAGTGAGCGCTTCATTTTCAGCGTCTTTGCCCTGATGCACCTGGACAACCTCTTCAACGACATGCATGTCGGGATCACCCTGGGGATCACGATTTAGCAAAATTTCCACTTCCCACCCGGCCCCGGCCTCCGGAGGGCCATCTATTCTTTTGCGCTGAACAAAGAGGGATCCTCTTGTACATCAAGCCGGGGCTCCGTTCCGCCCCGGCGGCCGCCGAACTTTGCACCCTTACCCTCCGGGTGTTGCCTGGATCCGGAATCCATGCTATCCTACCCAATTCATGGAACCCAAAGAGGTAAACAATCGAACCATTTTCAGGTTTTGGTTTCCCCTGGCCCTGACCTGGATCATCATGGCCCTGGAGGGACCCTTCCTGGCTGCCCTCATTGCCCGCATGCCCCAGGCCAAGTACAACCTGGCCGCCTACGGGGTGGCCTTTTCTTTTGCTGTGCTGGTGGAATCCCCGATCATCATGCTGATGACCGCTTCCACCGCGCTGGCCAACAACAAGAGAAACTACCTGAAGATGTTGCGGTTCACCCAGGTCCTCAACGGGGCCATCACCCTTTTATTTGTGGTAATCCTGATCCCCGAAATATACCACCTGGTCACCCGGCAGCTGATGGGACTGGATCCCCGCGTCAGTGCGCTGACCTATCGGGGATTGTACCTGCTGATTCCCTGGCCGGCGGCCATCGGTTTCCGCCGCTTTTTCCAGGGAATCCTGATCCGGAACAACCGCACCCGCCGGGTGACCTACGGTACCCTGATCCGCCTGTTCTCCATGATGACCTCCGCTGTTTTCCTTCTTTTGCAAAAAACGGAGGGAATCATCCTGGGCGCGGTGTCCCTCTCCGTCGGGGTAACCGCCGAAGCCCTGGCCACCTGGCTGATGAGCCGGGATATTCTGAGAAACCACCAGGCCTACCGTCAGACCCACTCCTCCGACCCCTACCTGAGTTACCGGTACATCATCCGGTTTTACTATCCACTGGCCATCACCAGTTTCATTTCCATCGGGATTCACCCCACCGTTACCTTTTTTCTGGGGAAAAGCCGTATGGCCCTGGAATCCCTGGCCATTTTGCCGGTGGTTAACGGGTTCATTTTCCTTTTCCGCAGTATCGCCCTTTCCTATCAGGAAGTGGGGATCGCCCTCAACCTGAACCACCCGCGCCATTACCGGCACATATCCGCCTTTGCCCGCAATCTGGGTCTGGGACTGTATGCCGTCATCATGCTGATCCTGTTCTCTCCCCTGTCCCGCTTCTGGTTTCATGTGGTTTCAGGGCTTAGCCTGGAACTTACCCTGTTCGCCCTGACTCCGGTTCGGATAATGGCGCTGTTGCCCCTGCTCTCCACCTGGCTCTCCCTGCAGCGGGCCATTCTGGTAATCTCCCAGCAAACCCGTATCATCACGCGCGCTTCCATGGTGGAAATCATCACCCTGGTTCTGGTACTGTTTTTTTCCATCTCCCTGGCCCACCTGGTTGGGGCGGTGGGAGCCGCCCTGGCTTACCTGCTGGGCAAACTGGCCAGCAACCTTTACCTGTACCCTTACCAGAGACAGTTCAAACGAAAGTTTGTTACAATAGGTATGAATCCGGCCGGGTAGGCGATGAAAGAATCATATCTGATCCGTATCAGGGGAATTGTCCAGGGGGTGGGCTTCCGCCCTTTCGTTTACCGCCTGGCCCGGCAATACGGCATCACCGGTTCGGTGTGTAATGACGGCCAGGGTGTTTTGGTGCGGGCCGAGGGAAACCGGTCCGACCTGGACCGTTTCATCCGGGATATTTCCGGGAATCCCCCCCCCCTGGCCCGGATTGAAGAAGTGGAAACTTCACCGGCCGGTTACCGGGGATACTCCTCTTTTTCGGTAACCGGCAGTAAAACCGGAAAGGAAAAGAACACTTTCATCCCCCCCGACACCCGGGTATGCGACCAGTGCCTGACGGAGTATCAGAATACCCGCGATCGGCGGTACCGGTATCCTTTTATCACCTGTACCCACTGCGGGCCCCGCTTCAGTATCATTCGGGATATCCCCTATGACCGGAAGAATACCACCATGGCGCCCTTCCCCCTTTGCAATGAATGCCACCGGGAATACCGGGATCCCCTGGACCGGCGCTTTCACACCCAACCCACCGCCTGCCCCCGGTGCGGTCCCCGGCTGTCCCTGGCGGATCCCCAGGGACATTGCCTGATCCGGGGAGATGTGCCCGAGATCGTATCCCGGGTGATTTCCGACCTGGATCAGGGTAAAATCGTCGCCCTTAAAGGAGTGGGTGGCTATCATCTGGCCTGTGATGCCACCAACAGCCGGGCCGTCCGGCGGCTGCGAAGCCGGAAAAAGAGGCCCTTCAAACCTTTTGCCCTGATGACCGGCAACCTGGACTCCGCTGCCCGGGTGGTGGAACTGGGGAAGCGGGAGAGGGAACTTCTGGAATCCGCGCAACGTCCCATCGTGCTGCTCAGGGAAAAACCCAACCGGATACTGTCGCCACAGGTCGCTCCCCATCTGTCCCACCAGGGGATCATGCTGCCCTATTCTCCTTTTCAGTTCTCCCTGTTCGAAGACAACCCCCTGAGATTTCTGGTCATGACCAGCGCCAACATCAGCGATGAACCCATTATCTATTCGGATCGGGAGATCTTCGGCAAGATGGGAAGAGTGGCGGACCTGTTCGTTACATATAACCGGGATATCCACACCCCCAGCGATGACAGCGTACTGTTCGTGGTAGACGAACAATCCCATTTCATCCGCCGGTCCAAAGGATATGTTCCGGTTCCTTTTTTCTCCAGTCCCGCTCCCGTTGACATCCTGGCCACCGGCGCGGATCTCAAAAACACTTTCGGCCTGGCCAAGGACAAGTTTCTGATCATCAGCCAACCCACCGGAGATCTGCAGAGCCCGGCTACCCAGGAGGAGATGCTCCGTTCCCTCGACAATTTTACCACCCTTTTTGACCTGGATCCACGCGTAGTGGTCAGCGACCGACATCCCGGTTATTTTTCCACCTCGATCGGCCGGCGGTTGACCCGCAAAGGCGCTTCCTGGACCCGGGTTTACCACCATCACGCCCATATCGCTTCGGTCCTGGAGGAACACCGGTCGGCCGGACCGGTGATCGGCCTGGCCTTTGACGGAACCGGGTACGGAGCCGACGGACATCTTTGGGGAGGAGAGTTTCTGGTCGCCGACACCACCGGTTTTCAAAGAGCCGCCCACTTCAGCTACTTTCCCCTTCCCGGGGGAGAGAAGGCCATCTTAGAGGTATACCGGATCGGTCTGGCCCTCCTCTACCAGGCCTACGGAGAAAACATACCCCTCCCCCTTTCCCCCCGGGACCGGCAGATCATCACCCTGATCCGGAAAGATATCCACTGTCCCCGGTGTTGCAGCCTGGGCAGAATATTCGACGGCATATCCAGCCTGCTGGGAATTTCCCGGGTGATCACCACCGAAGCGGAGGCGGCAATCCGGCTGGAGGAAACGGCCTTCAAATCCAGTGATCAGAACCGGTTTTTCCCCATCCGGTACCGCCCCCATCCCCTTCCGGATGCGGATTTTCTGATCGAAACAGAATCACTGGTCCAGGCGATTGTCGGGCTTATCCATGATCGTGTTCCCCTGCCGGTCATCAGTTATGCCTTTCATCAATCCCTGGCCCGACTCACCGGTGAAATATGCGCTGAATTGAGAAAAATCCACCAGATCAACCGGGTCGCCCTCAGCGGCGGGGTCTTTCAAAACCGCCTGTTGTTGAAACAGATCATTGACCAGTTGCAAAAAAAGCAATTTCAAGTCCTGACCCACCGGGAACTACCCCCCAACGACGGATGTATCGCCCACGGGCAGCTGGCCGTGGCCAAAGCCTGGTGGAAAAAAGGGATCCTGCAACCATGAAAAACCGGTTCCTGGTTTATCTGATGCTGTTGTTCGCCATGCTTTTCTGGAGCATCTCTTACATCTGGTCCAAGATCGTCTTTACCGTCTATTCCCCCATCACCACCATATTTTTACGCCTGGTTCTGGCCTCGGTCTTTTTTCTCGCCGTGGGTCTGATCAGTCGCACCCTGCAGAGACCCCGCCGCGGGGATCTCAAATTTATTTTACTCCTGTCCGTTTTTCAGCCCTTCCTGTATTTTTTGGGGGAAAATATGGGCCTTTATCACCTCACCCCCACCATTGTGGCGATTGTCGTATCCACCATCCCCCTTTTTGTTGCCTTCGCCGAGTTTTATTTCTTTCACACCCGACTGACGCCCGTTCACTATCTGGGTATCCTGATCTCGATCACCGGGGTGGCCCTGGTCCTCTACCAGCCCGGCTCCTCCCGGACGGACATTCACGGGTTGGGAATCGGATTTCTGCTGCTGGCCGTCGGAGCCGCCGTGGCCTACTCGGTGTTGATCGTAAAAAAAACCCGCCGCTACAATCCTTTCACCCTGGTCACCTATCAAAACCTGGTCGGGATCGCCTACTTTCTGCCCCTGTTCTTGATCCTGGACTGGCGGGATTTCATCTCCACCCGGATCACCATGCCGGTGGTGCTGGCCTTGGGAGGGCTGGCCATCTTTTCCTCTTCTCTGGCCTTTATCTTCTTTGTCCACGGTCTCAAGGAGATCGGAATCACCCGGGCCAGCATATTCGGGAACCTCATCCCTCCCCTTACCGCCGGCCTTTCCATCCTGATTCTGGGGGAGCATCTTCATGCTCTCAATTACCTGGGCATTGCCCTGGTGATCACCGGGGTGTTTCTCGCCCAGAACAGGAGCAGGAGTCTGGAACCGGCGGTGGGCGAATGATCAGCCGGGGCTGACCGTCAGCATCTTGACCGTGGATCGCTCGGTCATCAGGTCCTTGGCCTTGATCAGCACGTACTGGATCTCGGAGTGGAATACCTTCGGGAAGGGAATGGTGATATGCACTTTGGCCTCCCGGGGAACGATCACCTTGGTCTCCTGGTAAATCTCCTTCTCGTCCTGATCGTACATCCCCACCTGCACCATTACCAGTCCCTCTCCCTGGGGAGACCGCTGGTAATTCTTCAAATCAAAGGAGAGCGTCTGGTCCCGGTACTGGGGTTCAGCCACGGTGATCAGGTGATAATAGGCGGCTTTTTCATTCATCCCGTAAGCCAGGGCGGAAAGGGTTTCCCCGTTGATCACGATGAAAAGCACCATTTCCGGCGGTTCCTTGTCGATTGTCAGGGTATATCGATCGGAATCGACAGTAATGGACCGGGTATCGATCCGGGGTATTTCATACCGGGCCCCCATGCGAAGAGTGTAAATATCCAGTTTTTCCCCGATGAAGGTCTCCGGAATACCGAGATAATAGGTTTCCCGGTTCAATTCCTTCTCCTGGGAGAGAATCTGAACCGGGCGCACATCAAAGATCATCCGGGTGGTGGGGATATTGCCCAGCAATACATTCACCGCGTGCAGTTTTTTTTCGACGGGATTCATGTCCGAGTAGGTGATGCCTTCCTTGACCGATCGGAAAGTATACAGACGAACGCCGGACCGGAAGGAGTCGATCTTCAGCTGACGCCTTTTCTGACTGGGTTGCTGAATGTCGGAGAAGGCCAGTTCATAGTAGGCCAGGTGGTAGTTGCGCAGCTGCCGGTTGATATCCTCCACGGTTCCCTCGAAGTATTTGCCCCCGCTCTGCCGGGCCAGCTGTCGAACGAAAAATTCCCCCGTGTCCACCTCATCGATATTGCGGGTGGCCACCTCCATGGAAGTCATCTCCTCATGGGGGTCTATCCTCTTAATCTGTTCATCCTGACCCATGGGGTTGATCAGGGTCAGGATCGCCCCGGCACTGTTGAGGTCCCGGACGATATTTTCCACCCGGTTGCTCAACCGGTTGATAACCGATCCGGGTCCCATGTCCTCCATGGCATAGCGGGGAATCCCCCGGGAGAACAGGTAGATGAATTTGGCGGGTTGAAGGGAATTGATGATGTAATAAAGGTATTGGAAGGACTGGAAATAGTTGTTGTTTTTCCGGTACGTCCGGCTTTTAAGGGCAGATTTCAACATCCTTTCGGATTCCACCAGTCCGAAGATATCCACATCCTTGTATTCATTCATGGTCGCGTCCATATCCTCTCGCATCCGGGCGGTTTCCCGGCGGATGTAATCATCCCGCCGGATGGTATTCTCAGGCGTGAGCCGGTCCACAATCCGTAACAGGTCTGCTTTCTGGCTGGTGGGACCGGCATGGTACACCAGGCCCTTGAATCCGGAAATGCTGAAAAGAAAAAAGTCGACGTTTTCCTCCGCCTGATTGACCAGGTCGTGAATGACCTCCCGGTATTTTTTCAATGAAACGCCCCCGGTGTAAACCAGGTCTACCAGCAGGAAAATCATCTTCTTCTGCCGGGGAATGAATTCAGTCGGCCGGTCCTCCATTTTAGACGGGGAGGTCTTCACCAGGTCCTTGCGGACCAGATAAAAATCATCTACCTTTTCCCGATTGACCGTCAGTTCGATATCCTGTTTTTTCAGGTCTCTCACCGGCCGGTCCTGGGCATCGATCGCAAAGATGGGCACCACCCACCATTTGATCTTGATCTCTTCTACCAGCTGGCCCTGGCCGGCGGACAAACCCCCAACCGCCAGAATCGTCAGCAGGAACCATACCGTCCCGCCTTTCATCGCTCTCATGATCCGCTCCTGTAAAGATTCGCCGGGTGTCCGACCCACACATTATACCAGAGAGGAACAACAAAGGCCCGTCCAGGCCGGGTTCTTGACTTCCCGCATCCACCTGATAATATGGGAGCTGAGCCTTCGATGAAAACCCAGTCGATCCAGATTACCCCGGAATTCAAACGCGCCCTCTGCCTGATGGAAAAAACCACCCATCACCTGTTCATCACCGGCAAGGCGGGCAGCGGCAAATCGACTCTGCTGCAGCTGTTCAAGGCCCATACCGCCAAGAACCTCGTGGTGCTCGCCCCCACCGGCGTAGCGGCCGTAAACGTGGCCGGACAAACCATCCATTCTTTTTTTAAATTCGGAATCGACATCCGCCCGGAGAAGGTCCGGAGATGTTCGAATCCCCTGCAGGCTGAAATTATCCGGCAGCTGGACACCATCCTGATCGATGAAGTATCCATGGTCCGGGCGGATCTGCTGGATTGCGTGGACCGGTCATTGCGACTGACCTGCAAAAGTTCCCTGCCCTTCGCAGGCAAACAGATGGTGTTCTTCGGAGATCTATTCCAGCTTCCCCCCGTTATTCCTCCGGAGGAACAGCTGTACTTTGACCACCACTATGAAAACGGATACTTTTTCTCCGCCAAGGCCCTTCGCGGAGGCAACCTGAAACTGATCGAGCTGCAGGAGATCCACCGTCAGAAAGAGCCCGACTTTATTTCCCTCCTCAATCACATTCGCATGAATTCCCTGTCCGAATCAGACCTGCGGCGACTGAACGGCCGGTATCGTCCGGATTTCCGGGCGGGCCCGCGGGATCTCCATGTCACCCTCACCACCCGAAATCAACAGGCCCGACTGTTTAACCACCAGCAACTTCAGATCCTGCCCGAAACCGAAATCCCCTTCCCCTGCCGGGTGGAAGGGGATTTCTATCAGAACAGCTTCCCCGCCGATGAAATTTTACGGCTGAAAACGGGGGCCCGGGTCATGTTCCTCAACAACGACCGGGAGAATCGCTGGATCAACGGTACCCTGGGACAGATCAGCCGTCTGGAGCCGGAACGGGACCGGATCCGGGTGACCATTCCCCGGCAGCGGGAGGAGGTAAAGGTTTCTCCCCATCACTGGGATCTCATCCATTATTACTATGACATCGAACGGCACCGGATCGGGACCGAGGTCACCGGCTCTTTTACCCAATTCCCCCTCAGACTGGCCTGGGCGGTAACCATTCACAAAAGTCAGGGCAAGACCTTCGATCAGGTAATCATCGATATCGGGAGGGGCACTTTCAGTTCCGGACAGCTTTACGTGGCCCTCAGCCGTTGCACCACCCTGGAGGGAATCATCCTCAAGGAAAAGATCCGCAAAAAGGATATTTTCCTCGATCCCCGGATCCTGGATTTTCTCAATTCCTTTCAATCCGTTTCCCGGCGGTCCTGACCCGATCCTCCACCGGGTTCTCCCGGTGAACCGGCCGAGGAAAACACCCGCCTCAACCCTTCATCCAGGGATATTGGGGCGAATCCCAGGTCCTGCCTGGCATCCCCGATATCACAAATCTTATCCCGGTTCAGCAACCGCAGCGACTGCCAGGAAGGAGCAGAACCGGAGGGCAGGAAACGGCGTAACTGCCAGAGCAACCACAACAGTCCCGGCGGAATATGCACCTTCCATACCCTTTTGGAGAAGCAACCGGCAATCCGGTCGATCAGGTCATTCATACTGATTCTCTCCTCGCCGGCGATGCAATAGGCGCGATTTCGCGCCTGATCCCGTATCAGTTTCAGAATCACCGCGCAAAGGTCCCGCACATGCACCGGCTGCAGTCGGGCCCGGCCACTGCCCGGCACCGGGAAAATCGGGAAACTTCGGATCACCCGGGTAAGCGCGGCAAGGTTTCGGGCATCCCTCCCATAGATGAAAGCCGGCCTCAGGATGGTATACCCGATATTCGACTTCCGGACAATCTCCTCCGCCCGGGCTTTGGATTTTCCATAGGCGCCGCTTTTATCCAGAACCGCATCCAGGGAACTGATGTAGATGATTTTGCTGACTCCGTTCCGGATACAGGCAGCCACCAGATTTTCGGTACCCCGGACGTTGACCTCCATGATTTCAGCGGGATCCGCTGACTGAATTCGGGCGGCCAGATGAATCACCGTATTCACCCCCCGGGTCAGGGGTAACAGCCCATCCTGATCGAGCAGATCACCGACCACCACTTCCCCGCCGCTGATCTGTGGAGGAGGCTGCCGACCGCGGGCCAGGCAGCGAAACCGGATCTCTCTTTCCCTGAGTTCCCTTTGGAGCACATTGCCCACGAAACCGGTGATTCCCGTTATCAGTAACATCTCAACCGCCTCTTCAGGTACTTGAGGACAAACCGGGGCCGTAAATAATAGGAGACGATGGCATATTCCTGAAAAGCCAGAATCTCATCTGAACTCAGATTCCGATGCCGGAACACCGGATGAAAGTTGTCAAATTTCTCCCAGTCCTTTTCGAATATATCTTCTTTTTTCTGATCGTAGTACTCGGTCCCGGGAATCGGAGTGCAGATGGTAAAGCTGGCAAAATCAGTGTTCAATCGCTTGGCATATCGAATCGTTCGCCGGACCGATTCGGGGGTGTCATCCTCCAGGCCCACGATGTAAAAAGCTCCCACCCGGATGCCCTTCCGGTCACAGTATTCGATGATCTTTTCCTGATGTGCCAGCTGATTGGGCTTTCTGCGCTGTTTTTTCAATATCGCCGGATCCGCCGATTCTATCCCCACCTTGATGGCCCGCAGACCGGAGCGGTGCAGGGATTCCAGCAATTCGATGTCCAGCCGGTCCAGCCGGGTCTCGCATCCCCATTCCACATCCAGTTTCCTCCGTAAAATCTCATCGGCGAGGGCAAAGGCCCGGCGGCGGTTGTAGGAAAAACAGGGATCCCGGAACATCAGCCCCCGGATTCCGTACCGCCGCTGCAGGTATTCGATTTCCCGGGCGATGTTGGAGGCGCTCCTCTCCCGGTGAACTCCGAATACCTTGTAGGGACAGTAGTTGCAGGCATAGGCGCAACCCCGGCCCGTCTGAATAAAGGTGAAGGGGCGCCGGCGGATGGTGGGCCAAAAGGAATATTCTCCGACGGGAAATGGATCCCAATCCGGGAAGGGCAGATTGTCCAGGTCCATGACCGGAGAACTCTTCACCACGCCCCGGGGCAGATTCTGGTCCCGGATTTGCAGCGCCACTTCCTCGGGTTCTCCCTGGATGATAAAATCCGCCCGATCGGCAAAAAGATCGGGATAAACCGACACGAAGGGACCGATCAAACCGATCCGGGCGCGGGTCTCTTTTCGAATCCGCCGGATATAATCCATCTCCCGGCGGTGTCGGATCAGGGAACAATGGAGAATCACCAGATCGGATTCCCGGGGGATGTCATTGGTCACCACCGACACCTGGTGGCCGGTCTGCTTGAATATCCCCGCCAACTGGCCGTAAGACATCAGGGGAAAGTATTCCCCGGTGGCCCTGATTTTCTGCAGGAGACGGGCCCCGAGAGACCGGCCCACCTGGAAGGTGGTCCCGAAACCTCCGTTGTAATCCTTGTTATCACCGGGTTCTTCAACGTTCAGCAGGGCTATCTTCATGTTCGGGTTGTCCTTTCTCTTCGACGTGCTGACCATACCAGAAAAGGATTTTGCCAACGAACCGATTTTAATGGAAATCAGCCGGCAAATCAACCATGCGGAGAAATGAAAATAGACCCTTGCCCGGATCCGGGGAGATGTACGGAGGTCTCTTTGGGCCTCTGGCTACTTTTTAACCGGGGGGGCAAGATCCTCCGGGAGGGGGGACCGGTATTCCCGTGAACCGAGTTTCTCCTGCCATTCTCTTCTCATCTCGTCTATTATCAACGGGCGGGCAAACAGATCCAGGGCGGTATAGGCGATCACCCGGGCAGCGGTCAGCATCCCCTTGTGGCCGATGGACATGCCCCCGCAGGCAACCACATTCCAGTGGTGTCCCGGAGTACCCACGGGTTTACAGGCCACTCCCAGGCCCACGGTGGGGCTCAACCAGCTGACTTCCGCCACATCCGTGGATCCTCCTCCCCAGCTTCTTTGGGGATGGCGGAGAGGTTCGATCTTCATACTGAGGCCCGAGGGCTGGAGTTGCAGGTTTCCCTGTATGGTCCGGGCGAATTCCTGGTCCGAGGGATCAAAGGGTGGAGGACCGGCCAGCAAAAGATTGGCCTGCATCAACTCTGCTCCCCTTCGGTTGGGAATCAGCTCATGGACACCGCAGCGGTAATGGACCCGGTGGGCAGTGCCGGTCATCAGTGCCGCTCCCCGGATTATATCGAGAACCCGCTCATAATCGGATTCCACACTCTTCCAGTCGGCATTCCTCACGTAGTACCAGCCGCGGGCATGGGCCGGCACCACGTTGGGCACATCGCCTCCCTTCTGGATGACGTAGTGAATCCGGGCGGTGGGCCTGAGATGTTCCCGCAGGTAATTCAAACCGATGTTGGTCAGTTCAATGGCGTCCAGGGCGCTTTTCCCGTGCCAGGGATCCCCGGCGGAATGAGCGGTCTGTCCAAAGAACTCCACCTCAAACTGCTTGAGGGCATTGCTGGACCCCAGGGGCACCCGGTTCTGATCGGAAGGGTGCCAGTGGAGGCAGCAGGAAAGCCCGTCAAAGATTCCTTCCCGGGCCATGAACACCTTCCCGGTCACGGTTTCCTCGGCCGGGCAACCGAAAAGTATGACCGTTCCCGGCAGCTGGTTCTTATTCAGCGCGTTTTGAACCGCCAGGGCCGCAGCGGTGCTGGCCACCCCAAACAGGTTATGACCGCACCCGTGGCCGGCTGCGCCGGGAATGACGGGCTTTTCATAGGGAACAATGTCCTGGGACAGCCCCGGAAGGGCATCGTATTCAGCCAGAATGCCAATGACCGGCTCCCCCCGGCCGTAACTGGCCACAAAGGCGGTGGGCAATCCCCCCACCCCACGGGTAACCTGAAAGCCCCGGCCCTCCAGAAAATCCGCCAGCAGGGCGGATGATTGATATTCTTCCAGGGCGATCTCGGCATGCCGCCAGATCTGCCGGTTGATCTCGATCAGTTCCCGCCGGTGGGCCCGGATCCAGCGGTCGACCTCTCTTTTGGGCCCGGTCAGGGATGCTTTCTTCACCTCGATTACCCGGTAATCCGTGACTGGAGTTTGGGCAATCGCGCCAAAAGAAAACCATCCCAGAATAAGTACGATACCTGCGGTGACTTTTTGCATTTCATTCTCCCTTGCAGACGAAACTGGTTACGGATCTACCATTATAGCCCGATCGGCATCTTTTGAAAAGGGGTGCCTCAGGGCAGCAGGCGCAAGACACTTCGTTTCCCGAATTCCACCGCCAACAGAAGCGCCAGCCCGGCCACCAAAAACCAGGGATAGATATCTTTTTTTTCCGTGATCTGCCGGCTCTGGATTTCAGTCTTTTCCCACTGATCGATCTCCCGGAAGATCTCCTGCAGAGATCCCCCATCGGTGGCCCGGAAATACAATCCGCCGGTCTTCTGGGCGATTTGTTTCAGGAGCTCTTCATCAATCTTGACATCCACCGGGATCAATTTCTGATTGCCCAGACGGTCGGTCACCGGGAAATTGGCCTTCCCCTCCCGGCCCACACCGATGGTATAGACCTTGATGTTAAAATCCCGGGCGATTTGAGCGGCATCCAGGGGGGCGATCTCCCCTTTGTTGTTCACTCCGTCGGTCAGCAGGATAATAATCCTGGTTTTGGAATCCGATACCCGCAACCGGTTTACGGCGGCGGCCAGGGCCATCCCGATGGCGGTTCCATCCTCGATCTCGCCGATCCGGGTTTCCGCCAGGTAGTACTTGAGAATTCCGTAATCAATGGTCAGGGGAGACTTGGTGAAAGCGTTGCCGGCAAAAGCCACCATCCCCAGGCGGTCCGAGTCCCGTTTCTTGATAAAGTTGGCAATCACCTCCTTGGCCACCTCCAGCCGGTTCTTGGGCTGGTAATCGATAGAAGCCATGGAACTGGAGATGTCCAGGGCAAGCAGGATGTCGATCCCCTTTTTCCGCTGAACCTCGTAATAGTTAAGGAGCTGGGGACGGGCCACGCCCAGGATGAACAATCCCAGGGCCAGGATTTTCAGCCAGGGAAGCAGCCGGGCCAGCCGAATCCGGATCGTGGCGGGCAAGTCCCCCAGCAGTCCCCGGGAGGAATAATAGATATGCCGATCTCCCTTTCGCTGCAGGTAGCGCCTCCACCAGAGAAGCAGGGGAACTGCCAGAAGCAGCAGAAGGTACACGGGATCCTCAAAACGGATCACCTTTCCTCCCCGTCGGCCTTTGCGGCCGCTTCCCGGGCCCGCTGCCGGTACACCCCGATCACCCCCTGCAGTCTTTGCATCACTTCCTGGTAGAGATCCTCGGGGAGATTGAACCGGGCGAATTTGATCAGGTCGCAGTTTTGAAACAGAAATGTAAAATCCTCTTTCAGGCGTTCCAGGTTTTCCACCCGGGAGAGAAAATCGATGGTCTCGGTACTGGTGAGATCGGGGGCGTTGACCCCGTAGGTACGCCCCAGAAAACACTTGATGATTCGGTATAATTCCAGGGAAAAGGTTTTCTTCTGGCCCTTTTCAAAGAGCTGCTTCTTTTTCAAACGGTGGATCCGCTGTTCAAATTCCGCCAGAGGCGACAACTCCTCGGCAGGCGGTTCTCCCCGACGCCGCTGACGCCTCCTGAACCACCATACTCCCAGTATCGCCAGGGCGGCAACCAGCAACGCCAGCAGTACATATTTCAACACGTAAAGGGGGTTCCCCCCGATATGAAGGGGATCCTTCAAGTCCCGGATATCCGTTTCCCCCTCCAGGGCGGACTGGACGCTGACCGGGATGGACCGGGTGGATAGGGTGCCCAGCTCTTGCCCCTGCCCGTCGTACAGGGTCACCTCAAAGGGTCCCACGGTGAATTCTCCCAGCCGGAAGAAACCGATGGTGAGATCTTTTTCCACCACCCAGTTCTGATCCAGCTGTCGGGCCCTCAAATCTCCCTCCTTCAGGATTTCATAGGAAGGATCGGTCTGGGTCAGTTGGACCTTGCGCACCGGCTGCGGCGATTTGATGATCACTTTGAGGATCAGGGGATCGGCGATCGTGGCCTGGTTCTTGGATATGGTCACCGACACCTGATAACTGGCCAGCAACCACTGCGCGACCAGTAACAGAATCCAGCATCCCTTCTTTTTCATTGGCGGTATTTCCGTTTTCTCCTGATAAAAAAATCAAAGAGTTCCAGTTCATAGTTGCGCTTCTCGCTGATATGAATCCGGTCGATATTGTACTTGGCAAAAAGATGGTCTTTGGCCCGCTCGTTTTCCGTCTGACGTTCCATAAAATACCGCCGAAACCGCCGGGAGGAAAAATCGATGAAAAATTCTTCCCCGGTTTCAAAATCCTTCAGGATAAACATTCCGGCGCGGGGCAGGGTTTTTTCCCGGGCATCCGAGATATCGATCACAATCAGGTCATGTTTGCGGCTGGTGACTTTCAGGGCCCGGGTGAAATCACCGCAGATAAAATCGGACAGTAAAAAAACAATGGCCCGTTTTTTCAACACCCGGTTCAAATAGGCCAGCCCCCTTTCAATTGAGGTTCCCCGTTTTTGTGGTTCAAAGCTCAGAATCTCGCGAATAATCCGCAATAATTCAGTCCTTCCCTTTTTGGGTGGAATGAACAACTCCACATCCTCAGTGAAGATCAACAACCCCACCTTGTCATTGTTCATCATGGCAGTGAAGGCGATGATGGCGGAGATCTCGGCGGCGATTTCTTTTTTGCTTTTGGTCCTGGAAAAGAAATTCAGGGAGGCGGAAAGGTCGATCGCCAGAAAAACGGTCAACTCCCTTTCTTCGACAAACTGCTTGACAAAAAGACGCCCCATCCGGGAGGTGACGTTCCAGTCGACAAACCGGACATCATCTCCATCGATGTACTCCCGCACCTCCGAGAACTCAATCCCCCTCCCCTTGAAGGCCGAGTGGTATTCTCCCTGGAAGGTTTCCTGAGAGGTCTTTTTGGAGATAATTTCGATCTTTCTGATTTTTTTCAGGATTTCTTCCGGGATCATGGGACTGTCAATCGAAAGATATTATATACCCTGTCGGACTTTTTTTCAAATCCCGTCCGACTTCGATTTCTTTGACCGGCCAGGGGAAAAAGGCGATCCATCACCTACTTGCAGGCATGCACCAGCAGGCGGCAGCGTAAGAAACCGGAGGATTCCCCGGATTGATTTGAGGCCGGCGGGTAAATCGATTTGGGAACCACCTCCCGGAAACCCGCTGCCCGGCACGACTTGGTCAGCCCCTGGAGGTTGGGGGCAAACCAGTTGCCCACATCGTCCCCCAGTTCCGAAGACTCGTAGAACTCGTAGAGGCCGATATCTTCATGCTCCGGCAGATAAACGGCCGCGGTTTCGATGACCGCCAGTTCCCGGGTGAAAAGTGAAAGCCGTCTCAATCCCCCAAAGGGATCTTCCAGGTGGTACAAAACTCCCAGGAAGAAGACCACGTCAAACACACCCGTTTTCCCGGCATCGATGGTCATAAAATCGCCCACGACCTGCTCAACGGAACTGTCCCTGATCTGATGGACCATGTCGAATCCGATTTTCCCGGGCAGCGTGTCGGGTTTCCAGAGTTCCGGGATCTCATGATAGGGCCTGGGAACCACTTTTTTCTGCCTGCAGTCTTCCCAGTATTGCTGTTGCCTGGCAAGATCCAGGCTCCATACATAATGATCCATCGCCATCACCCTCCGGGCTCCCAGATCTTCGGCGGCAAAGGAATAGAATCCGTCCCAGCAGCCGATATCCAGAACGGATTTTCCCTTCAGATCCGGCAGTTCCATGCACTTCCACTGATTTTTCAGGCTGGCCAGGGAAATCCGTCCCGGGGTAACGATGCCATCCCCGCAATCGATGGAATGGTACCAGAAGGGAACCTTCCCGATTAATTCTCGCTTTTTTTCCGCTTTCATCAATCAACAGACCGAGAACCGGTTATAGAGGAACAATGGAAGAAATTCAAGGAACCCAACGGTAAAAGAGGATTCCCTCGAATCCGGTATCAGGCAGTCGGAAACCAGCACACGCCCGATCGGTGATCTTTTCAATACCCAAAACCGAAAGTCCCATGGTTTTCAACCAAATTTTTTTTCCAGAATGAAGGTGACCGGTCCGTAATTGACATAATCCACCTCCATCAGGGCCCCGAATTCCCCGGTTTTTACCCTTGGCCCCTGGTCCTCCAGAAAACCGTTGAAGCGCTGGTAAAGAGCTTCGGCTTCCCGGGGCTCCATGGCATTGGAAAAACTGGGACGGCGGCCTTTCTTTAATCGGGAGGCCAGGGTGAACTGGGATATGGACAGGATTTCACCCCCGGTTTCCAGCAATGACCGGTTCATGGAATGATCACCATCCGGAAAAATCCGCAGGTGGGCGATTTTTTCCGCCAGCCAGGTCGCTTCCGCCTCTCCATCCCCCTGTTCGACTCCCAGGTACACCAGCAGCCCCGTTCCAATCCGGGCCACTTCCCGATCCGACACCCGGACACAGGCCCGGCTGACCCGCTGTACCACGGCTCTCAAAAGAGGCCTCCGGACTTAACAGGCGCCATCATTTTAAGGTCTCCGCCCCGGTGAATTGCCGGTCGATGGCAAATTCACCGAAATCTTTTTGCCAGACTCCATGCAGCATAAAATGCGAAAGATACTTACCGATGGCCGGCCCGAACATGAAACCGTGACCGCTCATGCCGGCGGCAATGTAGAGGTCCTCGATCTTCGACTGGTCGACGATGGGATTGCCGTCCGGGGTCATGGTGTACATGCCGGCCCAGTGCCGAAGTACGGACAGCCGTGACAACCGGGGGATCAAACGGGTCATCCGGCGAGCCATACTGGGCAGAAATTCCACCGAGGCCTGATGGTGAATCCCCGGTACCGGGGGATGCGGAGTGTAACAACCGATGAACTGGCCGGTCACCAGCTGCTGGAAATAACAGCCGTCCCGACGGTAATCCACGATCATGGGCTCGATGAAACGGGGAACCTTTTCCGTGATCAGGGCCTCATGACGCTCGGGAGCCAGGGGAAGTTCAACCCCAAGCTGAGCCGCCAGCGGTCCGGTCCAGGCGCCGGCGCTCAGCAGCACCTTTTCGCTCCGGATCCGGGTATGGTCTCGCAGGGTCAGGGTAAAATGGCGGTCCCGGTCAATCCGGTCGACCGGATTGTACAAGAACACCTCTCCCCGGTTTTCCCGGAGCAACCGCTGGTACCCCTTGATCACCAGGAAGGGGGAAGCCTGGGCGTCCCGGGGACAAAATGCCGCCCCGATCAGCCCCTCGGTATTCAGCTGGGGTTGGAGCGAGGATACCTCGGCAGGATCGAGCAGGAACACCTCCACCCCGCGGGAACGCTGAAGGGCGACATTTTTCCGAAAGGTTTGCATCAACTCCGGCTGGTGGGCCAGCAGCAGATATCCCCCCTGGTGAAAATCCACCCCGAATCCGAATTCATCGGACATTCCGCCAAACAGAGCCAGGCTTTCTCTCATCAGGTCGATGGAGGCAGCAGTGGAAAACTGCTGCCGGATCCCGGATATGCAGCAGAAGGTGGAACCGGAACCCGGGAATTCCCGTTCGATAACCGCCACCTTTGCTCCCTCTTTGGCCAGGTAGCGGGCGGTGGCGCACCCGATGATCCCCGCACCGACGACGGCCACATCAAAATTTCCGGCAGAAGTTCCGTTTTGCATTTTTAGACCCTATTATATAAAAAAAACCCGCGCATTGCCAGTGGCTGCCGGGAAAAAATGAAAACCCCAAAGGGCAAACCCAAAAAATCCTTGACTTTTTCTCGAAATCTAATTACCTTATAGCCTTGACCTACGGATCATGAAAAATCTGAGAATCGATGAAAAAAACCGGAAAGAAAAAATAACCCTGCGGGTGAACGGAAAAGAAATTATCGCTTACCGCGGCGAGACCGTGCTGGCCGCCCTGATTGCCAGCGGTTACCGCTCTTTGCATAAAAATGAAGAAAGCCGCCAGCCCCGCAGTCCCCTCTGTGGAATGGGAGTCTGTTTTGAATGCCGGGCGACCATAGACGGTATTCCCAACGTGCGAACCTGTATGACCTACGCATCCGACGGCATGGAGATCAATATTGACCTCTGAAAGGATGGATTTCCCCGTGGTCATCGTGGGCAGCGGCCTGGCCGGAATTCACGCGGCCAGCACCCTGGCGGAACATGACATTGATGTACTGCTGGCCGATGAAAATCCCCATCTCGGCGGCCAGCTGCTGCGACGTCCAGACTCCCGGCTGCTGAAGGATCCCGTCACCGAAGACGATCCCCTGAAAAGAACCGGTTTTCGTTACATCGAACAGTTGAAACGCCGAAAGATCACCATCCTCAACCAGGCCACCGTCACCGGGATTTACCCGCCTGACCGGTTGATGTTGTCCATCGGGGACCGGGAGGTGCGGATGGTTTCCTTCCGCACTCTACTCTTTGCCACCGGCGCCCGGGAAAAATTTCTCCCTTTCAAGGGGTGGACCCTCCCGGGTGTATACTCCTCCGGAATGGTACAGGTCCTGATCAAGAACAACCGGATACTCCCCGACCGTTCCATGGTGCTGGCCGGGTCGGGGCTGTTCCTTTTTTCCGTTGCCCATGCCTATCTGAAAGCCGGGGGAAAACTGCAGGGCATTTTCGAACTGACCCGGATGGGGAACAAACTGAAATTACTGCCCTCCCTGTTGCACTTTCCCCAGAAGATAACCGAGGGAACCCGTTACCTGAGCCGGATCTTCTGGTCCAGGACTTCCCTTCGTTTCCGATCAATCGTGCTGGAGGCCCGGGGAAAAACGGAGTTGTCAGAGGTGGTGGTGGGCCGGCTGGATTCCGCCGGTCGCCTGGTTCCCGGGACCCGACGGACCATCCCCACCCGGACCCTGACGGTGGGTTTTGGATTTACCCCCAATGTCGAAGGCCCCGGGGCCGCGGGATGCGAACTGCAGTATCAACCTCAACTGGGAGGATGGGTCGTACCGGTGGATTCCGATCTGCAAACCTCCCGGCCCGGTATATTCGCCGCCGGCGAAATCACCGGAGTGGGCGGCGCACTCAAATCGATCGATGAAGGGAAAATAGCCGCCCTGGGAATCCTTCGTCACCTGGGGAAAATCTCCGATCATCGGTACGGCGAAAAAACCGCCGGTCTGAAAAAGCGACGCCGGCAGCACCTCCGTTTTACCCGTTTGTTCAACGGGCTCTACCACCCGCCGAAAGGGGTATTCGATGCAATTCCGGAGGATACCGTAATCTGCCGATGCGAAAACGTCACCCTGGGAGAATTAAAAAAGGCCCTGGGGGACCATCCCCTCTCCCCTTCCGAGTTAAAAATACATACCCGGTGCGGAATGGGCAGTTGCCAGGGCCGGACCTGCGGACCGGTGATCTTCGACCTGTGGTCTTCCCTCTCATCAAGAACGGAGCCGGAATTCCGCTTCTGGTCGGTCCGGCCACCATTGAAACCCCTGCAGATCAACGCACTGAAAAACTTCAAATCCTGAAGGACATCTTGATTTTCAACCGGGTTGGACTATAATGAGAGATGCATCCCCATGACCTCAGATTCTACCGGAGGCAGTTTCCCAAGACCCGCCGCCGCTGGCTGAATCAGGTCTCCCGGACCTTCGCCCTATCCATCAAGGTACTGCCCCGCTCTATGAGGTGGATCGTCGGTCATTCTTACCTGCTTTGCCGGCTCCTGGATACCGTGGAGGACGCCCCCCACCTGACCGTCAGGGAAAAACGCAAGGCCCTGGATATCGCCATCCGCTCCATCCGCTCCCCGGCCGATCTGAAGCAGAGCGATGCCTGTTTTCTGCACCTTTCCCTGAATCCTCATTTCACCCAGGGGGAAAAAATCCTGCTGAGCAATTCCCATTTTATCTTCGAAGGATTGGACAGCTTTGACCCGGAGATCCAGAAAATCATCGAAAAATGGACCACTGAAATGGCCCGTGGGATGCAGGAGTACAGTTTTGGACCGGAATCGAAAAACCGGCAGCTGGCCTCTCTCGCGGACCTGGATCGCTACATCTACTTCGTGGCCGGTACCGTCGGCAGATTGTTAACCGACCTGATCTGCCTGAAAAGATTCGGAATTTCTCCCCGGCGACAACAGATTCTGCGGAATCAGGCGGTCACCTTCGGAAAAGCCCTGCAGCTGGTGAACATCATCAAGGACAGTCGGTCAGACGAAGCGGAAGGCCGGTGTTACATTCCCCGGGAGTTGCTGGCCAGCCACCACCTGAGTACCCGGGATTTCTTTCATTCTCGACAGAGAGAGAAAATCCTGCCGGTCTACCATCAACTGATCCGCCAGGCCTGTCAACACCTGGATGGAGCATCCATTTACATACAGGCCCTTCCGGCTCGTCACTACCGCTACCGTCTTGGCTGCATGTGGACCGTTCTGCTGGCCCACAAAACCCTCCGCGGTCTTACCCACCACCTGGAGGATTTCATCGCCGGAGCGGACATCTTCAAGATCCCCCGCAAAGAGGTGAAAAAACTGATCCTGTCTTCCCTCCCGGGCGCCTTTTTCAACGGCCCTTTCCGCCGGCAGGTTCAGCGGCTGCGCCTCCCGTCACCCGCTGGATCCCGGTAAACCCCCTCCGGCCAGATGGACCCTGCCGGTCCGCTAAGAAAAAAGGGGACTTTTGGGTAAGTCGCCGGTTGAAAATTCATTTTTTTGAATTTATAATTGGGTATTGCCCATGAAACCCGAATTCTCCTGCCCGGTTCTCGAGCATTCCCCGATGGGATATGTCTATCACCAGGTCCTGTTCGATCAGGAACAAAAACCCTGCGATTATATTTTTTGTTGGGTGAACCCGGCCTTTGAAAGGCTGACCGGTGTTTCTGCCGGCCAGGTGATCGGCAGGAAAGTCAGCCGGATCTCTCGCGGGGACAGGAAACAGGACATTGACTGGGGAACCCTTCTGGCAAAGGTCACCCCCAAAAAGCGGGAGTGGGAAATGGAGCATTTCCGGGACGATTCGGGTTCCTGGATCCGGATCCATGCCGTCCAGCCGGCCCGGGATTATATCCTTACCTTTTTAACCGACATCACCCGGCAAAAAAAACGGGAACAGAAATCCAGTGAAAAGGAATCGATACTGGAGAGCGTCATCCAAAACTTCCCCAACTCTTTCATCTATGTGGTGGAAAAGGATCTCACCATCAGTTTTACCGCCGGACAACGGCTGGCCAGCCGGGAACCGGGCCGCCGACCGGTCAAGGGACGGAATGTTCTGGAAATAGGCAAAGCGGCCGACCGGCCCCTGAAAAAATTCTGTGAAACCACGTTCGCCGGCAAAGAGTGCTCCTTCGAACTGACCCGGAATAGCCGAACCTACCGGTACCGGACGGTGCCCCTGAAAAACAATCAGGAGCCCCCTGACCGCATCCTCCTGGTGGAAGAGGATATCACCCAAAAGCGCCGGACCGATGATATTCTGAAAGCGGAGCGCGACGTCAGTGTGCAACTGAACCGGGTCAGCCGGCTGCCCGAAGCCCTGCGCATTTGCCTGGACTACGCCCTGGAAGTCTCCGATATGGACAGCGGCGGCGTGTATCTGGTCACCGAGAAGGGAGGACTGAACCTGAGTATGCACCGTGGCCTGGGTGCCGGATTCATCCGATCTGTCTCCCGTTATTCCCCCGACTCCCGGCAGGCCCGGCTGGTGATGAAAGGCCGGCCTGTTTACACCCATTACCGAAACCTGCTCCCGCAAACGGCCAATGAGATGAGAAGGCGGGAGGGCCTTAAAGGCATGGCCGTTCTGCCGGTCAAGTTGCAAAACCGGGTCATCGCCAGCCTCAACCTGTCCTCTCATCAAAGGACCCGCCTGGACACGCATGAAAAGATGGCCCTGGAAAGCCTGGCTTCCCGGATCGGCACCACCATTGCCCGGGTGAAGGGTGAGGAGGCCCTCAAGCAGAGCGAGGAACGTCACCGGATTCTGCTGGAAACCTCCATCGCCGGCATCTGTATTCAGGATCTGAAGGATGACCTTATCTACGTCAACCGCCGGTTCGCCGGGATGCTGGGATATGGAAGCCGGGAGATGGTCGGCATGAACATGTCCCGTCTTTGTTCCAGGGACATCCTTAAGAATCAACGGAAGAAAACCCTGAAAAGAAAGACCGGCAAAAGTGAGATTTATGAAAGCACTCTGATCCGGAAGGATGGCGAGCCCATCCACATCCTGGTCAACGCCACTCCTTACCGGAATCACGACCGGGAAATCATCGGCAGCGTCGGGATCGTTCTGGACATCACCGACCGGAAAGAGGCCGAAGAGAACCTGCGAAAAAGTGAAATCCGGTACCGGAAGCTGTTTGAATTCGCCCGGGATGCCATCATGACCCTCAACCCGCCCACCTGGCGTTTCACCTCCGGAAATCCGGCCATCATCAAGATGTTCAAAGTGAAAAATGAAGCGGAGTTCATCCGCCTCACCCCCTGGCGGCTTTCTCCCCGTTACCAGCCGGACGGGCAGCTCAGTTCCAAAAAAGCCAGAGAGATGATCGAAATCGCCATGCAACGGGGCTTTAATTACTTTGAATGGGACCATCGGCGCCTGAATGGAGAAGTTTTCCCGGCCACGGTGGCCCTGACCCGGGTGGAACTGAAGGAGGGAAACTTCCTGCAGGCCACGGTGCGGGATATCTCCCGGGAAAAAAGGGTGGAAAAAGCCCTGCGGGAAAGCGAAGAGCTGTATCGGAATCTATACGAAACCTCCCTGGCCGCACTCTGGCGAACCCGTCGATCCGACGGGAAATTTTTAAAAGCCAACCTCACGACAGCCAAATTAATGGGATTTCAATCGGTCGAAGAACTTCTGCAATACGGGAAATCCGCTGACCTTTACCAGGATCCCGAAGACCGGAAACGACTGCTGCAGGAACTGGAAGAACACGGGGAAGTGCATGAATTCGAATGCCCGTTCATCATGAGGGGCGGACAAAAACGATACCTGCTGATTTCCGCCCGGGATTACCCCGAAAAGGGATTTCTGGAAGGAGTGATCAAGGATATCACCGAGCAGAAAACCCTGGAAACCCAAAGAGCCGAACTGGAGGAGCAGTACCAGCAGTCCCAGAAGATGGAATCCATCGGACGACTGGCGGGGGGAGTGGCCCACGACCTCAACAACCTGCTCTCCCCCATCATCGGATACAGTGACCTCCTGTTACGGGACTACCCCCTCGAAGGCAAGAAATCCGGCTATCTGCGCCAGGTCCGCAAGGCCGGATTGAGAGCCCGGGATCTGGTCCGGCAGTTACTGGCCTTTGGACGAAAGCAGAACCTGGAATTCAAGACCGTCAACCTCAATACGGTAATCCGGAACTTCGAACGGCTTCTATCCCGCACCATCCGGCAAAACATCCAGATCAGACTTTCCCTTTTCTCAAAGCTTCCCAAGATCTGGGCCGACATCGGGCAACTCGAACAGGTGATTATGAATCTGGCAGTCAATGCCCAGGATGCCATGCCCCAGGGAGGAACCCTGCGACTGGAAACCCGCACCGTCCGCCTGGATGAGAATTACGCCCGGTTGCATCCGGAGGTTATTCCCGGGGAGTATGTAATGCTGGCCATCACCGATTCCGGCTACGGAATAGAAAAGGAAAACCTGGAAAAGATCTTCGAGCCATTTTTCACCACCAAAGAAACCGGCAAAGGAACCGGTTTGGGGTTGTCCACTGTTTACGGTATCATCAAGCAGCACCGGGCCAATATCTCCGTAGCCAGCAAAATCAACGGGGGCACCACCTTCACCCTCTATTTTCCGGTTACCGACACCTACCGGCGTCCCAGAAAACCAGGCAAAGGCGGAAACATCAACCTGAAGGGCAGCGAGACCATCCTGCTGGCGGAAGACAACCAGCACGTCCGCACCCTGGCCCTGGATATTTTAAAGATGCACGGATACCGGGTGTGGGAGGCCAAAAACGGGAATGATGCCCTGGCTCTTCTTAGATCCTGCGACGAACCCGTCAACCTGCTGCTCACCGATGTGATGATGCCGGATATGAACGGCTATGACCTGTACCGACGGGCCCGGCGGGAAAATCCCGAGATGAAGGTTTTATACATGTCCGGTTATACCCGGGCGGTGATCACCCATCACGTGAAAACCGAAGATTACGGGGCCTTTATCCAAAAACCCTTTACCCCCAGAATCCTGGCCACCCGGGTCCGGCAGGTCCTTGACAACGAGATCGCCCAGGACAACTGAAAACGCCGGCCACCGTGTAAAAATCAATCCGGGGATTTTTTAATCTGATATTTGTCCAGCAGATATCGCAGTGATCGGTAGCTGAGATTCAACAACCGGGCGGCCTTCTTCTGCCTGTATCCTGCCATTTTCATCGCTTCCCGGATAATATCCTGACCCAGGGATTCAATATACCGGTTGTAATCAAAAGAACCCTGGGCCAGGAGCTGCCGGAGGTCGGGGGTCTTCCCCGGGTGATCGGCAATGGAATAGGCCACTTCCCGGGGGACGGAAGCCAGCCGGATCGTCTCTCCTTTCTCCAGCGCCACCGCCCTTTCCACACAGTTCTCAAGCTCCCTGACATTTCCCGGCCAGGCATACTGGCGGAAGCTTTCCAGCACATCATCTTCAAAACCCCGGATACTCTTTCCCATCCGCTGATTGTATTTGTCCAGAAAATGATAAGTAAGAAGTTCGATGTCATCTCTGCGTTCCCGCAACGGGGGAAGGTGGATGGAAATGACATTCAGTCGATAGTAGAGGTCATCTCTGAATTCCTTTTTTCTTTTGCTCTCGGACAGGTCTTTGTTGGTGGCGGAAATGATCCGCACATCGACGTCCTGCTCCAGGCTGTCCCCGACCTTGCGGATTCTGCGCTCCTGGATGGCCCGCAGCAGTTTGACCTGCATCGCCGGCGACATCTCCCCGATTTCATCCAGAAAAAGGGTTCCGCGGTGAGCAACGGAAAAAAGGCCCTCCTTGTCCCGGTAGGCATCGGTGAAGGATCCTTTCTTGTGGCCAAACAGTTCACTCTCCAGCAGATCTGCAGGGAGGGCTCCGCAGTTGACCGAGACGAACTGTTTGTCATTACGATTGCTCTTGTTGTGGATCGCCCGGGCGATCAATTCCTTTCCGGTGCCGCTCTCACCGCTGATCAGGACCGAAGAATCGGTATCCGCGATATTGTCGACCAGTTTGAAAATCTCCAGCATGGCCGGATTCTTGCCGATCATATTCTGAAATATCCCTTTTTGCCCCATCAATTCCTTTTTCAACCGGAGATTCTCGATTTCCATGTCCCTCTGGCGAATCGACTTGTTGATCAGGATCTTCAATTCCTCGATATTAAAGGGTTTGATGATATAATCCTCGGCTCCGTATTTCATGGCCAGAACAGCGTCATTGGTAGAGGCGTAGGCGGTGATCATAATCACGGGAATCTGGGGATTGACCTGCTTGATCTTTTTCAACAGTTCGATCCCGTTGATATCAGGCATCTTGATATCCGATATGACCAAATCATAGGGATTTTTCTTGATTTTACCCAGAAAGGTCCGGCCGTTTTCCGCCGTATCGATGGTGAATCCCTCTTTTTTCAACACGATGGATAGCATATCCCGGATACTGGCGTCATCATCCACGATAAGAATTTTCAATGGACGCTCATGCATACGATCACCTCGGTTCCCACGTTTGGGGTTGATTTGATTTTGATGCTGAAATCATGTTCATTCAAAATCTGTTTGACCATGAACATGCCCAGGCCGATCCCCGAGCTGAACTTGGAGAAAAAGGGATTAAAAATCATTTTTTCCTCCTGCCGGGAAAGTCCGATGCCGTAATCCTTGATGCTCAGGTATTGCTTCCCTCCCCTTTCAAAGAGGGTGATATCGATGGTGCCCGTACTGTTGACCGCCTTGACCGCGTTGCTGACCAGATTCCAGATGAGCTGTTTGATTTTATTCGGGTCGGCATCGACCATGAAACCGGGTTCAAAATTACGGTTGATCTTCAACCGGGGATGGTTCATCTGAATAAGCTGCAGCACCTCCTGAAGGACCGGTGAAATATCGAAGTGCTCGATCTGGGTCTGTTTGCTTTTGGAAAACTGCAAAAAATTATCCACCACCCGTGACAATCGTGTGGATTCATTGACAATGATTCCCAGTAAATCGCGGTACTCCTTTTCTTTGACTCCCAGCTCTTTCTTAAGAAACTGTGCGGACCCCGAAATCGAGGCCAGGGGATTGCGCAATTCATGGGCAATTCCCGAGGCCATCTTGCCAATCATGGCAAATTTTTCCTTTTGCTGAAGCAACTCCTCCACCTTTTTTCTTTCAGTCAGATCGATAATGACAAAGGCATAGAGAAAATCAAAAGAATACACACCCCTGAGAACCGACACGGAAACGCCCAGAAAATATTCTCCCAGCTCTCTCTCAAAATAGGTTTTGTTCTGCCGGGAAATCTCCCGCTTGATTTCTTCCTTTTTTTCTTCGATTCCCAGCAGTCTGAACACATTGGTGGGATCGCGTTGAATATCGAGAACATCCCGGGCCATGTTGTTGGCGGATACCAGCACCCCGTCGGCATTGGAAATCATGAACCCGTTGGCGATCTTGTCCATCACCGCATTGTTCAATACGTTCAATTCTCTAAGATCTTCCTGCAGGTTCTCGATCTCCGCCCGGCTTTTCCGGAGGCGATCGTAATAAAAGGAGGAAAGAAAGGCCACGCTGGAGAAGGCAAAGAAACTGATGATCAGGTTGAAGATAAAATCGCCGAAACTCAGATCAAAACCGGCCTCGCCCACATAGAAGGGAAGGATCCGGTAGTAAATCAGGTTGGAAAGGGAAGCGAACAGGGTGTAACAGACCATGGCCACGAATATCACCCGCCAACGACTGAAAAAGAAGGCAGATATGATAATCGGCAAAACATACAGAAAGTAAAACGGGCTGATCACCCCTCCTGAAAAGAAAACCAGAACCGAGATGATCACGATATCCAAAACGAGCTGGAGCACGACCGCCAGAATCCGGTGTACCCTTTTCATCAGGAAAAAAAGGATCACGCATAAAACCAGGGTGAGGATCAGGAAGAGAAAAATCGGCCCCAGGGATATTTTCAGGTCGATGAACTGCGAGATAAACAGCCCGCTGAACAGGATCACCGAGAGGATGGTGATCCGGACGGTATTAAACAGATATAGTTTGGGGAGGATATTATCCTGTGGGTTACCAATCATCTCCCTGCCCCAAATTTATCCGGGGAAACGGATGGAGCACTTATCCCAGTTTCCCGATGATCGAGAACATGGGAAGATACATGGCCACGATGATACTGCCCACCAGACCGCCCAGGAAGAGAATCATCAGCGGTTCCATCACGGAGAGAAGGGCTTCTACCGCATGCTCCACTTCCTCCTCGTAGAAATCCGCGATTTTCTCCAGCATGGTGGTCAGGGCGCCGGTTTCTTCACCCACGGATATCATCTGGGTCACCATAAAGGGGAAAACCCCCTCTTCTCTGAGGGAATCTCCCAGCAGTTTCCCTTCCTGAATACTGTTGCGGCTGCGCAGTATCGCGTCACTGACAATGGCATTGCCCGAAGTCTTGGCGGTAATCGTGAGAGCGTTCACGATCTCCACGCCGGCCTCCAGCAGGGTGGAAAGGGTTCGGGTGACCCGGGCCACCGCCAGCTTCAGCAGCAGTGTCCCGAAAATCGGTGTTTTCAGCTTGATCTTGTCCAGCACCCGTCTGCCGCGATAGGTCTTGTTGTAGCTGACCAGCCCGAAGATGGCCAGTCCCAGACCGGCCAGGATCAGCAGGATGTTACTGGCAAGGAATTGGGATATGCCGATTACGATCCGCGTCGGGAGCGGGAGGGTGGCGTTGAGCTGGGAGAACAGCCTCTGAAAGACCGGAACCACCTTGATCATAATCACATAGGTGAGAACGAGGGCCACTGCAAGAACAAATATCGGGTAAGCCAGGGCGGATTTTACCCGGCCCACCAGCTTGGCAGATTCTTCGATGTAATTGGAGAGCCGGATCAGGACGGTATCCAGGTTTCCCGATGCCTCCCCGGCCTCGACCATGCTGGTGTAAAGTTCATTGAAAACCTTGGGATGTTTCTTCAGGGCATCGGACAGGTTGGAACCGGCTTCCACATCCTTTCGAATATCGGTAAGGACTTCCTTGAAATACTTGTTTTCCTGTTCCAGGGCGAGGATCCCCAGCCCCTGCGTGATCGGAAGACCCGCGTTGAACATCACTGACAGCTGCCGGTTGAAAACCGATAATTCCCGAAGACTGACCTTCTTTTTGGAAAGAAAAGGAATTTCCATCTCTTTTCGTTTCTTGAGAATGGAAATTACCTGGATCTGTTCTCTTTCCAGACGGTCTCTGACTTCGTTTATGTTTTTTCCAATCTTCTCGCCTTCGACAAAATTCCCGACCCTGTTTTTCCCTTTGAACGCAAATATTGGCATGGTAATACTCCCTAAAATGTTCTAAACCTTTCTTTCCTGAGGGAGCCACTGGCAGGCTTGAACTGACTGGACAACGCTCCCCTTCCCCTTTTGATAATATCGTTCAACTCTTCCGGATTGTGAGAAACCCCGAGGGCGGTTTCCAGGGAAATCTTTTTGGTGAAATAAAGGTGTGCCAGGGATTGATTGAAGGTGATCATGCCATACTTGTCCTGACCGGTCTGCATGGTGGAATAAATCTGGTGAATCTTGTTGTCCCGGATCAGGTGCCGGATGGCCGGATTGGGCAACAGCAGTTCGATGGCCAGCACCCGGCCGCTGCCGTCTCCCCGGGGAAGCAGGGCCTGGGTAATGATACCTTCCAGGTTCATGGAAAGCTGGGTTCGGACCTGCTCCTGCTGGTGCGGGGGGAAGACATCGATGATCCGGTTGATGGTCTGCGCAGCTGAATTGGTGTGGAGGGTGGCAAAGGTAAGATGGCCGGTTTCAGCAATCCGAATGGCCGATTCGATGGTTTCCAGATCCCGCATTTCACCCACCAGCACCACGTCCGGATCCTCTCTCAGGGCGACCCGGAGCGCCGCGGCAAATCCCTTGGTATCGGCGTTCAGTTCCCGCTGGTTGATGATGCAGCGTTTGTGATTGTGCAGATACTCGATGGGGTCCTCGATGGTAAGGATGTGGAGGGGTTTGGTGGTATTGATGATATCGATCAGGGAGGCCAGGGTGGTGGTTTTCCCTGAACCGGTGGGGCCGGTCACCAGAACCAGACCCCGGGGTTTATCGGTCAGACACTTCACCACGTTGGGCAGTCCCAGTTTCTCAAAGCCCCATATCTCGTAGGGGATCCGTCGAAAGGCGCCGGACACCGATCCCCTCTGCATGAAAATATTGGCCCGGAAACGGGCAATTCCCTTGATACCGAAGGAAAAATCAAGCGTCCAGTCCCGTTCAAAGACGTATTTCTGATTGTCATTCAGAATGCTGTAAATCAGATTTTTGGTGACTGAACTGGACAGCAGGGGATGCTCCAGCTTTTTCAATTTTCCGTGGACCCGGATCACAGGCGGAGAATTGGACGTAATGTGAAGGTCGGTTCCCCCTTCGTCTACCATTATTTTTAAAAGCTGGGGTAACGGTAAGGCCATCCTCTGCTCTCCTATACCTTGCTGGTTTGGCGCAACACTTCTTCGATCGAGGTGATGCCCTGTTTGATCTTTTCGATCCCGCTCTCCCGCAGGGTTAGCATTCCCTTGACTTTGGATTTTTTCCGGATCTCGGAAGTAGTGGAACCCAGGATTACCATCTCCTTGATCTCCTCGTCCAGCTCCAGTACTTCAAACAATGCGATCCTCCCCTTGTATCCGGTATTGCTGCACAATTCACATCCCTGGGGAGAATATATTTTGGTTTTTTTGGCTTCTTCCGGAGAGAATCCCACATCGATCAGGGTCTTGGCCGGAATCTCCGCTTCCTTTTTACATTTGGTACACAGCCGCCGGACCAGTCGCTGGGCAACGATCAACCGGACAGCGCTGGATACCAGGAAGGGCTCGATTCCCATATTGATCAGCCGGGCGATGGTGGAGGGGGCATCGTTGGTATGGAGGGTGGATAGAACCAGATGGCCGGTCAATGCCGCTTTAATGGCGATATCGGCGGTTTCAAAGTCCCGGATCTCTCCCACCAGGATGATATCCGGATCCTGGCGCAGAAAGGACCGCAGGGAGGCGGGAAAAGTCAGGCCGATACTCTCTTTGATGTTAACCTGGGAAATTCCGTAAAGGTTGAATTCCACCGGGTTTTCGCAGGTAGTGATATTGACCTGCTCGTTGTTCAGTTTGGAAATGGCGGAATACAGGGTATTGGTCTTCCCCGAACCGGTGGGGCCGGTCACCAGGATAATTCCCCAGGGTTCGGTAATATTGCGTTCGAACCGCTCCAGGGAAATCCGCTCAAATCCCAGGTGGGTCAGGTCCAGGCGGAGACTTTCCTTGTCCAGAATCCGGATCACGATCTTCTCTCCATGGACGGTGGGCAGGGCGGATACCCGCATATCGATCATTTTTGACCGGTCATCCACCTTGATCCGGGTCTTGATCCGGCCATCCTGGGGCAACCGTTTTTCAGCAATATCGATTCCGGCAATCAGTTTGAGCCGGACGATGATCTTGTTCTTTAATTTCATCGGCGGCGTCATGTGTTCATGCAATACCCCGTCAATCCGGAACCGGACCCGGAATTCCTTTTCATAGGGCTCAAAATGCAGATCGGAGGCCCCCAGTTTCAGGGCATCCCTGAACAAGAGGTTGACCAGTTTGATCGCCGGTTTGTCCTCCGCATCCTCCGCGGAGAGCATCTCGTCATCTTCATCTTCGATCAATTCCACATCTGCCTCTTCGTCCTCGAGTTCCTCCATGTAGCGGCGGGCTTCGATACTGTCGCCGGCCCCGCCGTAGTATTTCTCGATGGCAGCTTTGATGGAACTCTCTGGGGCGATGACCGCCTGGAGTTTCAGGTTGGTGGAAAACCGCAACTCCTCGTGAATGTAAAGATTGGAAGGATCGGCCATGGCCACCGTCAGGGTGGTGCCGATCCGGTGGATCGGCATGATGGTGTGCTTGCGCACGATATCGCCGGTGACCAGTTTGATCACATCCTCACCGATCTCGAATTTCGATATGTTGATGGAAGGATAGCCGAACTGCTTACTCAGTACCTGGGCGATCTCTTCTTCCTTGACGTAGCCCAGCTTGATGAGCACCGAACCCAGACGCTCGGGGGAATCCTTCTGCTCCTCCAGGGCTTTGGCCAGCTGGTTTTTGGAAATTTTTTGGTCTTTTAACAACAATTCGCCGATTTTCATGAGCCTTCTCTTACCCGTTATTTAATAACACAATTACCGCAATAATGCAAAGCCGGAAACCGCCAGTCCTCCCAGCACCCCTTTGTGATCAATTCCGGCGGCAATATCCACCATGAAATTCCCCAGATGAAAACCTCCCCCCAGACCGATCAACATGTTGGACTTTCTCCCCACCAGATACTGGTCATCGATATCGGTCATAAAACCGGCCCGTACAAACATCATGTTGTTGAAAAATCCCTTTTCCAGTCCGATGGCAAGCGGCTGTACTTCTTCGTCAGATAAAAACATCCTGCCCTTGACCACCTGCAGATCAGCAGATATCTGCCAGCTGTTATCGGGTTTGAAGGCCAATCCGACCACCACCACCCTGTCCAGCACCGATTCCTCGTTGGAATCGATCAGTTGGGGACGATTCACATTCCGCATCACCACCCCGGCCCGAAAGTACTTGCCCAGGCTGAGATTGACCGCCACATCGATATTGAGAGAGCGGAGTTCTTCCTCGGGTTCCGACCATGCTTCCTGAAGGTAATCGCTGCGGTTCCGCCCCGGGGCGAAGATCTGCCCGTTGGCGATCGTGAATTCCCGGCGGGCGTACTTGCCCGAGATATAAGTAAAGCTGGCCGCAATCCGCAGATCATAGGTAATATCCAGGGAATAAGCCAGACAGTAATTGGCAAAGCTGAAACCATGAAATTCGAAGGCCAGAGAATCAATGTCCTCCTGGGAAATTCCGGAAAACGGACCGTCAAAACGGGAGGTTTTAACCGGGTTAATCACGCCGCTGGTGAAGAGTGCGCCGCCGATCCCGTAATTTCCCAGGACCGCGCCGGGGAAATGCCCCGAAAATCCAAAAAACCCGGTGTTGATCCGGGTCAATTCCCGGATCGTGCCCACCACATCCTCCTTTTGGCCGGTGTCAAGGGCATCGAAATTTCCCAGTTCATACTGCAACAGTTCACCGAGCAGGGTTTCGAATCCGTCCCGATCCCGGTACCCGCTCTGAAACTGGTATCCGCTGATGGAACCGGCAAAATTTCCTATCAACGCCGGATTCAAAAAAACGGGATTGATGCCGTTCACTGCTGCCACCCCTCCGGCCCCCATGGACAACGATCTGGCGCCGAAGAAAAAGGGGAAAATTCCCTCAGTTGCCTGCAAACCGACGATCAAAAAAAAAAACAAGGAAATCAAAAACCCCTTTTTCATGCTATATATATATGAAAAACAGAGTAAAATGTCAACCAGCCTCTATCTTTTGTCTCTTTTATTCAGGTAATATCGGATATTCTTCTTGATGCTTTCATGGAGACCGGGATCCCTCAGCATCTTCTCCAGCCGGGAAAGGGGAAGAAGGGGAATCACCTCCTGGAAGGCTTTGATGGGGGCGTACCGGTCCTTGAGAACCGCCTCGATCACCCCCGGTCGCTTGATCCATTTCGAATCGATCAAAAGGTCATAAAAATCCTTCTTTCCCCGGGACCGGGTGATGAAATTGATCACCACCGCCTCGCTGCAGTGGGGATTGTTGATAATCGCCGCCAGACAGCGTTTGTCCTTCTCAAAGGTCAACTGGCCCAGCAGCCCGGCCGGCAGCCGCCTTAACAGAGAAACCTTCTCACCCAGTGGAATCTTGGCATAACGCAGGATGAATTCATTTTCGCCGCTTTTACGGATGAAGGGATTGGCCTGGGTATTGCCGATTACCCGCACCAGGTCCGGGGTAAACAATTCACTGAGAATGGTAAGAGAGGACCGGACCGGAAAACGCGGGCACTGCACGAGATGCAGTTTGATCCCATAGTGGTCGTGGTGGTCTGCATAAATCTGTTCCAGTTCCCGGGGATCCAGGTTGCCGAACCGTATCCGTCTGATCAGCCGGTAGATATCCTCAGCCATGATGATCCATTTACGAATGATAGATGATCAGGACAAAAACAATCCCCCACAGCAGAATATTGATCGTAAAAGGATAGTCGGAGAAGACGATCTCCTCGGGGCTTTCCCCTTTTTTCCCCGAATAGGTAAGGTAAAGGTAGCGGAAGATGCCAAACACCACAAAGGGAAGGGTATAAAAAAGGTTTTCGCTTAATCTGTGACGCACCTGGTCGTCGAGGACATACATGATATAGGCAATCAGGGTGGAAGCGGTGGTGATGGCAATCAGCTGATCCAGCAGGGAAACGGTGTAATGCTTGAGGGTGGACCGGGTGTCCAGATCCCCTTCTCCCAGTCCCATCCGGATCAGTTCCTGACGGCGCTTGATCAGGCCCAGGAATATCGACAGCAGGAAGGTGGCCACCAGAATCCAGGGGGAAAGTTCGATATTCAGAACCGCTCCCCCGATCAGGACCCGGATCACAAAACCGATGGCGATGATGATGACATCCAGGATCAATATGTCCTTGAGACGGGCTGAATACACCAGGTTCAAAAAGAGGTACAGGAGGAAAAACCATAGAATCCCGGGACGAATCAGTGCCACCACTCCATGAACCAGCACAATCAGAAAGACAGCGTAGGTAACAGCGGTCGGGACCTTCAGCCTTCCCGAGGCCACCGGTCGGTTCTTCTTGACCGGGTGCCGGATATCCTTTGGCTTGTCGAAGCAGTCGTTCAACAGGTAAATGGCTCCGCACAGAAGGCTGAACAGAATCAGGACCGCAAAGACCAGTGCCAGGTTCTGAATAGAAAAGGCCAGGGCGAAGACCATCGGGGCCAGGATGAAAGAATTCTTCACCAGCCACTGCCGGGGACGCATGGATTGAAAAACCAGTTTGATGGTGGTCATGGGTTCATCATTTCTCAAAAAGGGTTTTGCGCTCATATCGGAGGTCCCCTTGGAAATACTCCAGAGCCCTCCGGGTTGCCACCCGGCCCTGCTTGGTTACCTTGATATACCCCCTCTGGACCAGATAGGGTTCGTACACATCCTCTATGGTATCCTTTTCCTCGTGGATCGCCGTGGCCAGGGTAGACAGTCCCACCGGGCCCCCGGCGAATTTTTCGATGATCGTCAGCAGGATCTTCCGGTCCAGTTCATCCAGACCTTCCCGGTCGATTCCCAGGGCTTTGAAGGCCATCTGGGAGATTTCCTGGTCGATGATTCCCCGCCCCTTGACCTGGGCAAAATCCCGGATGCGCTTCAACAGGGTATTGGCGATCCTCGGAGTACCGCGGGAACGACCGGCAATGGTAGCGGCCATGTCATCGCTGATCTGAATCTCCAGAATCCGGGCGTTGCGCAACACGATCTGCTGGAGATCCGACTCGGGATACAGATCCAGGCGCAAGGTGATACCGAAACGGTCCCGCAGGGGCGAAGAGATCAATCCGGCCCGGGTGGTGGCGCCGATCAGGGTGAAGGGCTGGAGATCGATGGTGATGGTTTTGGCCCCCACCCCCTGTCCGATCACAATGTCGATCTGGTAATCCTCCATGGCTTTGTACAGGATCTCTTCCAGGGAAGTGCGGATCCGATGGATCTCATCGATGAAGAGGACATCATGGGCCTTCAAATCGGTCAAAATGGCGGTAAGGTCACCTTTTTTTTCCAAAACCGGCCCGGAAGTCTGGGATATATCGACCTTCATTTCCGCCGCCACAATATGCGCCAGGGTGGTTTTGCCCAGTCCCGGCGGACCGTGGAGAAGGATATGGTCCAGGGCTTCGTTGCGCAACCGCGCCCCTTTGACATAGGTCCTGATATTCTCGACCTTGTTTTTCTGCCCCACGAAGTCGGCAATCAGGGAGGGCCGCAGGGACAGTTCGTTCTTACCGGTATTTTCTTCCATGGATCATCCCGTTATACCCTTCTCTGTACCCTCTTGAGGATCTTTTTAAAAGCCGCTTCGAAGGAATCAAAAGGCCCTTCCCGGTCCACAACCTCCTGTACCGTCTTTTTAACACTTTTTTTAGGGAAACCCAAATTTTCCAGGGCGGAAACCAGATCATCCTTGAGAACCTGCAGCTCATTATCCACCACCCCGGGTTTGAAATCAAGCTTGCCCGTCAATTTCAACACGATCAGCTGAGCGGTCTTTTTACCCACTCCCGGAATGGAGGTCAGTTTGGGGGTATCCCCCTGATTGATAGCGGCGGTCAATTCTTCGAAGGTAAAGGCCGATACAAAGGAAAGAGCCGTCTTGCCCCCCACGCCGGAGATCGATATCATCCGTTCGAAAAGTTCCTTTTCCTGGGAATCCAGGAACCCGAAAATGGTGGCTTTATCATCCTTGACCCGGAAAACGGTATGCAGCAGGACCCGCTGCTGCCGCTTCAGTTCGGTGAAAGCCGATACCGGGACCAGTATCCGGTACACCACTCCGCCGGCGGTCTGGAGGTGGATTTCGCCCGGATAGACCGCCAGAGGTTTTCCCACGATGGCCGCGATCATCGGTGCCTCATCCCGTGACAGTAAGCCACCGCCAATCCATCGCTTTCATCTTCTCCCAGCCGCTCCTCATCCAGATTCAACAGTATGCTGATCATCTTTTTCACCTGGAATTTCAGGGCATTCCCGTTGCCGGTGACAAACTGCTTGACTTCCCGGGGAGAGTACATCCGCACCGGCAGATCCCGGTCCAGGAAGGAGGCCAGAATGACCCCCTGGAACTGGGCCAGGACCTGCAGGGTCTTGACATTGGTCTGCAAAAATCCCGACTCGACGGCAGCCTGATCCGGGGAGTACTTCCCGTTGATCTCTGCCAGCCGTATCCAGAGCTGTTTCATTCGCCGGGTGAGATCTCTGCCGGCAAGCTTGACCTCTTCGGAATGAACATACAAAAGACGATTTTGTTCTTTCTTCAGGATTCCGATCCCGCAGGAAACCGAACCGGGATCAATTCCTATGATCAGCATTTACTCTTCAGTTTCGAAGTCGCAATTGGTCCAGACATTCTGGGTGTCATCCAGATCTTCCAGTTTCTCCAGCAGGGTCATCATCCGCCGGGCATCCTCTCCGGACAGGGTAATATAATTGGAGGGGATCATCGAAATCCGGGCGTATTCGGGCTGGATCCCCTGGGCTTTGACGGCATTCAGCACGGCGTCAAAGTCTTCCGGCCCGGTCACGACCTCAAAACTGTCGTCTTCCGTCCTGAGATCTTCCGCGCCGGCCTCGATGATAATTTCCATCAGTTTTTCTTCCGCCACCGCCGATTTCGGGACCAGGATCAGTCCCTTTCGGGAAAACATCCAGCTCACGCACCCCTTTTCCCCCAGGCGGCCCTGGTATTTATCAAAGGCATGCCGGATTTCGGAGACCGTACGGTTTTTGTTATCGGTAGTGGCTTCCACGATCAACGCCACTCCGCCCGGGCCGTATCCCTCGTACACATGTTCCTCATAACTGACTCCTTCCAGCTCGCCGGTACCCCGCATGATGGCTTTCTTGATATTATCGCCGGGCATGTTGGCGGCCCGGGCCTCATCAATGGCATGGCGCAGACGGGTATTGCTTTCGGGATTCCCTCCGCCCAGTCGGGCGGAAATGGTAATCTCTTTGATCATACGGGTGAATATCCGGGCCCGTTTCTGATCCACGGCCGCCTTTTTATGTTTGATCGAATGCCATTTGGAATGTCCAGACATCCCTATCTCCTTAGGTTTATTTTTTTTCCCTCCGCGGAGAGGAAATACCCTTTGCCCTCTCTCTGGAGCGTTCTGCCGATATCATCCAGTGAATGATCATTGTAGGTGGGGCCGTAATGAAACAGATAAAGATTTTTGGCTCTCAGCTGCCGGGCACTGGAAATGGCCATTTTCACTGAACTGTGCCCCAGATTCACATAGGGATCGTCCCCGTTTGCATGTTCCTCGCAGTACTGGGCGTCGTGAATCAAAATATCACAGCTCTCCCCGAGGCTGAAGACCTCCTCCGGCAACCCCCGGGAGGCTTCAACATCTGTGGCATAAACGATCCGGTGCCGCTTCCCTTCGACGATATATATCAACACTCCCAGGGTGGGATGAGAATGATCCTTCACGTACCGGATCCGGCTCCCACCAGGCAGGTTGACCGGACCGGCGGCATCCTCCGCCAGTTCCACAATCTGAACCTCGGCTTTCAGACCGGCCGTTTGAACCGGATGGATCGGAGGATTGAAGAATTTAAGTAGAAAAGAACCGGCCTTCTGCAGGTGGGCAGCCGGAACGTAGATCTTGATCCGGTAATCGGCATAAAACAGGGGCGCAAAATAGGGCAATCCCTGAATATGGTCCAGGTGCAGATGAGAGAGAAAGATGTGGATGTTTTGCGTTTCCTTTTTTTGCAGAATGGTTGCCCCGGCCCGGATAATTCCGGTACCGGCATCCAGGAAAATCAGATCCCCCGCCTGCTCGATCATGACAGAGGCTGTATTCCCCCCGTATTTCAAGAAATCCCTGTATACCGTAGGGTAGCTGCCCCGAACTCCCAAAAAAGTCAGCCGTTCCATGCCTCTCCAGGGGAATCAGATATCCTTGCCCTCCAGTATTTTGTAAACGCAAAAATCGCCGCACATGGAACAGGCCTCGCTGCGGGTACTTCTCTTTTTACGGATCTGTTCGAAACGGATCGGATCCAGGCAGATTTTTTTCTGCTTATCCCAGTCCAGGTCCCTCCGGGCCTGGGACATCGCCTGGTCACGGTCCAGCGCACCGGGAATATTTTTGGAGATATCCCCGGCATGAGCAGCAATCCGGGAGGCCATGATCCCTTCCTTGACACTCTCTTCATCCGGGAGTCCCAGGTGCTCCGCGGGAGTAACATAACACAAAAAATCAGCCCCGGCCGCTGCCGCCAGGGCGCCGCCGATGGCACCGGTGATGTGATCGTACCCGGGGGCAATATCCGTAACAATGGGACCCAGCACATAAAAAGGAGCTCCCTTGCACAGGGTTTTTTGCAGTTTGATATTGATCTCCACCTGAGAGAGAGGAAGATGACCCGGACCCTCCACCATCACCTGGACCCCGGCATGGTGACAGCGATCGACCAGCTCCCCCAGCACCATCAGTTCTTCCAGCTGTCCATGATCGGTGGCGTCCATGAGGGATCCCGGACGCAGGCCGTCTCCCAGGGAAAGCGTGACATCGTACCTCCTGCAGATTTCAAGCAACTGATCGAAATGGGTATAGAAGGGATTCTCCCGATCCTGGTGAAACATCCATCCGGCCATGAGAGAACCGCCCCGGGATACGATGCCGGCCACCCGGCGACGCTCTTCCAACCACCTGAGTCCCCGGCGGGTCAGACCGGCATGAATGGTCATGAAGTCCACACCGTCCTCGGCCTGCATGGCGATGTATTCCATCATCTCGGCCGGTTCCATTTCCACGAATTTCTGACTCTCGAAGCTTTTCTGCACCACCATCTGGTACACGGGGACGTTGCCAAAGGGCAGGGAAGTCGCTTTGATCATCTCTCTTCTGATTCGAGAGATATCGCCGCCGGTACTCAAATCCATGACCGTATCGGCCCGACACTTCTCTACCGTCCTCAATTTCTGCAACTCTTCCTGGAGCGAATCAAAATCCGGAGAAGTGCCGATATTGGCATTGACCTTGGTGCGCAACCCTTCCCCGATCCCTATCGGGAGCAGGTTCCGGTGGTTGACATTGGCCGGGATCACCACCCGGCCCCGGGCGATCAGGGATTGCAGTTTTGATTCTTCGATGGATTCATTGCGGGCGATGGTCTTGAGTTCCTTGGTCAGGATCCCTTCGCGGGCCTTGATAACTTGGGTCATGGGTTCCTCTTCCCACAATACTACCCTATTTTCCCCTCGAAATCAACTTGATGAATACCGCTTCCCCCCGGGGATCCGCCCGTTTTTCGATCCCGGAAGATCGGGAATCTTCAAGACCGGGACTTTGCTTCCGGTTGAACCCCTCCGTCATTCAGCCGGTTCCGGTTCGATATGCTTTCTTTTTGAACATGATGGGGAGCCGGCGATGGGAAGGGGCGCCGATCTGGACCAGACTCCAGTCCCGGTCGTGTTCACGGATCACCCGTCTCAGCAGGGAAACCTGTTCTCCGGTGGTTCCTTCTTCGGAATCCCAGTCGATGATTTCCACCCGGTAGTAGATCCGTTTCTTCCGGCCGTTTATCTTCACCTCGATTTCCACGTTCTGCTCGGCTTCCAGTGTCGGGATCTGAAGCTGTATTTCTCTCATGTTTCCTCCTTTTGTTATTCAACCCGCAGGGTGTCCACCGGGTTGCGCCCGGCAGCCCGCAATCCCCGCAGGGCCACAGCACCGAAGGCCAGGGCAATCACTCCGGCCGCCGTCAGAACAAAAATATCCGCGCCCAGGGGAGTCCGGTAGGCAAAATTGCCCAGCCACCGGTTCTGGGCCAGGTAAGCCAGGGGGGCCCGGCGTCCGCGTCATTCGATAATCTCCGGTGGCGCTGACCCGGTGAAGGTTGATCCGGTAGATGCGATCCGCATCGGGATGGTACCCGTCATAGCTGAGCTCATGGATCAGAAAGAGAATGATGACGATACCGCAACCCAGGCCCACCGCCAGGCGATCTTCAGATAATTTCTCAACATTTTACTCTCCTTGCCTCACTCGTACCGCAGACTCTCCACCGGATTGGCCCGGGCGGCCCGGCAGGCCTGATACCAGACTGTAGCGAGGGCGACTCCCAGGGCAATTACACCGGAAAGAATAAATAAGCTGATTTCGATACTGACCCGGTAGGCATACATGCTCAACACTCTTTTCATCAGCAGGTAACCCAGCGGCCAGGCGATCAGGTTCGCCACCAGGACCCAGCGCAGAAATTCCTGGCCCATCATGAAAATGAGCCGGCGTGCGGAGGCGCCCAGAACCTTGCGAATTCCAATTTCTTTGGTTCTTTTCTCCGCCATGAAAGAAGACAGGCCCAGAAGTCCAAGGCTGGATATGGCGATTGCCAGCAGGGTGAAAACATTGAAAATACGGGCCGCCCGCATTTCCGCGGCGTACAGACTGTCATAGGTCTCGTCGACGAAATGAAACTCGAAAGGTGAAACCGGATTCATCGATTCCCACGCCCTTCTGACCACCGCGATACCCTCGGCGATTTTCCCGGACTGCATGCGAATCAATACAATCCCGTTGCCCGTTTCCTCAGATATATCGGTAATAAAAAAGATCCGATTGGCAATTTTCTGACGCAGGGATTGAAAATTGGCATCCGCCGCAATTCCGATAATCTGGGCCATCCGGTCGTCGGAAAGCCGAAACCATTTCCCCAGGGGTGAATCAAGACCCATCTCACGAACCGCTGACCGGTTCAGAATCACACTGTTCCGATAATCCGAAGAGTTCTCCTGAGAGAAAGAACGTCCCTCCACGATCTGCAGACCCAGGGTCTTGAAAAAATCATATTCCACTCCCGACAGGATGAGATCCAGATTCCGGTCTCTTTTGGGATCCCTGCCTTCCCAGTCCCAGCCTGCCCCTCTCCAGGTATCGGTCAGGTGCATGTACTGGGCGGAAACGGATAAGATTTCGGAGTGACGCAAAAGTTCAGACTTCAGTATCGGGTACCGGGTTCCCACATTTTCCTTAATGGGAATGAAAATCACATTCTGCCGATCAAATCCCAGGTCCCGCTCCTGTATATAGCGGAATTGCCGGTTAAACCCGAGAGTCCCGAGTATGAGCAGGATGGATATCGCAAACTGGAACACCACCAGGATCCTGCGAAATCTGAATCCCCGCCGATCGGAAGAAGAAAAACCCTGAAACAGGGCTTTGGGTGAAAAACCGGAGAGAAAAACCGCGGGATATAATCCGGCCAGTACACCGGTGAAAATAAGAATCAGACCCACTCCCAGCACAAAGGAGGGGTCGCCGGGATTCAAACTGAGAGATTTTCCGGACAACCGGTTGAAATGTGGCAGGAGAGCCATTACCAGGGCAAGGGCCAACAATACGGAGATGAGGGTAAGGAAAATGGATTCCGTGAAAAACTGTCGAATCAGCTGGCCCCGACGGGCACCCGCCGCTTTGCGCATTCCCACTTCGCGGGACCGGGAAGCGGACCGGGCGGTGGATAAGTTCATGAAATTTACGCAGGCAATGGTCAACACGAAAAGGGCAATCAGAGAAAAAAGCCATACTATTTTCCGGTTTCCCAGGATCCTCCACTTGATATCCCAGTCCCGGGCGGTCAGGTATACCCGATTAAGGGGCTGCAGGTCAAAGGAAAGTCCCTGGGCTACCTGTGCGGATTTGTTCCGGGCACCGATCCGGGTGATTTTTTCCCCCAGGGCAATAAGATCCGGGTTTTCCAGGGTTTTTACATAAGTGGTGAAATTAAAAGCGTGCCATGAAGTGCCGTAACCATATCCCAGGACCCGCATGAATTCAAAGGAACTCACGAAATCAAATTGCAGGTGGGAATTTTCAGGAATATCCCGAATCACTCCGGTAATGGTACAGGAGCGCCCTTCCACCTGGATGGTTTTGCCCATGGGATTCTCTTCGCCGAAG
>Ga0180434_10000299_pt1 | contig 73801 bp, 51 predicted proteins | sample SS_ome_7_FD_132453 | JGI IMG/M metagenome (GOLD analysis project Ga0180434, IMG submission 132453) | Hypersaline lake sediment archaeal communities from the Salton Sea, California, USA - SS_1_D_2 metaG | ecosystem: Environmental > Aquatic > Non-marine Saline and Alkaline > Hypersaline >...
GGAGCGGCGGGATCGGACCTTGGCGGCGGGCTTTCTGAGCGGGAAAGGCAAGGTCTCGCCATATCTGCTCTCGGGCCTCCTTCGCTGCGCTGCCTGTGGTGGGTCGATGCACGGCCGCACGACGTGGAAGAGCAAGCGGGGAGGGAACGGCAGTAGCAGGCGCAAGAACGATGGAGAAAGCGACGGCCGCACCACATGGAAGGGTAAGCGGGACAAAGCCGGCGGCCGCTACAAGACCTCGTATTACGTTTGCGGCGCTGCGATCACAAAGGGGAAGGCTATCTGCCAGCCGATCCAGTTCCTGCAAGACCCGCTGGATGACTTCGTTGTGAATCTAGTCGGGCAGAGGATCGCCGCCTTCCTCGGCGACAAAGGACGCTCCACGCTTCTAGGCCTTGTCGAGAAGGAGTTCTTGTCCGAAACGCGCGACCCCAGGCCGGAGATGAAGGAGCTAAGAACGCGCTTGGAGGAGCTCACAGCGAAGATCGACTCGGTGATAGACCTTGCTGCTTCTACCCCTGACCACAAGGATCTCTTAAGCGATCGCCTGGGGCGGCTTCGCGCCGAGCGGCAGGAGATCGAGAGCCGTCTGCGCGAGCTCGATGCGGTTCCACTGCGCATCACCGATCCGGGTGCAATAGTGGATATGATCCTCGAGGGGCTCACCCACGCGCACCGACTCTTCGAACACGGAACTATGGAGGAGCGCAAGCGTGTAATCCGTGCCTTCGTCGAGCGGATTACGCTCGATGCACAGTCGCAGAGAGCAGAGCTTCGGATAAATAAGCTCCCGGCGCCCCAATCAGGCAACACTGGCAACTCTTTCGAGAGCTTAATGGGGGCCCGTAATGAACCGGCGACCTCCGGCACCTGACCGCGGCCCGCTCCCCACCGGCACCGGAAGCCCCGGAAACGGCCCGTACCCACTGGAGCGCGGAGCCGTCCACCGGCACCCAACCCCCGGAAATGGCCCTCCAAGCCCCCCCCAGCCCTACAGCTACGACGGGGAAGTCGGTGCTCCCGGTCCGCATCCCCCACACAAGCTTGCCTAAAGTAAGGCCTTGCGAAGGACGATATTGCCCCAAGGAAGGGATTGCCGTCCCCCGGGGAGGAAATGTTCTGAGGAGCCACTGTCCCATGGGAGCTAGAAAAAAACCAAGCAAGACATTGTTGGACGGCGGGACCGCGACCTCGCTGCTGGACCGTGTGTCGGAATACGTTATTTTGCTGGACGGCTCGCTGCAAATAGCCCATGCAAACCGCGCTTTCCGCGAGGCCGTAATGAAAAACGGCGCCGGTTCCTTCAGGGATACGGTGGAAGAGCCCTGCCTGGCGTTCCTGGACCGCAATATCGTGAGCGGATCACCTACGAGGCGCGCTCCCGAGGACATTCACCTCACCGTGACGCATTGTCTGAACGGGGGCGGACGGCAGAAAGTCCATTACAAGCTTTTCCCCATTGACTCCGACCAGGAGCTGATAGGCGCGGTCGGCCGGGCGCTCAGATCTTCGGAGGCCGAAGAGATGGAGGGCCGGGCCGGCGACAGGCGCGCGCCTCGAGAAGAGACCGCAGGCAAGGACGCCGACGGCGGTTCCGGGGATGTTCTTTCCCGCAGCGCTTTCTTCGAGGAAGCGGAAAAGGAGGTCCGGGCGGCGAGCAGGTACCGCTACCCGATTTCCTGTTTGGCCCTGGACATCGACAATCTCATGGCGGTGAACGAGAACAAGGGCAACGCGGTCGGCGATTTCGTCCTGGACAGGATGGCCAACATCCTGCTGGGCCAGGTCCGGCAGAGCGATTTCGTCGGCAGGTACGAGAGCGACGAGTTCATGATCCTCGCCCCTCATACGGACCGGGTCAACGCCCGTTTCCTGGCCGAGCGGTTACGCAGAAGAATACAGGACATGACACTTGAGAGGGACGACACGGAGATATCCGTCACCGTCTCCATCGGCGTTGCTACGCTTCAGGAAGCCACCGGCGTCGCCGGCGAGGAGCTCATCGGCAAGGCCCAGACGGCCATGCGAGAAGCTCAGCAGACAGGCATGAACCGCGTCGTCATATACGAATAGGCCTCGAATACAGGGATGATTGACCTTCGGAACCCCCCAAGGCTTCCGGCTTCCTCACTCCACCGGTCCCCGGTCTTACAAGCTATCGGAGTCCTCCGCCTCTTCAAGAGCCGTGCACCGTTCATATCATAGAAGCATCCGACACCCGTCCGCCTCCTTGAGTGTTGCTTCTTCCCCCTCTCTCCGTCAGACTATTGCCGATCCGGAGACGGTGGGAGCCGGGGGCCATGCCGGCAAAACGTCCGTGTCGCGGTTTCGGTTCGCAGCATTCGGCGGTCTGCCTTCTCATGAGAGGTGATTCCATGACGGCCAAGTTCATTATCCTGCTCATCGCAGTTGTTCTGGCGCTCATAATACTCGTTCAGAACACGCACGTGGTCGAGTTCAGCCTGCTTTTCTGGTCGGTCAACATGTCGATGGTGGTCCTGGTTCTGCTGATGCTGCTGATCGGCTTTGTGCTCGGGTTCATCGCGGCGAAGCTATGCGGCAGGAAGAAGCGAGAAACCGCGGCGTAGCGGACTAGTACTCGCTCGTCCAGTTGAACTCGATGGCCGACTGGCTCTGGTGGCCGATCAGAGTCTCTATCTTGAAGTGGCGCGTCAGGAAGTACTCTAAGTTGACGAAGAACCTGGCCCTGTCCTTCAACGCCTGCTCGTATTTGAGCAGCACCTTGGGACTGAGGTATTTCCCTATGGTCAGTGACGTCCCACCTTCTTCGCCGCTTCCGCGGCCAATGGTCACCAAATCAACGCCGAGCTGTTGAGAGAGCTTGGTCTCGAGCTGGGCCGCTCCGAACGCTGCGGCGATGTCGGCGGCTCTCCGCCCCAGGAGGTTCATCTGCTCGTTGTCCAGCTCGTCCATCGTTCGCCCGAATACGAGCAAGGACATTATGTCGCCTTCGCTGAACTCGGGCTCGGAGGTCAGATTGAGCTTGGGTTCAAGCGCCGTTCCGCTCAGAAGAACTCGAATTGTCGTGCCCTCTATGTTTGTGGAAAGCGCAAGATCAAGCGAGGGATTGATCTCGTCTCCTCCGTAGAATATGACTTGCCCGCGTTCAACGTGGAATATGCGCCCCAGGAAGACGAGCCTCCCGCCGACGGCCTGCAGGTCGCCGCTCACCGTGGGGTACGCGCCCTTCTTGACAAGCCGGAGATCTCCGGCCAGCTCCACGTCCAGGCCTCGACCGCGGATCCATAGACCGGACGGGATCGTGACCGTCACATCGAGGTCCAAATCCGTGTCCGCCGGGTCCGGGCCGGCGGGCTGGGGCTCTCCTGTGGGTGAGGGCCGGCCGGCGGTTGATGCGGCTACGGTGTCTGCGCCGAAAGCGGTTGGGACCTCAGTTGAGCCTCCTTTGCCGCTGGCGCCGGTTGCGACCTCGGCCGGTGACGTGCGTTCAGTCAGGGTCGGCCCCGCGTGTTCGGGACCGGATTCGCCCGTGGTCTCGGTCTCGCCGCCGGCTTCGGCCTTCGCTTGACCGGCGGTTTCGGCTTCGGGACGGTCTACGATCGCCGGGGGAACTCCGCCGCCGCCTCCGCGGGTCGCATTGTCGGTGTCGTCGGGCGATGCCTCATCCTGGTCGATTGTCGGGTCGGTCTTGTTTTCCCACAATACGGCTTCCCCGTCCGTAGGATGCAGCTCCTTAGTCTTCTCGGGCACTCGGATGACGCCGTTATAGATCTCCACTTTGCCCTCAACGGAGGGCTTCTTTCTGGTCCCCGAGAGATTTACGGTTCCGCTTGATCTGACGCGAGTCCCGTCATCGAGTGAGACCTCGAAGTTCTCCGCGGCAAGCCGCCCGTCCAGCGTTGGATTCTTCACGGGGCCGCTTGCCTTGAAGGCCAGGGTGCAAGTGCCGCCGAGGCCCACATTGGGAGGTAGGAAGCTGTCGAGGTCCTCGAGCGGAAGAGCGCCTGAGTCTACCCGGACTTCCAGCTCGCCTTCGTCGAGAGACCTCAGGGCGGCCGGCGCCAGGGAAAAGGCTATGGGATATGAAACAGTGCCGGTCAGCAATGAGCCGTCGGCGTTGGTGAGAGCGAACGCGACTCTCAGTCCGGGACCGCCGGGCAACTCGGGTCCCGGCCGGTCCGAATCCGATCGCGGACCGCCGGGCCGGGCGCCGCTCTCGGGTTTCGCCTGTTCGGTTTTCGATCGCTCCTTCTCGAGGGCCGGGCTGTCTCCCGGATTTGAAGAGAGATTCGCCTCGCAGTGGACGAGATACTTCGACATCTCGGGCCAACGGGGAAAGGACAATTGCGTCCGCATGTGGCCCGAAGGATCCCGCGTCGTCCCGCCGATCGTTATTCTGCCGTCAAGCCTGGCGGTGCTGCGCTCATCGGCGGGTATCTCCTTGCGCGGGTCGCGTAGCGGCGCAGGGAAATCCGACAAGACGGCTTCAAACCTGACGGGCCCTTCGTCTATGGAGGCCTTCGGGGGGTAGGGAGTGATCGTTGCTGGGAGAGAGCCTTCGGCATCGAGTATAGCCGCGCCGTCATCCAGTACGGCCATACGAAGGTCGAGCGATCGGCCCGCCCCCGAGAGTTCGAGTCGCGCCTTTAGATCGCTTCGGTCGCCCAGGTCGATTCCGGTCACGGATGCTTTGGCGACGATCTCGCGGTGCCCCGTGGATGAGAGGCTGAGATCCAGAGAATCGGGCCACAGCCCGACGGGGACTCCCGCTATTGGAGGCTCTTCGGGCAGGTTGAGAAGGGCCTCGGCGAGAAGGCGGCAGCTATCGGGGCATGAGTGTCCGTCCGCCCTGACCCTGCCGAGAGACCCGCTCAATAGCAGGTCTCTCACGGCGAACAGATTCTCCTCTGGCTTGAGCGATACTTCAAAGGGTCGGGCGTTTCTCAGATCGCCGTTTGAAAGCTTAACGTAAAGAGTGTCCGCACTTATTCGCCACCCGTCGGGGTTGTCGATGTCCGCGGCATGGACGAACTCCAGACCGTCGCCTTTCAACGATACGGAAAGCCTGCCCGGGAACAAGGAGACGGCCTCGGGTTGGGAGTCCCCCTCATCCGGCGCGCCCATGTCAAGTCCCGCGGTGCTCCGGTCGCCTGTTTCATAGCTCGCAACGGCCTCGTTCAAACTTAGGATCTCGGTGGCGAGCCCCTCGGGGGCTAGGACCCTCGCCGCGAGCCCGAGCCCGTCCCATCTCGCACGGCCTACGAGCTTGGGGAGCCTAAAGCTCGGGGATGCCGCGCTTCCCACGAAGGAGGCGTTGAGGTTGGGCTCATCAAAGGTGCCCCGGAAGCCGGCTTCGGCGGTGACTTCTATGTTTAGCCCTTCTCCGGCCGAGGGACTGAAGCGACGAAGAAGACTCGCGTCGAGCAAAGCGAGATCAGCGCGTGCGTCCCATCTGCCGTCGCGCAGGGTTCCCGTGAGGCCGGCCTTCGCCCCGTCCAGAGCCACGCCCACTGTGTCGACGCTTGTGATACCGCCTGCCGCGGTCAAGCTCGCACGGGCGAAGTCAAGCCACTCAGTGGAGGTCAGATCAAGTGTCACTCGCCGGCCTGTCCCGCCGTAGGCTGATATCGTCTTAAGCAGCAGGTCCCCTGTAACGGGTCCCATGTCGTCAAGTTCGGCGCCTGCCGGCAGCAAGACCGCCAGTGTCCTGGGTCCCGGCAGGAACAAACTGCCTTCAGCCTCGGTCAAGAACCCCTCGGCGTCGGGATCGACTTTCGCGTCCATCTCTATATGGAATGGTGCTTCCTCGGGCCAGTCCGTCCGAAGTGTATCCAGTTGCACGGGACTCAAAGTGCCCGCCAGCACGGCGGGAGGCTCGGGCCACTCCCACCGAAGCCGGACCGCCCCGGGCTCGCTCGCGCTTACCTTACCGCCGAGGTGGAGATCGCCGAGCGCGCCGGTGACGCTTACGTTATCCAGTATGAGAGATTTCGGTTCGCGCTCGTAGGTGATCGTCCCCGGCGCGAGCGATACGCTCCGCCGCGCGTGTCCCGGCGCCGCCGCGACATAGTCCAAGGTGATCGGCGAAAGAGTCGCCGTGGGATCGCCCGAAAGATCGATCTCCGCCTGTGCCGCGACCATCATGTCCATGGCCAGGGCTTCGAGGTCGACTTGGGCGCGGCCGTCTTCTCCTCCGGGCGAGGAGGCGTGCAGAGCCAAGCTATCCAGCACGAACCCCCCGAAACGGGCGCTCGCGTCGAGTGACGCATCCAGGCCGGGCGAGGCTTTCGCCCCGTGCGCCTCGGCCGTCAGGCTCACCGCGAGGCTTTCCGGCGCGCTCGCTTCCGGGCGAAACGTCCGGAGCCAACGGGTCCCGGTAACGCGAAGAGCGCACCGGGCGTCGATCGTTTCGCCGGATAGCTTGCCTGCCGCGCCGGCCTGGAGATCGGGAAGTCTCACCAGAAGAGTATCGAGCTCTAGCACTCCGCCGCCGTAGGCGGCTTCCAGGCGACCTCCCTCCAGCCAGGGGTTGGGCCCAAGCTCGGCCTTTAGTGACGCTGCTACCATGGGTGAGATATCAAGGGACCCGTCCAGGGAGACGGAGAGGCCTTCCAGTGGTGGGAGCCCCTTCAGCCGCTCCGAGAGGCCCGGCATGTCCGCGAGGTCCTCCGTCCCCGGAGTCAAGAGAAGCCCATCGAAGCTAAGTGAGCCAAGGCGTCGACCGGACCGCACCAGGACCCCGCTGAGTTTCAGGCCCGCCGCGTCCGGCGGAGCTGCGCCTTCGATCTCGGTCAAGACGAGGTCGAAGGCGTTCTCGCCCGTGGGCGTTATGGAGAGATAAAGCGGAAGATCGGGAGTGAGCCGGCCCTCGACGGAGCCCTTTATCAACCCGCGGTCCAGATCGACCTCTAGCGTGGCGTTCCGTACCGTCGCCCCGTCGGTCGGCCCGTCCGTTTGCAGGATTGCGGCGAGCCGGTCCAAGCCGACTTCGGGCGGGTTGCCGAAGGACAGATCCAGCCCTCCAACGGTGACGAAATCCCCGACTGAAGCCGTCTCGGACAGGCGCACAGATACCGCGCTCAGGTCGAAGTTCTCTATGGATATGGAGGGCAGCCCGGGGAAAGAGCCCGCGCGCGGGAACCCGCCCCCCTTTGAAGTGTCCGGCTCCGCCTTCGGCGGGGCTTCGGATCCCGCGAAGCGGCCTTTGACGGCAGGGATATCAGCGACCAAACCCTCTCCCGACATGTTGGAAATCTTAACGTCTTTGCTGAGAAGCGGCAGGGGGCGCACAGAGATGTGAATCCTCTCGGCTGCCAGCAACGTGTCGGGCTCATCCGTCCAGGCCAGCCCTTCGAGCCGCAAGCTGAGAGGCAAGTCCCATCCGGATTCCCGAACGGACAGCGAGCCCGGGAGGCTTTCGTTCGCCCGATTGATGGCCTCGGACAGGATTCGGCTGCGGACCGGGGGGAGCAAGAGAAGTAAGACGACAAGCAGAAGCAGTGCCATGACCGCAGCTAGTGCGTAGCCGAAGCCCTTCGCTATCTTCCGCGCGCCTTTTGCGCTCACGATCCTGTCCTCATTTCTAGAACGGATGCCCTATCGAGATGTGATAGACCGACTTGGGCTGAGTGGGCTCGATGTCCGTCAGTCGGTAACCCCAGTCCCCCCTGATCGGGCCGATGGGAGTCCTGATCATAAACCCCGGCCCTACCGCCACCTCTATATCCTCAAATGATACGTCCTCGCTCCGCCGCCAGACCTGTCCCGTATCAACGAACAACGCTCCTCCCAGCCGCCAGACGAGGGGGAAGCGAAGCTCGAGCGCGGTCTCCAACCTCGCTTCGCCTCCCAGGGGGGCCTCCTCGCTGTCGAGCGGTCCCAGCTTGCGGCGCCTGAAACCGCGCATCGAAGTCACGCCGCCGGAGTAGAAGCGCTTGTTGGGCAGGAGGTCCGCCGATTCTCCGAGCGGCTCGGCCGCGCCCACTCCCAACCTACCGGCCGCCACGGTCCCCATGCCGAGGGGGAGGTAAAGGGTACTCCCTCCCTCGAAGAGAATGTAGTGGCTCTCGGATATCGCCCCTTGCGGAGCCCATTCGATGTGTATCCGGTTGACGGTGCCCCGTGTCGGGTTCAGCCGATCGTCTGATGTGTCTCGGGTCCACTCCAGGGAGACGGTGGTGAGCAATCCGCCCTGCTCGACAAATGCCTCCGGGTCCTCCGTCTTGACGTCCACGTCAACGTCCGAAACGGAAAACCCCGCCCTGAGTGAGGTCGTGAGTGTCGGGCGATAGACTCCCGCCAGCTCGAGCTCGGTGCTCTGGAGATCATAGCTTTCCTCGGTTTCCCTCTCGTGCATCAGGTCCGCCAGTCCCCAGGTCCGCGGTCCGTAAAGACCCGGCCAGTTGAGAGAAGTGCCGATGTTTTGGGCAAAGCGGGAAAGCGACCCTTTGACCTCAAGCCCGCGCCCCGCCAGCAGCAGGTTCCTGTGATACCAGCGGGCGCCGACCTTGATCAAGTCATCGGTCCAGTAGCCTACGTTGACCTCCAGTGTCCTGGGCTTACGTTGAGACAGATCCGCGTGAAGGTCCAGGGACTGCGGCCCGGACTCGGGCGTGTTGAGGCGTATCCTGCCGAAAAGGCCCAGGAGACGGAGGTAGTCCTCCGCTTCGCGCACTATGGCCGGCGAGTACGGTACGCCCCTCTTCAGATCGATTGTCTTCTTGACCAGGGGGACAAGGTCTGGGCTCGTGCCTTCGACGGTGACTTCGTCGAACGTGTAGACCGATCCGGGGCGCACCCGAAAACCGAGCCTCACGTGCGTCGAGTCCGATCTGCGGACCGACGGTTCCACCTCCGCTCTCGCGTATCCGGAATGCTTCAGAAGCGAAAGGAGCGTTTTCGAGGCGCTGCTTAGGTCTTCCTCGGAGAAACGCGATCCGGCTCGAACGGACCCCGACACATCGGCCCTCTCCTCCAGAGACGCCGGCATGCCGTCCACGGAGACCGACTCTATATCGACGCGCGGCCCAGCCGTGAAATCCAGCACTATGCGCAACTTGCGGTCGGAGGCCGATGGCTCAAAACGTGGGACGGCTTCGGCGTACGGATAGCCCCGCCTGGCGAGATAGAGACGCGAGCGTTCAATGTCCTTCTCGAGCAACTGGGGATAGTAGGTCGGCATCTTTCGCCCCAAGAGCTTGGACTCCCCCGACAGCACAAGGCCTTTCTTAAGCCCCGAAATGAGGCTCTCCTCTACACCGCGTATTTCCAAAGAAGACACCGTCCAGCCTTTGTAGGCGGCGGACTCGGCAACTGTGTCGGCGCCGGCGGTCGACACCATCGGCGCGAGAAAAACGGCCCCCGCCCAGAAAAGCAGAGTGAGGACGCCGGCTAATGCGGGCAAAAGGGCGACACCCCCGATGCGGGGGGTTAGTAGGCCGATGGGGGTTGCCGGTCCGAGACTCCGATCGTGTAAAGCGACTAGACGGACGGTCCGGACTCTGCGGATTCGCGGCGATTCCTTCCCGGTCCGGTTCCACAACGTACCAAGGCATGGCGTCGGGATTCGGCGGATTGCCGGCGGTCGTCTACCTAACCAATGGCGTGACAAGGTATGGTGTGGGGCGATATCGTGATGGAGTCTCAAGAACATCTCCTCGCTTCTAACGTCAATTGGTCGGAATAATGAGTGATGTCATGTCGAATCGCCTTGTCGCCGTAGCGCCCTCGGCACCGACCCGACTGGATGTCATTCTACAGTCTGTGGGCAGAAGCACGCCTTGATGACGATGCGATTCGTCTCATAGTGCCTGCCCAATCCAGACATGTAGGCCGGCACAAAACGACCAACTGAGGCTGGTCTGCCGACCGACGAGACCTTGGCCGGCCGGAGGCTGCCGGGGCGTCGAGAATTCAGCCCTTTCAATAGAGTACCAGGCCCCGGAGACAGTCGCAATCGGGCCGAAGACAGCCGCCTTCCTCACCCATCCGGTCAATGCATCTTCCCGGTTCCGACTACATATGATACTCCTCGGCGCGCCGGCCGGATGTGCGTGGTGCGCACCCGGGCATTCCCGGCGCCCGTTCCCATTTCAGTGTGATGTGATTTCATGTTGATCCGGGCTCCACGTCCTGCTAGCATCGCGCATCGCGCCGAGAGGAATATGCGGCCATGTGACGAGGGGCGGGACACTCATTGCCGGTCGGCAAGTGGACCGCGAGCCCTCAATGCCGGCCATGCAAGTCGGGTGCACATCCGAAGGCGGCCTGTCATGAAAGCCGCGGCACCCGGGCCGGCACTACTGAAAGGGGCGCACCGGAGCCGCGGCCCGGGACCGGGGCCGCTGAAGCGTGAACACATCGGGCGGTGCCGCGACAAAAGGCATCACACAGACCGGTGTGGGACAAAGGACAATAGAGTTCGATCGAAAAGGAGGCCGGAAATGAAACTGCGGGCTATGCTGTTCGTCCTTGTCTTGCTTTGTATTGGGGCCTACTGGGTCGTTGGCGTCTCTTCCCAGGAAGCCGAGAAGCCTCAGGGCAAGGAGGCAATGGAGTCGCACGAAGCGATGGTGGCCAAGTACGGCCAACCGGGCGAGCACCATGCGCGGCTTGAGGAGATGGTGGGAACCTGGAAGATGGCCGGGACGTCGTGGATGGCGCCCGGCGCTGAGCCCATGTCATGGGAGGGCGTAGCCGAGAAGGAGATGATCCTCGGCGGCAGGTTCCTGCGTGAAGAAGTGAAGAGCGAGATGATGGGCATGCCCTTCAACGGCATAGGGATCGTCGGCTACGACAACGTCCAAGGAAAGTACATGTGGTACTGGATCGACGACATGAGCACCGGGATGATGATGAGTGATGGGACGGCCGATGAGACCGGGAAGGTCGTGACCCTACTCGGCAAATACATGGATCCCGCAACTCAGACGATGCAGACCGTGAAGAGCATCGTCAAGATTACAGGCGAAGACACGCATATGTTCGAGATGCACATGATGGACGCCGAAGGCGGCGGTTACAAGAGCATGGAGATAGTCTACGAGCGCGCCGAGTGAGAAAGGCACGCTGTAGGCCAAGACCCGATTCAACTTTATGTAAGATAGTAACTTACGGGCAATTGGTTGGCCGCCCGGGTCCGTACGTCATGATTGTGGGTTCGGGTTCTCTCCGCCCTGGGATTTTTCGTTGCGCTAAGTTATCATTTATGATAACTTGTCTACATGAAATGGCGCGATCTCTTGTCAAGTCTGGGCAGGGAGCCCGTTTTCTCTGCCGCATTACTCCAAGTGGGCGATGTGAGCAGGAAAGAGCTATCCGTCCAGCTCAGTCGCTGGGTTGGCTCCGGCCGCCTGATCCGGCTGCGCCGGGGTGTGTACGCCATTGCCAAGCCCTATCGGCAAGCGGAACCCCATCCGTTTCTGGTTGCGAATACCCTTCGCAGGAACTCCTACGTTAGCCTGCAGTCCGTGCTCGCGTTCCATGGCTTGATTCCGGAATACGTGCCGGTTTGCACCAGCGTGACGACCAGCCGCTCGGAGAAGCTTGAGACTGAGTTGGGAACCTACGTCTATCGTCGCATTGGTTCCAGGTACTTTTTTGGCTTTGGGCGGCAGGAGGTAGCGCCCAACCAACATTCGTTTGTGGCGATGCCCGAGAAGGCCCTCCTCGATCTCGTGTATCTCACGCCCGGTGGAGAGACACCGGAATACTTGCAAGAGCTCCGCCTACAGCATGTCGACGCGCTTGACGACGAAACGTTGGAAAAGCTGGCAGACCGTATGGGCAAACCCAAACTGAGATCGGCCGTGAAGGTCATCCGGCGACTGGTTGAAGACTGGAGATGAGCTCCACGTGAAGGATTACCTGAGACACCTGGTTGAGAGCACTGAGGGCGACGCGAACAAGAAGATCTGCCTTGCAAGAGAGTATCTCCAGGCGCGCATTCTCCAGAGCCTCCAGGAAGACGGAGCCTTCGCCCGTTGGGCGTTTCAGGGAGGTACGGCGCTTCGGTTTCTCTTCTCGCTGCCGCGGTTCTCCGAAGTCTTGGATTTCGCGCTGGTCCCCGGACGCGGCGATGTTCTCTTTGAGCGAGCCGTGGAGCGAGCGCGAAGCGCCTTCCGGGCCGAAGGGTACGAAATCGGTGTCAAGTCCAAACCCGAGAAGACGGTGGCATCGGCGTTCATAGGCTTCAGAGGTTTATTGCACGAATTGGGATTGTCGCAACATCGACGACAGATGCTCTCAGTCAAAGTGGAGGTCGACACTAATCCGCCCGCGGGCGCGGGGATGGATACCACGCTGGTCCGTCGTCACGTGACGCTCAACCTCCACCATTACGACAAGGCATCGCTTCTGTCGGGAAAAGTGCACGCGGTGCTCAGCAGGTCGTGGTGCAAGGGGCGAGATCTTTACGACCTCGTTTGGTATCTGGCCGACAGAACTTGGCCTGATCCGAATCTGCCTTTTCTTAATTCGGCACTGTGCCAGACCGGTTGGACCGGCCCGGAGCTCGTGGCGGAAAACTGGAGACAGGCGCTCTTGGGCAGGCTGAAAGGCCTTGATTGGGATACAGCCAGGGCCGATGTGCTGCCCTTTCTCGAGCGCCCGCAAGAGGCGGATTTGATTTGCCCCGAGCATCTCTTCCAGTTGCTCCGATAACCACCTTGCCTATTGCCTCTTGCAATGGTGCAACACTCAACCTTGATATCACTCTGTCTAAGGCTGCGGAGGTCCGTTGATTCGGCTTCCGCGTCCAACCTGCAATGCGCCGCCCTCAGCTTGCCTCATGCCATGGAGGGTCCCACTTGCAGCCACTCACAGCGCCGCCCTCAGCTTGCCTCATGCCATGGAGGGTCCCACTTGCCCTGCCCGGGGAATCTCTCGCGCCCCCGCGCGGTCGTCGGGCTCGTAACTCAATATTGCTTAAGATCATAGCCCAGGCGAAAGAGAATCGACTTCGAGCCGGAAGTATGATATGATGAGTGCGTGGTGTGAGTGTGAATCTCGCTTGCGGACCCCTCTGATACCCACGGGAATCCCTCAATGGCTTCGAGAGAAGACGACCGGCTCCTACTCAAGACGCTGCAGGAGGAGAACAGGCGGCTCAAACGAGCCGTCGAGGAGCTCTCGGTACTGAACGAGCTGGCCCGGTCGATCGGAGCATCCCTCAACGCCAAAGAGATCATGGACAAGATGATACAGCGGGCCCTTCGAGCCGTGGGAGCCGAGCAGGGCGTCGTCGCCCTTGTGGCCAAGAAGCCCAACGACACGATCCAGACCGTCGCGCGGGCCATTGGTACCTCGAGTGCCCGGGAACCCCTGCGTCTGAATGAGAGCCTTCTGGGGTGGATGTATCTCAACGAAAGACCGTTGGTGGTAAACGACCTGAAGAACGACGAGCGGTTCCAGGGATTGAAACCCGACCAGTCCGTCACCTCCGTTTTGTGTGTGCCTCTTATGATCAAGTCCGAGTTGAAGGGCGTGCTCACGGTCTACAACAAGAAGGGAGGCGGCGGCTTTACGGAAGAGGATGAGCGGCTGCTGGGCATCTTGGCGGGCCAATCGGCGCAGGTGGTGGAGAACGCCCGTTTGTACGAGGAAGAGAAAGCCCACGCTCTTTTGAAGCAGGAGATCCGGCTGGTGTCCGGAATACAGGCGCACCTCTTGCCGAAGAAAGGGCCGGAGGTTCCCGGCTACGACATCGCGGGGAAAAACATCCCGGCAAGGACGGTAGGGGGCGACTACTTCGACTTCATCTCGATGGACTCGGGTCGGATGTGTTTCTGCCTGGGTGACGTCTCGGGCAAGGGCCTGCCCGCTTCTTTGCTCATGGCCAATCTGCAGGCGACGCTGCGGGGGCAAATCCACCGGGACATCAATCCGAGCGACTGCCTCAAGCGCTGCAACAGGATGCTGTATCGCAGCACGGATCCCGAGCATTTCGCAACGCTCTTCTGTGGCTCCCTGGACTTCGAGAAGCACTCTTTGACGTACTGCAACGCCGGCCACAACTACCCGTTCCTATTCTCCGAAGGCAAGGATCCCGTGAGGCTGGAGACCGGCGGTGTCGTTCTCGGTATCCTGGAGGACTATCCTTTCGAACAGGGATCGGTCGATCTCAAAACGGGAGACCTTCTTGTCGTCTTTTCCGACGGCATATCCGAAGCGATCGACTCGGATGAGATTGAGTTCGGAGAGGACAGAATCGCCGAGCTGGCGGAGTCCCACCGGGAGGACTCCGCCGCTGAGCTGATAGAACGGATCATCGAAGTGGTCGGCGACCACGCCGGCGCGCACTCTCAGGCCGACGATATGACGATGGTTGTGCTGAGGAGGCTTAGAAGCTAGAGCGGGCGGGCAAATGCGGTCCCCCGGCCCTTTTTCCGGAAGCCGGCTATGAGGAAAGGTCAGCGCGTTTCCAAATACAAGATCCTGGAGAAGCTCGGCCGTGGGGGCATGGGGATTGTCTACAAGGCCGAGGACACACTGCTCAGACGGGTGGTCGCCCTCAAGTTCTTCATGCCGGATCGACTGGGGAACGGTGAGGCCAGGGAGCGTCTTATCCGCGAGGCCCGAGCCGCGTCGGTTCTCGATCATCCGAGCGTTTGCACCATCCACGACGTCGAGGAGGCCGAAGACGGCCGCCTGTTCATCTGTATGGGGTACTGCGAAGGGAAGACCCTTCGCCGGATATTGGAAGGCTCGCCTCCGGGAAGGTCCGAAGCCCTTGACATAGCGATCCAGGTAGCCGAGGGCCTGGGGCACGCGCACAAGCGCGGGATCATTCACCGAGACGTCAAGCCGGAGAACATAGCCGTTTCTCCGGATGGGCGAGTGCGAATCATGGATTTCGGCTTGGCTGCGCTTGCCGGCGAGCCCAAGATCACGAAGACGGGGACCGTAGCGGGAACTCCCGCTTATATGTCCCCGGAGCAGGTCAAAGGCCTTGAGCTAGACGGCCGGACCGACGTCTGGTCCTTCGGGATTGTCCTCTACGAGCTTCTAACCGGGAAGGCTCCGTTTGGAGGGCTCTACGAAGCCGCGGCTTTGTACTCGATAGTAAACGAAGGACCTACGCCTCCGTCTGAGATAAACGCCGCGATATCGGCGGATCTTGAGGATATCGTGCTGAAGGCGCTTGAGAAGCGTCCGGAGAATAGATACCAGTCGATGGAGGAAGTGGTTGGAGACCTCAGGCGAGCTCGCTCGGGGATTCCGAGCGGCGCGGATCCGGCGGTCCCCACAAAGAAGAAGGCGATTACTACAAGGAGATTCGGGAGGGGGACCATGATTGCTGCCCTCGTCAGCACTGCGGTCGCCGTGTCCGCGCTGTTTATCGTGAACACGTTCAGCGTGGACGCGGATCCGGTTTCAGTTGCCGTTTTGGACTTCAAGAACAGCACGGAAGAGGAGGGATTGGACAGGATACTCTCCGGACTGCTCACCACCGACCTTGCCCAGACTCCCAACGTGAGAGTCCTGAGTAGGGAGAGGATGCGGGAGATCAAGGAGGGACTCTATGTTGACACTATTGATGAAGCAGCCGGTTTTGATCTGGCTGAGGAAGCCGGGGTGCAACTGCTGATCTCCGGGGAGGCGGTTAAGGACAAAGAGAAGCTCAGGATTTCCGCCGGTGTGTATGACGTAAAGTCAAAGGACCTCCTTTTCGCGAGTAGTGAGGAGGGCGAAGGCGCCGACTCCATTTTCGATCTGGTTGACAAGCTCTCCGCCGACATCCGCAAGGAGCTGAAGGTCATTCCCAGGTGGGGAGGACACTCGGAGCCGGATCTCAAGGTGCTGACCACGGGGTCCGTCGACGCTTACAGGCTCTTTGCCAAGGGGGAGGATCTAAGGGACTCAAAGCCCAGGGAGGCGGCCGCCTTTATGGAACAAGCCGTCGCCCAGGACAGGGGCTTCGCGGAGGCCTACATGGAGTTGGCGCTCCTTTACAATCACCAGCTTCAAGATCGCGGGAAAGCACTGGAGAACGCCCTTAGGGCGAAGGCGCTTTCCAAAAGCAAGAGCCCCAGGGAGTACCTCAAGGCGCTCATTTATGAAGCATGGATGCGGCGGAATTGGGAGAGCGTGAAAGAATACATAAAGCAGTACCTCGAGTTGCAGCCGAACGACATGCGGATTCAAAGAAGATACGGTTGGGTGCTGGCCCGCGATGAAGAGACTTATGACGAGGCGATCTCCCAGTTCAAGCGCATGATCGAGCAGGACCCGAATAACATCTCCGGGGAAGTCGGGCGGGCCTGCAACCATCTGGGTAATCTCTACGTGCACTTGGGCGAATTCGACGAGGCTATCGCCGTCTTCGAGCGCTACGAATCTCTTTCCCCCGGGCGGCCCGCGCCGCTGCACAGTATGGGAAACGCATACTTGCGGAGCGGCAGGTTTGATGAGGCGGTGGGACAGTTCTCGAAGATCTTGGAGCGCAATCCCAGCTTCTATATCTCCTATGAAAGTCTCGGAGACACGTACCTGGCGATGGGGAGATGGCGTGATGCGCTGGCCGCTTTCAGGAGATACCTGGCTGCCGCGCCGGAGGGGTATTCGGCGAACGCGCACGTGAGGCTGGCGGAGGTTCACTGCGTTCAGGGAGATTTCGCAATGGCGCGCGAAGAGATAGAGACCGCGCTTTCGCTGGAGGAGAAATCGGTTTGCGCGCATTGGCGCAAGGGGCTCATTGCCGTCGCTGCGGGGAGTTGCGACAGTGCGCGGAAGGAAATCGAGACCATCGAGGAGATTATGGAGGAACGGGGCGAAACGGCGGGCCCCGCCTACTGTCGGCACCTGTCCGGGCGAATCCACCTGGCTGAGGGAAGAACGGAGGACGGTCTCGAGGAGCTTAGACGAGCGGTCGAAGATTCGCCCCGTGACGAGTCCTACCGTCTCGGCAAGGAGTTGGTCAGAAGTTATCTCGAGTCCGGTCTTCCGGAAGACGCCGTTCGACAAGGGCGCGAGCTGCTTGCTCTTGGTCCAAGAGACGGCGAGTTGCTGTGCCTTCTGGGACTCGCGTACGAGAAGCTGGGCGACGTGGAAGGAATGTCCGCGTATCTGGGCCGGGCGCTGGAGTCCTGGAAGGATGCGGATGACGACTTCCTGCCCCTTAAGAAAGTCAGGGCCAAGCTCTGATGCGATAGGCGATGCACTCAGATCCGATTTCCCCTCGACTACATTGCCGCTCGGGTTTCGTAGGGGGCAGAGTGTCCCGTTCGGGCCCGGCAATTGAGCGCCTGGCGGCGTGCGGGAGGTAATGACAATGCCGAAGCCGGAGTGGAAGTACGAGTCGTTTGTCAAGAAGGAGCTGGACAAGAAGGGAAAGGAGAAGAGGAGTTGCATAGATGTCAGCAAACTGATGGAGAAAATGGACCAATCAAAGACGCCCACGGCATGGGTCGTCTCCATAGGTTGGCTCTTCCAACAGCTTGTGAAGTGCACGAACCAAGGCCAGGAGACCATTAGATTCGCAGTTGACGGCGCCGGTGATCTTCACATCGAAGGGTACGCGGACGCCGAAGAGATAGAAGGCAGTGGCGCGGCTCCGGGCATAGATCCTGAGGGCTGGAACAACGACTGGCCTGAGATCAATCTGCCGTAGCCGGTCCGTCTGTGAATCCGCTTGACGGTTCTAGGTGACCTCGGGCGTGCCCGGGCAATCACATGAGTCTTTGGCCCGGCGAGCCAACCGGCTCGTTCGAGGCCCGCGGAAAGACGGCGCCCCAGCCCGGCGCACGCCCATGGACCGGCAGCCGAGCCCCGACGCGTCGGCCGTGCCGCTCGGACGTCGGCCCCGCCCGCCGGTACCACCCGCCCCCCCGCCCTGCAACTTGGGCTCGCGGACTTTGTCGGTCTGCCCGGTGGTTGCCCTCCCGCGGCGCTGTTTTCGGTTCGCTGCGAGCCCCCCCCGCATATGACAATGCACTGTGAAAATTGAAGATAGCGAGTGCAGCCGTCTGATGCTCGGCCGGTTTGAGCCCGGATGTCGGCTCGATTCCTCGACGTCGGAGGTCGCGCTCAGGTCGGATCCCGGCTCAACTTCTCAAGCAATGATCCTCCGAAGGTACCCCTCCAAGAGAGTGATTGAAAGCAACAGATTTACCGAATAGCTAAAAAAGATCTTGACAAATCAGGCGAACATCAATTGAATGGCAATATGCGGTTTAGAGGATTTGCGTGCTTGGCTGCTTCAATTGCGGCGGCTATGTCTGCTCGCGAGCACCTGTTCGGGGATACTCAAATCTAAGTAGGTAGAACGCTCGCCGTTAATGCTGCCGCGACATGGCGCCGGCTCGGCAGTCCCGTTTGTAGGCTAAGAGGGTTGAATAGAGCTGCCCCCCAGTTGTCATGCCTCCATCGTCGCCCCTCTGGGCTACTGACTCATAGGGAGCGCGGAAGAAACTGACGCTAGGGCTGGGGGGCTTTCCCTTTGGCTCAACTCGCGGTCTTGTGACTCATCCCACAGTCATGCGAGGCCGGGCCCGTGGTGTTGTGATACCCAACTCGTTGTCTTGTGCGGCTCGTCCCGTAGTCTTGTGCGACTCGGCCGGCGATCTTGAACGGCCCGGCCCGTTGTCGTGTGTGGCGGATGCTGATGTCTTGAGTGAATGCACTCACTCTTTTTTCAGGCTCGGCCCCTTGTCCTCCGATATTTCTCAAGCCCTTCCTTGAGCACCTTGAGCGCTTTCTGAAGATCCGTGATTCTCAAGACGTAGGCTATTCTCACCTCGCTCTTTCCGGCGCCCGGAGTGGCGTAAAAGCCCGTGCCGGGAGCCACCATCAAGGTCTCCCCGTCCAGATTGTAGGACTGAAGGAGCCAGGTCGCGAAGTCGTCGCAGTCGGCTATCGGGAGCTTAGGCATGACATAGAACGCTCCCTCGGGCTTCCGACAAACCACGCCCGGGATCGATCCCAGCACTTCACACACAAGATCGCGCCGGCGCTCGTACTCCTCTCGGGTCTTCCGGAAATAGTCCTTGTCCAACCGGGTCGCCGCGGCGGCCAGAAGCTGCCCCATGGTCGGTGGACTCAATCGCGCTTGCGCGAACTTCAGGGCCGAAGCCACGAAATCCGTATTTTTGGACACCAGGCAGCCGACCCGCGCCCCGCACGCGCTGTACCTCTTCGAAATGCTGTCGGCCACTACGGCCTGATCCGCGATTTGCGGGAAGGAGAGGACGCTGACGGCCTCCACGCCGTCATAAGTGAACTCGCGGTATACCTCGTCCGCGATCAAGAAAAGCCCGTGCCTCTTTGAGATATCAACCAAAGAAGACACTTCGTCGCGCGTATAGACGACGCCCGTTGGATTTCCCGGATTGGCGAACAGCACGGCCTTGGTTCTGGGCGTAATCAGCTTCTCGATCGCTTCGGCATCCGGCAGGTGGTAGCCGGTCTCGGGATAGCAGGTGATGGGCACGGCCCGGACGCCCAGCAGCGACGAGAACCCCAGGTAGTTGGCGTAGAGCGGCTCGGGGATAAGCACCTCGTCGCCCGGATCGGTCGAGCACGCCAAGGCGAATATGAGCGCCTCGCTGCCGGCCGTCGTGACAAGAAGCTGGTCTTCGGAGAGATCGAACCCGAGGCGCGCGTAGTACTCCAGGAACGCCTTTCTGCAGCTTGGGATGCCGTTGGAAGGGCTGTAGCTGATGATGCGACTCTCCATCTTGCGCACGGCGTCGAGCATCTCGGGCGGGGTCTCGATATCGGGCTGTCCGATGTTGAGGCGGTAGACCTTGATACCTTTGCTTTCGGCGTCCTCGGCGAAGGGGACGAGTCTTCTTATCGGGGACGCCGGAGCTTGTGCGCTTCTTGACGAGACATTGACTGAAGACGTTGTGCTACGCGCCATGATTGGGCTCCTTCCGATTGAGGGGGCGGCCCGGGGCAAACAGCCTCAGCCGCTTCTCCCGTTGAACATGCGCGCCAAGGAGAGGTGTAAGGGGGGCGGGTTGCTTAATTCAACAGTCGTACATCTCCGGTCTGCGGTCCTTGAAGATGTCGTTGTATTTAGTGTAGGACTTATCTCTGGCTATCGTGGGATCGATCTTGACCGCCCTCGCCTCCTCCCTGTTCTTGGAAGCTCTCGCAAGGACGTTGCCCCGCGGATCTATGATCTGGCTCATCCCGACGAAGGACATCTCCTTGCCCTTTCTCTTGTCGGAGCCGATTCTGTTCGCGGTTACGGCGTACACGCCGTTTTCAATACAGCGAGTAACCATGGCTTCCGTGCAGTAGGTGAGCACAAGGTTGGAAGGGTGGCAAATGATGTCCGCCCCTTTGAGGGACAAGGACCTCATCGCCTCCGGGAATATCCAATCCCAGCAGATCATGACGCCGACCTTGGCGACGCCCAGGTCGAAGCTCTGGAACTTGGAATTGCCGGGAAGGAACCACTTGGGCTCTTCAAAGAAAAGGTGAGCCTTGCGGTATTTCCCTATGTATCCGCCGGGGGAGACAAGAATGGACGAGTTGTAGAACCCCTGGTTGCTCTTCTCGGCGAGGCCGGCCACGATACAGGTTGATTCCTCACGGGCGATGTTTACGAGAGCATTCGTAGTGAAACCGCCCGGCACCTTCTCGGCCAGACCGGCGAGCTCGCTCTTCGAGGTGAAGACATAGCCCGTGTTGAAGAGCTCTGGAAGGACTATGAGGTCCGCGCGGAGCTTTCTTATGGCGTTGATCGCCTTCTCTACGTTCTTTTCGATCCTTCCGAACTCTGGAGCGAACTGGTAGTAACCGATCTTCATCAAACATCCTCCCCGGCCGATAAAGAGAAGGAAACAGGTTTCTCTATCATGAAAACGAAGTCTATCTAACCGCCATCACAACTTTCGCCGACCAACCCCGCACTCACCGGAGCGCCCTCGCACCAAAGAAACTTTGTAGAGCACGATTTGCTGGAGTGCCTTGAAGGCAGCCGACCCGTCGATGCCTCGTCATCTTAGCAAAACGCCCGCGGGAAGTAAAGCGGCTTTGTCGCCGTAAGAGGGTTCAGCACTTAGAATTGGGGGATCTTCCCCATGCTCGTGTCGGTGCCGCCCGCCGGCACGAGCGCGGCGAAGGTGTTGAGTCGCCACGGCAATTGTGATCGGAAGTCGGCTATTTTCAATAACTGAGAAGCCCACTCTTAAGAAGGCACTTGCGCGGTCGGCGGCCCAAAAGAGAATGGGCATGGGCGGCACCGGCTGCTGGCCACTCCTCTCCCAGATGACCAGTCGCCGCAAAACCCCACCGGCATGCCCATGCCCCGGAAAATCGAGGATGTTGTCGCGGGAGCCAGGGTGCCGGGCCGGTCCAGGTATCCAGGTGGGTGGGTAATGAGGCTCTATGTCGAGCCTAGGGTCAGGACACGCGGACGGCCTATCGGCATAGGTCGCTTTGTGGGCGGGAGATGTGTGATCTCGCCTGGCTCCCAACTCCTTCAAACACCCGGCGAGGACCCTGGTTCCAGAGGTTCGCGGCAGGCGGTGCCCGCCCGGGGTCGCCTGTCTATGGCGCGTGTGAAAGATCTTCCTGGCTCCCTGCGCCCGGTCGCCGAGCTAACCGCCGCTCCGCGCCGGTGGATCTCGGCTCCCTCCTGCGCCAACGGTCGCTACGAAAGATCTTTCGTCCGCGGAAGGGTTGCCTTTGCGTCTGCATCCGAGTGCTGCTGCGCAGTCTCCGCAAAAGGCCACCGTGTGGAGCTTGACCCAATGCGGACTTGCTTTTAGCATTAGGAAGCGGCGCGACACTTCTTTGTGGCGAGACCGTGTGTCTTTCGAGCCGCAGCGGTTGCCCGTATCGTGTCCGCGTTCCTGAACCAAGGCCTCATGGGGGAGGATCGGAGTGGAAGAGACATTTCTATCATATCTGCACAGGGCGAAGGAGCTGGCGCTCGAGGCCGGCACGGCGCTCAAGAAAGAGATCGGGAGGGACCGGCGAGTCGAGTACAAGGGGGAGATAGACCTTGTTACCGACGCGGACAGACTTGCGGAGAGCATCCTGATAGACGGCTTGAGGCATAGTTTTCCCGATCACGCGATCCTCGCGGAGGAGAGCGGAGCTCACAAAGTCGAAGGCGCGACACACCTGTGGATTGTCGATCCTCTCGACGGAACTACGAATTATGCCCACCAATATCCCTTCTTCTGCGTTTCCATCGCGCTCGAGCTGGAAGGCAAGCTGACCCTGGCCGTGGTTTACGATCCGATGCTGGACGAGACCTTCACCGCTATAGACGGAGAAGGCGCTTTTCTCAACGGGCACCGCATCAAGGTCACGCGGGAGCAAGACCTGGCCAAGAGCTTTCTCTCAACGGGGTTTCCGTACGACCTCAGGGAGACCGAGCAGGACAACCTGGATCATTTCTTGAAGTTTATGAAAAGCACCCAGGCCGTGCGGCGGGACGGGTCGGCCGTGCTGGATCTTTGCTACGTCGCCTGCGGGCGCTTCGACGGCTTCTGGGAGATGAAGCTCTCGCCGTGGGACGTCGCCGCGGGTGCTCTTGTAGTCCAAGAGGCCGGAGGCAAGACGACGAGCTTCGGCGGCGGGCCGCTCGACATCTACACCGGTGAGGTCGTCGCCAGCAACGGCGAGATCCATGAACAGATGCTGGACGTGCTGAGCGGCTAAGGTGCCACGGCGCTTTTTGTCTAATTGCCTCCGGTTGGCCTTGTCCCGGGGAGTGATTCCGGCCCCGGGGCGGGTCCTTGGGCTCCGCTCGGGCCCGGAAGTATCGCCGAGAGCTGCCAATAACCCCTACCTGATGCTAACCTTTCAGTGTTTGCTGCGTCTGTGTGATTAGGAGGCGCGAGTGGATGGGTGCCGCCCCGATCGATCCCAGCCGCATCGAGTCCGGCGATAGCGGCCGCCGTGGACTCCGGATTGGAGCAGATAGGGGCCGTGAGACCCGAATCCAAGGAGATCGCGGGCTGTCCGAGACAATCGGCCCGGCCGGCCAACCGGGAGAGTGCTGGTGAGAGACAGCGATCAAGAGCTGATTGAAGAGATCCGCGCGGGATCCGAAGGCGCTTTCGAGGAGCTCATGAACCGCTACGAGCGGCTCGTGTACAGAATCAGCTTCATCTACACGGGCGACCGGGAGGATTCTCTGGACATAACACAGAACGTTTTCATAAAGGTGTACCGGAAATTGGAGTCATATAGAGGCACGGGTGCGTTCAAGGCTTGGCTCATGCGGATCACACACAACGAGAACATAGACTGGAGTCGGAGTCATGCGAGATATCGCAAGCACGACGAGCTTACCGTTGAGAACGCGCCGCAGCTCGAGGCGCGGCAGGAGTCCGAAGCCTCTCAAAGCGAGAACAGGGGCCGTCTCATGCGTGAGTTGCTGGGCCTTAATCCGAGGCAGCGTGAGGCGGTTATGCTGAGATACTTCGAGAGGATGTCCATACGAGAGATCTCCTCGATTCTTGATTGCACCGAGGGAACAGCTAAGAGCCTGGTGTTCCGCGCTCTGGAGAGGCTGCGCGGCCGGATGGTCCCTCAAGGGAGCGAGTTATGAGTGAGTGTCGACGTTTCAAGGATCTCTTAGAGAAATTCGTCGCCGGGGAGCATGCCCCGTCTGACCCGGACGCATTACGCGATCATGCGAAAGGCTGTACCGATTGCCGTCGTGTGATTGAGCTTCACGAGGAGCTGCGGCGGGCGGCCGATGAGCTGCCGGAGCCGTCGGAGGCGCACTTCCGGGAAATGCGGGCCGCCGTCCGGAGGCGGATTCCACGGGGAGAGCACGGCAGGGCAACACGCGAGGTCGTCCGGGGCGGGTTTTTGCGGGCCCTGTGGTCACGCCCGTCGGCGCGCCCGGCGCTTGCCTTCGTGCTCGCGATCGCGTTCTTGGTCGGGGGGTTCGTTCTGGGGCGGCTGAGCGTGCCTGAGCCCGGTTTCGACGAAGAGCTGATGGTTGAGGCCATAAGCCGCCAGGCTTCACTGGAGAAGGGCCTCGCCGGATACTGGGATTCGCCTTTCGTCTACTCGAACGTGAGCTTCCGGCCGAGAAACGGGAGGGTCGAGCTCAGCTTCGACGTGGCCCGGCATATCGACGTCGAAACAACCGCGGATTCGCCTCTTCTGAGAGAGGTCGTGCTGCACGCGATGCTAGACCCGGCGGAGATGGGCTCGCGCCTCGACGCCCTGGAGCTTGCGCCCGGGACCATGGACGGGAAGCTGAGGGAGGTCCTGGTGTTCACTCTGCTGAATGACCCGAGCATGCCCGTGCGGCTGAGCGCGCTAAGCATTCTCAGGGGGCATGCGTCAGATTCATCCGTGCGCGACGCACTCTTGACGACAATAGGACAGGACCCATCGGTTCACGTTCGCTTCCTTGCTCTTGAGTGCCTGGCGAATCAGAGCGTCGAGCCGGAGACAATTAGGCGGGCGGTTGGAGAATCGCCCGATGAGGCCGGCCGCGCGGTCCTTGAACGCGCAAACGAGCTGTTCTAGAAGCATCAACAAGGAGGGCAGGGTTATGTTAACGAATGGAAGCCGCTGGATTGTGTCGCCGCTATTGATTGCGTTGATTACGGTTGCCGCCTCCTCACAGGGCGGGTCAGGCGAGACACGGTCTTTCAAGGTCTCCCCCGGGGCGTCCGTGATCTTCGCTCTTGAGTCGGGCGGCTCGGTCACCGTAATCGGTTGGGACAAGCCCGAAGCCGAGGTCACCTACACCCAGGGCGGAATGGGCGACGGGCACGTTGTGGAGATAAGCGAGGTCCACGGAGACCTTCTGGTCGAGTCAAAGATGGCGGGACATGGAGAACGATCGGGAAGCCTGGAGTTTGAAGTGTACGTCCCTCATGAGTTCGACGTCCAGCTCGAGTCCCTGGGTGGAAGCCTCGAGCTACGCGAGCTAAAAGGCAGGTTCTCGGGGACGACCATGGGTGGGGGCATTACTCTGACGAGGGTCGAGGGTGTGGCGAGGCTTACGACTATGGGCGGTGAAGTGACTGTCACTGATTGTGACATCGACGGTTACATCAAAACCATGGGCGGAGAGGTGTTGATGAAGGACGTCGTCGGTTATCTGGACGCGTCCTCAATGGGCGGTGACGTCCGCTACGTGAACGTCCGCGACCGCGAAGGTGATATAAGGGCCTCCGGCGGTCTATTGGCGCGAGGCCTGGACGAGGGAACGGTGACGATCACGACAATGGGAGGTGACATAGAGGTCGATGATGCGCCCGCCGGCGCAGTCGTTCACACGATGGGCGGGGACATCAAAATCGTCAACGCCGACAGATTGGTAAAAGCGAAGACCTTGGGGGGGAGCATAGAAATAGACATACACGAAGGTTGGGTAAAGGCAATGACAATGGCGGGAGACATTGACGTGACCGTCGCCGAGGGGCTCGGCGGGGGCAGCGAGGGCATCATCCTGGAGTCCATGTCGGGCGACGTCACCTTGACAATCCCGTCGGGTCTGGATGCGAAGTTCGACCTTATGATCGCCTACACACGCAACAGCCGCAAGGACTACGAGATCAAGAGCAACTTGGATCTGGAGATCACACGGTCCGATGAGTGGGACTACAATGACGGCACCCCGAAAAAGAGAATCCACGCCAAGGGAGTGATGGGCAGAGGTTCTATCCCCATAAGAATCGAGACCGTAAACGGGGACATCCATGTCGACCTGACGGACTAGACCGAGATGCATTTGTCCGGGACTTGGAGACGGCGTGACGGGCGTAAGGCAGCAGGTGCGGACTGACAGGCGAAGCAAACGGCCGGTAGTCGCCCCCTCGGCGACCGCCGGTCGTTTTTCCCTGCGCGAGCCGGATTCTCTAGTGTAGAAGCCCGACTCTATCGCTACCGGTTCCCGGGACCGTATCCGGTTTCCAATCTCTGCTGATCAAACCCCGCGCAAGGTTCTCGTTGCCGAGTCCGTCCGACTCTTGGAAGGGGCGGCGTGAGTCCAGGATACGGACTTCAGCAACCCCCCGGTTCTCAAACGGTTCCACGCCGTCTGTAAACAGACAGTCCAAAATCCGGATTTCTTCCCGACTTGTGCTCCGTTCTCCGAGAAAAGGCACTTGTCTGATCGGTGGCAATACGGGTGGAGTACAGACGATCGGGGTCACGGTTCCCATCCGCCCGGCGCGGGCGCGAGGCTCTCTCCTAGTGTGTAGTGCAATGAACATAGGCCGGCCATAATGTGGGTTTGACCCTTGATTCCATGGAAACGACCCCACCGAACCGTCCCGTCCGCCTGCGAAGAACTCACAGAAGCACTTCTTCTTAGCTTAGTCGCACCGATTCGCTGTCCTTGACGTTTCAATTCAGTACCAGTCTCGCGTCCCGGGACGCCTTGACTTCTGCCAACGGGATAAGTAGTGATCTGAAATTCCCCGGAACACTCTTGGTGTCGGCTACCGGGTTCGGCGCTTGCGACCCACGTGGATCCTGAGCAATGTTTTGCGGTTATGGCACAGTGCTTGCGTACCTCAAGGCCGGCGATTCAAGATCCGACGCAACACAAACGTGAGGTTTCCTCCCGGGAAGATCTGGGCTGCGGCCGACCGTCATGAGAAAGGAGGTGATGGAACAATGATGCTCATAATGGCAAAGGACCCACAGTGTAACTGTGGGTGTTCGTGCCAGTGTGCGTGCGCACCGCAGTGGCGAAGAACAGCGGAGGCTGCGGGCATTGCCTGCCTGGCCGCAGGGGGCAATTCAATGGTGAACTCCGAACTTGTTGACCCGGTAATCCCATAGCAGACGTGCGCACATAACCAGCACTGACGCTGACTCAATGCCGCTGGAGGTAGGAGAAGCGCGCCTCCTACCTTCAGGGCCGGAGGCAAGACGATGTCAGTATCACCATACATGCACAAGTTCTCCACCGATCGCGGATTCTACATCTATGATGTGAATACCAGCGAAATACTCAAAGCCAGCAAGATCGAGTATGACCTGGTACAAGAATCTACAACTCTAACAGCGCAGGAATTGTGCGGCAAGTGGAGACACGAGTACGACGGCCGTGCGATAGAACATACTTTGACGGAGATAGAACTCTGGAAAAACAGAGGTCTTGTTTCATCGTTACGCCCGAGCCGCCTGTCCTATCCTGTCGATGAGGACCTCCTGCCCGATCTGTTGGATTCGAGGTTGGAACAGCTAATCCTGAACATCACGGAAACGTGCAATATGAGGTGCCGATACTGTACATTCTCGGGGACGTATCCCCTCGAACGGCGGCATTCGGCCGGGACAATGGAAGAGGCGGTCGCTAGGAAGGCAGTCTGTTATTTCTGGCGGCACTCAAGACGTTCCGAGAAGGCTCATATTTCTTTCTACGGCGGCGAACCACTAACCTGCTTCAACAGAATAAGATGTATTGTTGAATATGCCAAGAGCCTTCAATGGAGTCCGGAGCTGAGCTTCCATCTGGACACCAACGGGACACTACTCACCGATGAAAGCATGTGGTTCCTCGTGAAGAACAAGATCTTTCTCCAGGTGAGCCTAGATGGGCCGAAGGAGGTTCACGACAAGTACCGCGTCTATAAGGGCGGGCGGGGCTCATTCGAAGACGTAATGGCAAACCTGGAGCGGCTGAGAACAATCGACCCGACATACTTTCAGAGGCACGTCGTGTTCGCGGCAACGGTTGCCCCGCCTTGCGATCTGCTAAAAGCGAACGAGTTCTTTTGCAGTGATCCACACAACGGCAACAACGTGTCGCCTAATTTTGTAGACCCTACGACACTTCGTTTTTCAAGAAGTACGCCGCCGGAGGGAAATCACTTCTGCTTCCAACCTACGAGAGACTGAGATCTTACTATATATCTTCCAGAGTTCAAGGAGAAGAGCCATCGAGCTTCGCGAAGGGGGTGTTTGAGCGGCAGTTGGTTGATCTCTATCGACGACACATTGGAGTAGTGGGAGAGAGTGTCTATCCTAATGGGATCTGCATTCCCGGTGTGAGAAGGGTGTTCGTGAGTGTTGACGGCAAGTTCTATCCATGCGAGAGGACGGTCGGGGATGATTTTGTGATAGGAGATGTTGATAATGGAGTCGACCTGCGGCGGGTTAAGGCGCTCATCGATGGTTATTTGCGCCTATCAGACGGTGACTGTTCCGATTGTTGGGCCGTGAGATTGTGCAAGGTGTGTTTCTCGATGGCGAGGCGAGGTCACAGGCTGTCTCTAAGCAAGAAGAGACAGAATTGCGTGAACGAACGACGGAAAGTCCAAGAGGCTCTCAGCATGTATGCGACAATCACGGAACGCAACCCCTCGGCTTTTGACTTTGTGAAGGAAATGGTCTTCGAGTAATTGAATCGTCGAACGATTTCAACACACCTATGTCACAAAGATCCTTCGAGGCTGTGATGATTTGACTAGCGACGAAGGTGTGAGCCAGAAGGGATCAAAGGCGTTTGCCGGAATGATGCATTCCGGAGCCCAGAGGAGGGAAAGCGGCAGAGCAGGAGATCGCGACCGGGCCGTTCAGCGGAAGAACCGGGACTTGACGGCCCGAGGTGTCGGGTAGTAGAGTTGGTTTTCCTGGAGCGGGGGGCGTAGCATGGGATTCTACACGGCGTTGGCAGGACTCCTTAGATTGCCCGTTGCGTCGGGTGACGGCTGGGATTCCAGACAGAAGCTGAAGCTGTTCCGCAAGTTACTGCCGTATTTGCGCCCGCGGAGAAGGTATGCTCTCTTGGCCGGTGCGTGCATGGCCGTGACGGTATTGCTACAGGTACCTCCGCCCCTTATTACGCGATACTTGATAGACAATGTGTTTCTGGGCAAGAACGCCTTTTTGCTCAATTGGTTGGTTCTGGCGCTGGCCGTACTGATGCTTATCAGGTTGGTGTCGGTGCTGCTGAGCAGCTATTTCTTGACCCTATTCCGACAACATACGCTCTTGGCTATACGGTTGAGCCTCTTTCAGCACGTGGAACATCTCCCTTTATCTTTTCACGAGAACTCAAAAGTCGGTTATCTGATGTCCCGGGTGGGAAACGACCCCGACAATCTGCAAGGGCTGCTTGCAGAGACGTTCTTGAGCTTCATACGGGATGCCCTGACGTTTTGTATCGGTGTCGGTATTCTGTTTGCCCTGCACTGGAAGTTGGCAATGGCCGCCACGGCGGTGCTGCCGTGTTTTGTTTACGCAGTCCATTTCTTCTCGGGGAGAGTAAGAACAAAATCCGCTGAAACGCAGGAAGCTATCGGGAGAGTGTTTGACGTTATGGGAGAAAGTCTGTCGGGTATTTCCGTCATCAAGTCGTTTTGCGCGGAGAAAGCCGAGGCAAAGAAGCTCCTCAGGGCATACAGGAGGTCTTTCCGCAGCAACCTACAGTATACGGTGCTTAGTTCGCTGTACGGTTCGGTTACCGCGCTGGTCGCCGGGCTTGGGCCGCTGATCATCTTGGCGTATGGAGGTCGCGAGGTAATCCATGGGAACCTGAGTATAGGGAGTTTCGTTGCTTTCAACGCCTTTGTAGGATATCTGTATAGTCCGGTGCGGAATCTCATGGGCCTCAATGCAAGTGTTGAGACCAGCTTCGCCGCGTTGAAACGCGTTTTCGATCTTTTCTCCATACCGACCGAGGATGAGGGCATTGCTTGTTCACCACCCAAAGGCTTCTCAGGGGAACCAAAAGGTGAGGTTCGCTTTGATAATGTGGGCTTCTCATACGACGGAGCCGACGCGGCTCTGAAGGAAGTGTCTTTCAAGGTTAAACCCGGTGAGAAAGTCGCTTTGGTCGGTCGTTCGGGGGCCGGCAAGAGCACGTTGGTGAGCCTGCTTCTCAAGTTCTACATGCCGGAAAGCGGGACAATCTACGTGGATGGCGTCAATACCGCCGATGTCAGGTGCCGGGATTTACGAAGACATATTGGAGTAGTCCTGCAGGATCCCTTTGTGTTCGCGGGCGGCGTTAGAGAGAACATAAGGCTGGGTAAGCCGGATGCTTCCGAAGAGGAAATAGTAAACGCCGCCCGGGCTGCGAATGCCCGTAATTTCATCATGAGGCTGCCGGCAGGGTATGATACTGAGGTGGGAGAGAGGGGTGTTAAACTATCCGGCGGCGAGCGACAACGACTTGCCATCGCCAGGGCAATGCTCAAGAACCCGGAAATCCTTATTCTCGATGAAGCTACGTCCGAGGTTGATGCGGAGTCGGAAAGGGCCATTCAAACGGCCTTGAGTAAACTCCTTGAGGGGAAGACCACATTCATTATTGCCCACAGGCTATCGACAATTCGCGATGTTGACAGGATATTTGTTGTCGAAGAGGGTAGGATTAGGGCTGAAGGAAAACACGGGGAATTGTTGAGAGCTTCGGCTGTTTACAGGCAACTTTATGAGGAACAGTACGTCAAGAAGAGCGCTTAGTGTTTCAACCAACCCATTTGGCAGCGGAGGACTCCTTTTTCTGGCGGCCCTGTCCCTCTCCTGTGCCTTTACGGATCCTTGTGCGGGGGCAACGCGTGAGGCATGCGTGCCGGAGTTCACGGTGTCGCCTCAGATTGACGGGTATTTGGATGACTATTGCTGGAAGGAAGCAGAGAGAGTAGACGGTTTTGTCGAAGTGGAGCCGCGGGAGGGGGCAAGACCCGATGTGGACACTCAAGTGCTCTTGGGCTACGATGAACACAACTTGTGTATCGCATTCCTCTGCTATGAAGACGAGATGTCGAAGATCCGCACCAGGGAAGCAAAGAGAGATACCTACGTCGAAGGCGACTGGGTGCAAATCTCTCTGGACACTTACAACACTTCTACAAGCGTCTACTCATTCCAGGTCAACCCTTCCGGGGTTACGGTAGACATGCTGGAAACGCTTGAGACCGCCGACATCAACTTCGACATAGAATGGTATGCCGCCACGAGAATCCTTGATCATATGTGGACGGTAGAGATCGGCATTCCATTCAAGAGTCTCCGTTTTCCCTCAACAGGCAGACAGCACTGGAGGGTCGATTTCATTCGCCACCGGCCGCGCGACAGTGTGGCATTCTACTCGTGGGTGTTCCACACGAGGGATGAATCATCCCCGTTCGCCGGGATGGGGCATCTGTACATAGACAGCGAGCTTCTTACATCCGAGAGATACGCCATCCTACCTTACGTCGTTATGGCGGAGGGGAGGGAAGACGGCTTTACCTCCAGGTTGGGGCTGAGCGGCAAGTGCTGGCTGTCCTCGGACTTCATCTGCGATTGGGCGTTCAACCCGGACTATGCGCAGATAGAATCGGACGCACCGCAGATTGATGTGAATACTACGTTTGCGCTTTATTATCCGGAGAAAAGGCCCTTCTTTCTGGAAAGGAAATCTCTGTTTGAGACCCCTATCCAGGCTGTCTATACCAGGACAATCAACGATCCCTTGGTTGCACTCAAGTTTACCGGAAGATGGAGGCAGGTGAGCGTCGGCTATGTTACGGCGCTGGACGAGCACACTCCTTGGGTTGTCCCATTCGCCCAGCAGAGCGTCTCTCTAAGAAGCGACAGGAGATCCGTCTCCAGTATACTGAGGGTTAGCTATGATTTCAGGAAAGAGTCCAACCTTGGGATCTTGGCTACAAGCAGAGAGCTGGGGGGAAGCTACAATCGGGTCTTTGGTCTGGACGGGAGGGTGAAGCTCTTGAAAAGCTATTATCTTTCCCTCCAAGGACTTCTTTCTGCAACCAGAGAGCCGGACGACGGCTCGCTTTTTGAAGGGCATCCGTGGCTCGACTTCGGAGAGCACACGTCGGGATTTGATGGAGAGTACCTTGGTGGGAAAGCATTTGCCCTCAAATTCGCCAGAAACGCGAGGTACTTGGATTTCGACCTTTGGTATGAAGGTTATTCGCCTGATTTCAGAGCGGAGAACGGCTTTATAAAGGAAAACGATCTGAAGTCCGGAGGAATCGACACAAGACTGACATTCTGGCCCAACAGACACTTTGTGAACTACTTGACCGTAGGGGTTAAGGGAGGCAAGACACAAGGATACCATGGAGGAGAAAGGAAGAAATACGTAAAGCCCGCCATTTCCTTAATGCTCAAGAAGCAGAGTCTTCTCACCCTGAGTTACACGAGCGGAAGAACGACCTTTCAGAATCAGCGTTTCGACAAAGTATGGACCGCCGAGGGCACTTTTGTGTCGAGTTGGAGCAGATACCTTTCCCCGGGGATCGTATACAGATACGGAAGGGAGATCAATTATTCCGCCCATCCTTTGGAGTTGGGATATCTCTATTTGGGGATCATGTGGTTTGATTTCAGGCCGTTATCCAGGCTCAATCTGTATTTCAGCTATGCGAAATATCTCCTTGAGGACAAGGACAAACGAGAGGTCGCCTTTGAGCAAAGCACCTATCAATATAGGCTGACCTATTCGCTTTCTCCTCGGCTGACAAGCAGGCTGATCGTCCAGCACGATTCGAGCAGCAGGGAGGTGGTGTTATCGGCTCTTTTCTCGTTCCAAGCGAGCCCTTTCACCGCGTTGTACTTGGGATCAAACCATACAATGGAAAGGCTGGCGGGAAGACTGGACCAGAGGGGCTGGGACGTTTACCTGAAAGTGCAATATAGAATGTGGATGTAGGACTCGGCAAGTAGCTTTTGTATGGCGTTTCGTTTGTCAGCCTCGATTGGTCAAGAAGAAGCGAGACATCGAATGGCTCGGCCCCGCTGATACGGGCCTTTCGGACGTCATACCAACCGACCGTGGTCCCGCGTTCAGTGGGATGATGCATTGTCTCATGAAAAGGCGATCCATGGCATCATGTCCGCCAAACCCGGGCATGAAAGTCACCATAGAATGACCAATCGAGCTTAGTATGAGGCATGTGTCCGCCGCATCCGGGTCGATTAAGAAACCGGCCGGTTCGGGTAGCTTCAGAGCCTGCCGCGTTTGTCTTGATTTCCGCCCGGCGGGTTCGCGGGCCGGTTCGGGACGGCGACGGCTGTTCGGCATGTCGGCGATGACCCGGTTCTTTTCAAACGAGTTCCGACAACATGGCAAGATGCTCATCATCGTAGTCTACCGCGGCAGTTCTTGGCGCTCCCCTTGCGTATTCCGTATCTCTTGAGCTTTGCATAGAACGTGCTCCTAGGCATCTTGAGGCTCTGCCATGTCTTTCTGTAGTCCCAGTTGTTGCTGCTTAGGCGTTCGAGTATGAGGCTCTTGATAGCTTGATCCAGGGTCGGGCCATCCGAGCCGCCGTCCGGGCACGGCTCCGTTAGGGAGGGTAACGGTAGCTCGCCATCTGTTATGACGAGCCCCTGTTGATCCCGTCGGGCGATGCTCCGGCTGTGCGCAGCTAAGGGCGGAGAGGCAAGATCGGATTCGCCTGGAACGATCTGCCGATACCTACAGCGGGGAGCGCCGTCGTAAGGACGGGCTGTTCTCCGGGCATTGAGCCTTGGGAAGTGCTCTCGGCCGATGGCATCTCGGTGATCAAGCGACGCAACGGCGTTTTCGATTTCGCATTGGAGTTCTCTGACATTGCCCGGCCAGTCGTGACCGAGTAGTAGTTCAAGCACCGCATCCACTACGATAAAATGCTTGGCCTGCGACACTGCGTTTCTGTTGAACAGATCTTTGGCTATGGGTTGAAGGTCGTCGGATCTGTCTCTCAGCGGGGCAATTGTCAAATGTGCCCGTCTCAGCCGATAGAACAGATCCTTTCTGAACCTACCTGCCTGGATCTCGTGGTCAAGGTTCCGATTGCTGGCGGCGATTACGCGAGAGCTGACTTTGCGATAATGGGCCTGCCCGAGCCTCCTTATCTGCCCCTCTTGTAGAAACCTCAAGAGTCTGCCCTGAAGGATGGAAGGGAGGTCGGCAATTTCGTCCAAGAAGACGCTTCCCCCATGTGCTTGCTCAAGGAGTCCGGCTCGGTCTGAATAGCATCCAGTGAAGGCGCCCCTGATGTGCCCGAAAAGCTCTGCCTCGGCCAGAGTTTCGGGCAAGGCGGCACAGTCGACGACAACAAAACTCCCCCTGTTACCCCCCAGCTCATGAATGAGTTTTGCGAGGACTTCCTTGCCGGTGCCCGTTTCGCCCTCTATGAGAACGTGGGCACGTGGTGCACAGGCTCTGACATGCTTTATAAAGGTCTCATCCAGGGTAATGAAGTCGCCGATTCCGGGGACCTTCTCATTCTCGGGGCTTGGGAACGTCCAGACGTTATTGGATTCCGTCGTTATCATTTGTCGATTATGCCAGCTTGCAAGCTGGACGATCTGAGAGTCGGTCGTCTTGTTGTCGATTCGCCCCCCGTCGGAGCAGCCCGATCCATCTTGAAACGTGTGGGGCCGCTTCGGACTGAAGACAATGCAGCTTGCCGTCAATGGGCCGTTGCCGAGCGGTTGGGGCCGGGTCACACGGCGAGGGTAGTCTGCACGGTTTCATGGGTTACAATTGGGGCGGATATGGCAAGGGCATTCGATGTGTCGAACACGAACGTGCGGCACGATGCCTCGCGCGACGGGGAGACCGGTGGGATCAATGTTGCTCGAATAAACACCATCCGCAACGGCAATTCACCCGCCAGCTTCGGCAGAAGACCCAGTAGATGCGGGCGTTGTGTCCTCTCTGGCGTGAGCCAATAGGCGTTTGCTGCGTCGAGCGTCGGAGAAGAAAGGAACCCGCAGCAGGGCTTTCAGCCTTTCCCTGGGACCAAGCTAACGCAGTCTGCGTCGGTGAATTGCTGGGCCGGACGGCCCCACCCAAGCGCTCCTGAAGCTCCTCCCGAAGTCGTGATCGCCTTGATATCAAGAGCAGTCTAACGCCCCCGCCGCCTTGATGTCAAGCCTTAATCCGCACATCCGTGCATCCGGGCAAATCAGGATCTAAGGACGACGAGGTGGGGGGGCGCAGGGTGCTTTGGAGAGCTTCTCGCCCGCATATTCTTCTCAGGCCGACTTGACCGGCCGATCTCTGGTGGTTGTACCTATGGACTTATAGTGGTCGAACCGAGTAATGTCTCATGCGTTCGCCCAGAGACTTCTCGGGCCGAGATCTACTATTCGATATCGAGGAACCTCCGCAGCAAGCGGCGTATTTGGTCGGACTATCGCAGAGAGCCGTTCCTGGGCGGTGCGGGAGGTACTGGACCATATGGAACGACCGCCCCCCGGTTTGTAGAATCGTGGGTTGGAAGCCTCGCCAGAAGTGGCGGGCAGGGCCACATACAGACTCGAAGGAGGCCGGCCTTGAGAGGTTGTATGACATGGGTGGGGCCGGACACATCGAAGAAGAAGCGCTGTGCGGCGGCTCTACGGAGAAATCGCTTGATTTAAGCGGAGAGTCGGGTTAGGAGTGTCATGTCGGCAACAAGATGTGCTGAGTGTTATCGATAAGAAACGAAGCGTGTGGTGCTCCTAAATGCCGCTGAATCCCCTGAAGAGCTTGAACCGGCACCTGCAGGGTTTGATCGCGGGACGGTTGTGGTTGAAGATCCTGATCGGTATGGTGGTTGGGGTCGCGGTCGGAATCGCCCTCGGGCCGGAAGCGGGCTTGATAGACAGCGAGACCTCGGACGTCATCGGGAGCTGGCTCGCGCTCCCCGGCAGGCTGTTTCTCGCCTTGATCCAGATGATCGTCATTCCTCTGGTGTTCGCTTCGATCGTGCTCGGTATCGCATCAAACGAAGACCTGCAAGAACTTAAGAGAATGGGGCCGTGGATCGCGCTGTTCTTCCTCGTGATGACCACCATCGCAATCGTCATGGGCATGGGGGCGACGTCTCTCATTAAGCCCGGCGCCTACATCGAACAAGGAATCATAGAGGAGACAGTGGGCGAGGCGGAGGGCGCCGACCAGTCCATCTTGGACGCCGAGGCCGCAGAGCGGCCCACCCTGAAGGATCTGCCCGGCAAGTTCATCAAGCTACTGCCTGAGAATCCGCTGTCCGCGATGGCGGGAAGCGAGATGCTACAGGTCGTCTTGTTCGCCATCATCTTCGGCATGGCGCTGACGGCCCTTACGCGCCACAAGGTCCAGGCGCTTCTGGAGCCCCTCAACGCCCTGCAGGAGGTTTGCCTGAAGGTCGTGAAGTGGGCCATGATGCTGGCCCCGGTCGCCGTGTTCGGCCTTCTTGCGCAGATTACGGCGAAGATCGGCATTCAGGTTCTGATTGGAATGGGCATCTACGTGGGCACGGTGCTACTCGGTCTGTTGCTCTTGTTGGCGCTTTACCTCGTGGTAGTGGGAGTGCTCTCGGGAGTCTCGCCCTGGGCTTTCGCCAAAGATATCGGGACCGTGCAGCTACTGGCATTCTCCACATCGAGCAGCGCGGCGGTCATGCCCACCTCCATCGAGGTCGCGGAGAACAAGCTGGGGGTCGGTCCCTCCATCTCCAATTTCGTGATCCCGCTGGGCGCTACGATCAACATGAGCGGGACCGCCCTTTACCAGGGGGCGGCCACTATCTTCTTGGCGCAGGTTTTCGGAGTCGAGCTGGGCATCGGCTCCCTCGCGTTGATAGTAGTAACCGCGGTCGGTGCCTCGATCGGGACGCCCTCGACTCCCGGCGTCGGCATCATCGTCCTTGCCACGATACTGAGGGGCGCGGGCATCCCCCTGAGCGGGATCGCTCTCATCATCGGCGTGGACCGCATACTCGACATGAGCCGCACCGCCGTCAACGTGACCGGCGACCTGAGCGCCTGCGTGGTGATGGAGAGGTGGTTCGGGAAGCCCAAGAAAGCCCGCCTGCCCGCTCAAGAGGCGCCGGAAACGGGAGGTTCCGCCGTCGAGCCCGCCTGAGCGCCGCGCGGTCCGCCTCATCGACGGGAAGAACGATCCGAGTCATTACGGGATGATCCGGTCTGGGCCTATTGCAACGGGTAGAACACGAAGACGGCGAGATCCCATAGCACGTGAGATATGATGGCCGGGACCAGGGACTTGAGCCTGTACACCATGAAGCCCCAGAAGAGACCGCACACCAACGCGGCTCCCAGCAGCATCAGGTTCCACGCCCAGATGTGGACCAGCGCGTAGGCGCCCGCCATGAGCAGCCAACCACGAACTTCTCCGAATCGGAAGGAAAAGGAGGACTGGACCAACCCTCGCCAGAAGATCTCCTCACAGGGCGCGATTATGCCCGCCAGAAGCAGGATCAGGACCCACCGGGGCGCCGCGCCGCGGAGCTCGTAGATGCCGGTTATCTCGTTTTCGGCGAAGGGCAGGATCGCTTTGGAGGCCCAGCCTCCGATGACGAAGATCACGTAGAGAAGCAACGCGCCGGCGACTCCGGCCATGATCATGCCGGCCCTGTAGTTGAAGAGCCCCATGAGCTCTTCCCTGGCGCAGCACACCGCGTATGCCGCGACCGCCGCCGTGGCCACGGATATCTCGGTCCAGAAGTTGAGCGGCTCAAGCCCGAAGGTCACGCCCCAGAGAGCCGCCGCCAGGGCCAATCCCAGGTAGACTCGTCTCAAAACAGTCGTCCCGCCGCGAGGGAGAGGATGAGCACGACCCCGAAAACCATGTGGAGCTGCGCGGTTTGCACGTCGATCGCGGCGTATTCACCGGCGTTCCCGGCGGCCATGCTACGCACGATCTTCAGGTTGCGCGCGGCGGCCGGCAGGGTGACGAGCACCGCCAGGCTCCATATGGGGACTATCTTCACCGCGGCGAGCACCGCCACGATTACGTATGCCGAGAGCACGAGGGCGAAGTACTCGACCCCGGCGAGCTTGCGGCCGACCAAGATAGCCGTAGTCTTGACCCCGGCTTTCTCATCGTCGGCGATGTCCCTCAAGTTGTTCGACTGCAGAATTGCCGCCACAAGACAACCCACGGGAAGCGAGACCAGGACCACGTCCCATCCGAACTTGCCGGTTAGGACAATGTATGATCCCACCACCATGAGGGGGCCCATCAACATGAACACCAAAGGCTCGCCCATCGCCCTGTACTTGTAGCCGACAGGGCCTCCCGTGTAGAAGTATCCGCCGAGCAGGCCTATGATCCCCAGAGTGAGTATGGGGAGGCCTCTGATCGTCACGAAATAGAGCCCGATCAACGTTCCTAAGACGAAGAAAACAACGGCCCCGCGTATGATCGACCTGGCGGGCATCAGGCCCCGCACCAGAAGACCGCTGGAGCCGAGGGTTCCCCGCCTGTCTACGTTGTTTCTGAAGTCGTAGTAGTCGTTGACCAGATTCGTGCCTGCGTGGAAGAACACCGATGCCGCGAGAACGAGCGGAAAGAGAGCCCATCTCGTGGGGACTTCGTGCAGAAAAGCCAGCATCGCTCCGACCGTGGGCGGGATGATGGAAGCGGTGAATGAGAAAGCGCGAACGGCCACGGCCCACAGGGCCGCGGACGAGGGCTTCTCTCTCGCCGCCTCGGTCGAATATGCCCCCCGCAGGCCCGGCGCCGCAGTGTCGTCCGTCACATGGAACGCCTCGGGGATCACTCTTATGAGTTGCGGGTTGGATGTCTTATCCACGAACCGCGCGATGGCGGGATTCCTCGAAAGCAGCCCGTCCTTTAGCGACGGCTCATCGTCGACCGGCCCCATGAGGACCGCGCGCCCCGTGCCTTGAAGGAAACGATCCGGTTGGCCGGTGTCGATTGTGAAAGCGACCCGAGGCGTGTCTTTGAGGTTTCTCATTATCCTCGATCCGGGATCGACGACACAGTAGAGATCTTCTCCGTCCGCCACGAAGTTCATCGTGGCCGCCCAGATGCGATCGCCCGTGCCGGACGCGAGGGTGAGTAGCGAATTGCCGGCCAGGATCTCCCTTACCTCTTCCCTTAGCGCCTCTTCTTGACGCGCCATCTTGAACCTCCCCCGGAGATGCCGGCCTTTGACTCGGCTCGGCCGGCTCCGGTCGCCCGGTCCGTGCTTTCGGACAGCCGGCATGTTGGTCCTGATAGTCGATCGATTGATGCCGAGTCGAGCTGCTCACCGGCACGCCTGCGACCCCGTCAGGCTGCTCAGTCTACTGCCGCAGCGCCTTCGCTGTCAATGGTCGGAGGTCCGGGGCTGTTGCATACTCTGCGGGTCTCTGCGTCTCTTCGGGATGCCGGCCGAAGGGCTTTCGTAGGGACCGTTGCGCAGGAGCGAGCCGAGACTCACCGCCTCAGGCGGTCGCCTCGACCGGAGTCGGCGCCGGAAGGGCAAGGGCCCTTCGGCCCCCGGCCCAGTCATCGACCAGTCCGGGGTGCGACCGCCTGGGCTCCTCCTTACGGGTAACGGGAGCCCGGCCCGGGGGCCGGGGCTCCCGTTAATGAAACAGAGGGACCTGAGTCCGGCGCCCGGCGAAAGACAACAACGTACGGTTGGCTCTGTGTCGGCGGCCGGGCACGGCCTCCGGTACGATAGTATCAGGGCCGGTAGTGGGGCCCGATGTCTTATTCGGGCGGCGGTTGTGGGTCACAATCGCCGGGCGTGCACTCGTGGCCGAAATGCCTCGCGAACATCACGAAATCGGAGAGGAGTATGTCCGCCGGTGGCACTGTCTCGCCTGTGGTGAAACTCAAGTACATGCAAGTGGAGGGCGGCGGCGGCGGGCCGGCAACAAAGCAACCGGCGAAAATCACGAAGTCCGCCATGTCCACCCTACAATCGCAGTTCATGTCCACACTGGTCACTCTCAAGTCCAACCAATGCTCCTGACCCATCCACGCCGTCACGCCAGGATCCCCAAACTCGGGGTGGTACGAGTGAACACTCCCGTGCCATCTGAAGTAACCGGCAGGTTCATCATCCGGCCAATACTCTGGGAAGTCCCCTTGAGGCGGGCACTCATCCTGACAGACGCAGCCGTATGATACTTCCAGCGGAGCCCATGCCGGGGGATCATTTGGCCAGAAGCTGAAGTTGAGGTAATCCCATCCGAGCCCAACGTACCAGTCCGTCTCACTGCCGGGCGTATGCCCGACCTCACCCCACTGTCCGGGGCAAGACACGTAGTAATCTTGCTGGCCGGTCGACTCTGTGGGCAGGCAGGTTACAGCCAGTACAGCCAACGTCACTATGAGGAATCTGAGCATCACGGCACCTCCTGTTCAGGCGCGGGAGAGCCCGGGATTGTGCCGGGGCCGGCACACTCACACCGGCTCTCCGGGGGAGGAGTTGTACTCGAGGAGACGCGATTCTCTTATGGTCACCCCCTTTCCGGCCCGGCGGCGGCGGCAACGTTGGAACCCGCTTCAGACCCTGTGGGCGAGGGTGCTTGGGCCGCCGATCTCCGTGCGGCGAAGCTTGAGAGCGATAGGGCCCTTTGCAGGCGCGCCGGCGATGAGCCGCCCGACGGACCCTGACTTCTTACTATGTCAATCTGCTTCATTTGACCATATGCAAGCTTACTCAAACAGTATATGAGCCGATGCCGGAAAATTCAACGTTGACGCCGGATTCCGGCGGCCTCGGACGGCCTTGTGCCGCCCTTGGGAGGCCGTCGTAGAGATCCTACCGGGGCGAGACCTCCGGGAGGCCCGGCGCGCCCAACGCCCGTTCATCGGCCCCTCTACCCGCGTCCGATCCGGCCGGGTCTTTGTTCGTGAACGGGTCGGTCCGTTTTGCGATAATCTCGGTGAAATGACGACACACGCCCAACATACGCAGGAACGTGATTTGGCCACCGAGGTCGAGCGGCCCGAAGGCGAGCGCTTTCGCACGGGCCCCGTGGTGACGATAGGCGCGGCTCACGCGGTGCACGATACCTTTACGGCGTTTCTTCCTCCGCTGCTGCCGGCTCTCATCGAGAAGCTCCTTCTTTCGAAAACGGAAGCCGGCCTGTTGACGGTCTTCCTGCAGGCCCCATCGCTGGCCCAGCCCGTTATCGGGCACATCGCAGACCGAAGGGGCTTGCGCATGGCGGTCGTATTGGCGCCCGCGGTCTCCGGGGCAGCCATGAGTCTGCTGGGAATGGCCCCGGGGTATTGGGCGCTGGGGCTTTTGCTGGCGGTGGCGGGTGTAAGCTCCGCCTGCCTGCACTCGGTCGCTCCGGTGGTGGCCGGCCGTTTGGCCGGGCCCAGTCTGGGCCGGGCGATGGGGTTGTGGATGGTGGGCGGCGAGACCGGCAGAGCGCTGGGGCCGATAGTGGTCGTTACCGCCGTGGCCGCGTTCACTCTCGAGGGAACCGCGGTCCTCATGCTAGTGGGCTTCGCGGCGTCCGCAGTACTCTTCGTGAGGTTGCGCGACGTCCCGGTTCTCCCGTCGGGAGGCACGCCCGCGATGGAATGGCGGCCGGCGCTCAGGCGGATGCGGCCCGTGCTCATGCCTCTGGTGGCCGTTCTCGTGGCTCGGGCGTTCCCCGTCGCGACTTTCGGCATCTTCCTACCCACCTTGCTTACCGAAGAGGGAAGCAGCCTGTGGTTCGCCGGGGCATCCCTTTCCGTGCTCGAGATAGCCGGAGTCGTCGGCGCCCTGGCGGGCGGTTGGCTTAGCGATCGTTTGGGAAGACGTGCCGTGATGGCCGCGGGTCTGCTCCTCACGCCGGTCTTCGGTCTGGCGTTCCTGGCCTTCGACGGTTGGGTGCGTTATCCTCTGCTCCTCGGGCTCGGGTTCATCTTGTTCTCCTTCGGCCCGGCGATCATGGCGTTGGTCCAGGAGAGCTTCCCGGAGAGCCGCGCCCTTGCCAATGGCGTCTATATGTCGATAAGCTTCATGATCCGTTCCGCCGCGGTGGTCGCGGTCGGTGCGATCGGCGACCTGGTGGGTCTTAGACCGGCCTTCATCGTAGGCGCGGCGATCATGCTGCTGGGTGTGCCCTTCGTATTCGCGCTGCCGAAAAGCCGTGGCCGTCGGGGCGGCAGCGTGACGGCGGCCAATGACGTACTCTGTGACCGGAGGAAGACCAATGGGTGAGGAGACGCCAGCGCCCGGCAGCCCAGGACATCCGAAGGCGGAAGGCCGACGCGGCCCGGATGCGAGCGCCCGCTCGCGCCCGAGCGGGAGGGCGCTATTCCGGCTTACGATAATCGCGCTTTCGGGGGCGGGCTCGATCGCGGCGGTGCGCACGGCGACGCCGCTTACTCTGGACGAGAGATTCACGTCCCTTGTTTTGTTCCTGATCCTGCCGGGCCTTCTCATATTCATTCTCGGCAAGGTATTGAGGCCGCTCGGCATCGTCATCGCCGCCGCGCTTCCATTCGTATGGCTCGCGGTCTCCAAGGACCCGGCCGACAGTCCTCTTCTCTGGCTCTTTCCCGTCGTCGCCGCGGTGCTGATCGTTGCGGCCTCGGGCCTGTCAACGGCGGGAGGCCTTCAGCGAGCACCCGCGGTCGCAGCGTTCCTGGCCTTCGCGCTCGCGCTTCTATTGCCTTCGCACAATCGCCCGGCCGAAGGGCTTCGGCTGCTTCTGATCGGATGGGACGGCGCAACCTGGAGCATCATCGATCCCATGATCGACGAGGGCAGGATGCCGAACCTGGAGAGGCTTCTGGACAACGGTCACAGGGCGGAGCTGAGGTCCCTGCCTTCGCTTTTTTCGCCGCAAGTGTGGACGACGGTATGCACGGGGTGTCTGCCCGAAGTGCACGGCATTATGGGATGGACGAATCGGAAGAGCGATCTCCCCGTAGGCAGAATCTGGGATCAGTTGAAGCTCGAGGGCAGATCGTTCGGCCTCTGCGACTGGTATTTCACATGGCCCCCCGATCCGGGGGATGAGAAGCGCGACTTCATAATACCAAGTCACCTCGCCCCCGATCATCTCACTTTTCCGGAGGACTACTCATTCTTCAGAGCATTGGAGACTCTCGAGAGGTCGCGCAGGGACGGGAACGTCCCGTACAGCGTTCGCTTTCTCGCAGGGACCTGTATCAGTGCCTGGCGCCACGGCGTGAGAGTGTCCACACTCAGGAGGGCCTCGGCGGAGGTGTTCCGGAGGAAGCTGGGGAAGCGCAACAACCTGGAGCGCCGTTGGAAGAACCACTTGATTGCCACCTCCATAGAGTCGGACCTTCTCGCCGAGTTGCTTCGCACCCGTGCGCCGGAGTTCACCGCTGCGCTTTTTACTCAGATCGACGGAGCGGGCCACGTCTTCTGGAAGTACATGGAGCCGGAGGGCTTTGACAAAGTCACTCCGGAAGACATCGAGCGGTACGGGGGGGTAATCCACGACGTCTATGCCGAGGCCGACCGCGGACTCAGGAAGATACTCGAGTTCGTGCCGCCCGAAGCTGACGTGATGATCGTCTCGGATCACGGCTTCGAGGCGCTCGGTAACAGGATCGCGGGCAAGTGGTGCAGGGTAAGAGCGTTGAAGTTGATCCGGGCCCTCGGATTCAAAGGGAAGATGTTCGGAACGAACTTGGGAGCCGAGTTGTACGCGTGGGCCATGGCGGAAACGAAGGAAGAGAATGAAGCCATCCTCGCGGCCGTCGAGCTAGTGCTCAGTGAGGCCCATCTGGAAGGGGAGGAGAGTCCATTCTTCAACGTCTCGCGCATGGACGAGTCGATTCGAATAGGCATAGCACCGCGCGAGACCTTGTCTGGGGAATCGAGCGTTATTATCGACGGAACGTCCTTGGGGTTGAGGCGGCTGATAAAGGCCTCCGCCGACCCCGCCATCTCCGGAGCGCACGCCCCGGACGGCATATATCTTCTTTCGGGGCCTTCGGCGAGCAGGGCCGTCGGCGCCGACTCGCTTCACGTCGTCGACGTTGCCCCGACGGTAGCTGCGATCCTGGGGCTGCCGGCCTCCCCGCTATGGACGGGCCGCCCGGCCATAGCGGGTGCGTATTTGCCCCCCGCTTCGCCGGGCGACTATCCTCCGCCCGGGGGGACCGGGGAGGAGCCGGAACGCATAAGCCAAGAGCTGATAGAGCGACTGCGCGCGCTGGGGTACCTGGATTAGGTGCGGCGCAGGCGACCGGCCCAGACGACGACGCCGGCCGGCTCCGCATGGAGCGCCTCATGGACTATGCTCGGGCCGTCACCCGCGTCATGCGACAGGGGCCGCGTTGATCCCCGCAACAGAAACGGGCCGGTCCCGGAGGACCGGCCCATTGTGCCCCGGGGTGTATCTACCGTTGGTAAAGCGACTTTATCCTGCCCCACGTGGTGGACTCGGTTCCGACCACGGTCTCTTTTACGGCCGGCACGCAGAGATAGGTGTTCTGCTGGAGAACGATCGGCCGGTTGCCGAACTGATCCACCGCCACGTCGGTGACATCGTAGGGTGTTGTGTTCTCAACCCTGTAGCACGTAAGGTGGGCCGTCGAGTCGACCATGGAATAGGTGACTCCTCCGACGGTCTTGTCCGCGGGATTGCAGAAGTACTCGCCGTGCAACACGAACACCCCCACAGAATCGACCTGATCGACCAGGCCGACTGCAATGTTGACTATGGGGGCATCGTCGGCTTCATAGCACTTATAGTGATTGCCTTCCGGGACATCCGCCTGGTTTTTGCCCGCCGGCGCGAGGAGATACCTGGAAGTCCTCAATCTCCAGGAGTGGCCGCCGAACTGGTCCAGCACGTCCACCCGCCGCACGAACGGCTCGGTAAAGTCGAATTCCCACCAGGTGTAGTGACGGAAAGGATCGAGAATTGGAAACACCTCTCCCGTTGCATCCTGAAGGTGCTTCTCCGCCGGTATCCCGAACTTCTCCAGCATCGCAGTCTCGTGGTCGGTGAAGCCGAACTGGTCCCTCAGGCCGAAGGGCCCGGTAGTGAGCGGAGGGACGGGGGGAAGCAGCTCGTACACCTTGTAGTGGTTCTCATTGACCGTGCCCGGATCGATCTGCGCGTGCGCCGGGGTGGCGGCGAGAGCCAACACGACCAAGAGACCGCTGGACAGTAGCGCTTTCCGTTTCATGGCCTACCTCCTTTGTAGGGGGAAGTGAGCGCTTAGCGCGGAGAGGGGTCCCACAGTTGCCGCGCGCGAATCCCAGCGACGAACGGTGAGCCCGCCCGTGCGGGTTGAATCTACACTGCGACGCAAGCCACGTGCCGGCGGCACGGAGACTGCAATATCGGCTCTAACCTGGTGAGAGAGCTGTCATAGCGGAGATTGGGTAAGCGGAGCCCGCCCGGGCGGCGTGAGAACCCTCGCGACATGTCACCCAGAGGGTGATATTTCGCTTGCAGGATAGCGAAAAAGAAAAGCGACGGATTTAGGGCTTGACAAGTCCGGCCTATCTGTGTTACTGTACTAGTACAGATGCAAGTGGCTTAACTGTATGCAGATACGGGGGCGAAGTTGGCTTACCTTGAAGTGAACATCACAAGCCCCGTGCCGGTCTATCAGCAGATCATGGACCAGGTGCGGAGATTGGTGGGGGACGGGAGTCTCTCACCCGGCGCCCCGCTGCCGTCGGTGAGGCAGCTGGCGGCGGAGCTGGCGATCAACCCGAACACGGTCGCTAAGGCCTACCAGCTCCTGGAGATCGAAGGGACAATCAAGACCCTGAGGCGCCGCGGCGCTTTTGTGGGGGAGACGTCGGCGGCCAAGGCCGCTCTCGCGAGAGATCGCAGGCTGAAAGAAGTGGTGGACAGGCTGGTCGAGGAAGCCGAGCGGCTCGGTGTGAGCGGCGAGGAGGTAGTCCGAGCCTTTACGGAGAAGCTCGGGCGGTCGGACGATGAGGGTTCAAAGGACGAATAGAACCATGAACCTCCGAGGAGAGGAGGACTGATGAGGGTTCACTTGCTGTACGCGATTGTCGGTTTTCAGATTCTGATCTTTCAGTTCATTGCGGTCAGGTTCATAAGGGCCATTCCCGACCACTTCGTTGGAACGGAGAATCTGCCCGCCGGCGCCGCCGCCGCGGTGAAGCGACTGAAGCGCAGCCTGACCTCCAGGAATTACGGCATTGGAGCGGCTCTCTGGGCGGTGATGGCCGTCGGCATCTACGTCCTTCCCTTCACGCATTTCGCGGCCGACCGGTTGATAGCAGCGGCGGTGTCCGTGTTCTCGAGCGCGGTGCTTGTTTGGGCCTACCTGGAAGCGGTAAGCGAGGGGCGAGCGATAGCCGACATGATCGCCGATACGGGCAGACGGGTAGCCTCGCTCGAACGCCGAACACTGGGCAAGTACTACAATACCGCTTGGGAGCTGGTTCCCTTCGCGATTCTTGCCGGGACCACGGCCTTTGCCTTTTGGGCGCTGCCGCAGCTATACGCTCCCTATCCAATCCACTATGACTCATCGGGAATTCCGGATCGCTGGGGCGAGGGCGCGGGCAGGTTCTTGTCCATATTGGTCATACAGGCGGTGATTGCCGTCGGACTGCTGCTCCTGACCTTCAGGCTTGTTCGCGCCCGGGGTTGTCTCTCGCCAAGGGCGCCGCTTGTCTCCGCTTCTCCTTCATGGGCGGAGCAACTGAGCGAGACGGCAAGGAAGCGCGAGCTTCGCTATTTCATGGTCGCTAAGATCCTCGTCGCGCTGCAGTTCGGACTCATACTCTTTGTGAAGCTCCGGATTGCGTTGGGTAACATCCCCTCCTCTTGGGTCGCGGCAGCGCCTTGGGCGACGACGGCTGTGCTGCTGGTCGTCTTCGCCGCCTATGCTTTCCAGGCCGCACGGGTGAGGAAGGAAGAAGAAGGGGTAAGATGATCGGCCGGACTCTCGGCCGGGAAAGGAGTGATCTCATGAGAAGCAGCGAAAACAGGCGTTTGTTCTCCGCAAGGAGAGGATGGCAGGCCTCGGTCGGTTCTGTGGTGCTTGTTGCCGCGATTGCGGTCGTCTTGCCCATGTGGCCTCTTGGGCCGGTGCTTGCGGCTGCGCCCGGCCCGGACGTTGGGTGCGCCGTAGCCGACGCCGCGGGGGCAATGGGGAGCGGCCGGGCCTTTGCGTCACAAGGCTCCGACGCGGCCTCACACGGCTCCGGCGGCGAAGGCGCGCAGGACTCAGCGGTAAAGAAGAAACTATCGCGGACTCTCGGGCTTCTTGAAAAGCCGGCGTCCGCCGCCCCGGATACGACCCCGAGGCCCGTTCCCCTGTCGGGTTTCTCGGACGAGGGTGAATTCAGTCTATACAAGAACGAGGAGGCGATAGTCACCCACAGCTTCACCTGGGATGAAGACGGCTCCTATTGGGGCGAGTACACGTTCGCGATGGCCGGGCAAGAGGCGGTCACCGAGATGACCATCGATGCGGACGACGAGGGTCTGTGGACGAGGATCTCGATGAAGACGCCGATGGGGCCGGTGGAGGTCACAAGGGAAGGCGGAGTAGGCTACATCGTGCGCGGTGGAGACACGACAACCGTTCGGATCAAGCCCGGCACCGTGCTTTTCGAGAACTTCAACCCCGCCCTCATGAGCCTCGCCGTCATGTCCTACGATCAAAAGGCGGGCGGTAAGCAGACCATTCCCATTTTCATTGTTCCGAGCGTCGTCATGGACGGCAGCATCGAGCTGCGGGACACGGTAGAGAGGACCGTCGAGGGAGAGAACATCCTACTTACACGTTACGTTTACGGCCTGCCCGGGGTCGACGTTACTCTATATGTGGACGAGAAGATGAAGGTCGTGTACGGCGACGTTCCCCAGCAACACGCGGCGTACGCGAGGAAAGGCTACGAGCACGTACATTCGGCCGGGGAAGACACCCTTCTTTCCCAACCCGAGTACGAGATCGAGATTGAGTCGAACGTGGATGTGCCGATGCGGGACGGGCTCGAGCTCGCCACGGATATCTACCGTCCCAAGGCGGAGGGCCGATTCCCCGTGGTTCTCGTGAGGACGCCTTATGGGAAGGAGATGAATGAGCTTCAGGCCAAGTTCTTCGCGCGCCGCGGATACGTCTACGCCGTTCAGGATTGTAGGGGGAGGTTCTCCTCTCCCGGCGAGTGGGAGCCTTTCGTGGACGAGGCGAATGACGGTTATGACACCGTCGAGTGGCTGGCCGTTCAACCCTGGTCGACGGGGGCGGTCGGCATGATAGGCGGCTCTTACCTGGGGTGGGTCCAGTGGTGGGCGGCGCGCGACAGGCCGCCCCATCTGGCGACAATCATCCCGAACGTCTCCCCGCCCGATCCGTACTTCAATATCCCCTATGAGTACGGCGTCTTCTTCATCTTCGGGTCGTTCTGGTGGGCCAACATTCTGGAGTCGGAGGCGACGGCCGACATCACGGGCAAGGCCATATCGGAAGTGATGGACATGAAGTACGCGCGCGTGCTGCGTCATTTGCCCGTCGTCGAGCTGGACGAGAAAGTCCTTGGGGAGAAGAACCCCTATTGGCGGAAGTGGATCGAGCACCCCGACAACGACGAGTACTGGGAGCCCGCCAACTTCCTGGATCACCTCAAGGACCTCGACATACCGGTGTTTCATCAGTCGGGCTGGTTCGACGGGGACGGCATCGGGTCGAAGCTAAACTATCTCAAAATGGCCTCGCACGGTCACAAGTACCAGAAGCTCGTCCTGGGACCGTGGGGACACACCGACCAGCCCACCCGAAGAATCGGAGATCTGGACTTCGGGGAGGAGGCGATAGTCGATCTCCAGACCGACTACCTGCGCTGGCTCGATCGCTGGCTGAAAGGGATCGAGAACGGAATAGACGAGGAGCCCCTGGTGAGCCTTTTCGTCATGGGATCGAACCGCTGGGCCCGCGGGGATACCTATCCGCTGTCGCAAACACGGATGACGGAGCTCTTCCTGACCAGCGGCGGAGGCGCCAACACTTCAGACGGCGACGGGGCCCTAGTGTGGGAACCCCCGCCCGCGGGAACGCCTCCTGACGAGTACGTTTACGATCCGGGAGATCCCACGCCGAGCCCGGCGTTCTACGTCGCGCCGGAAGACCTGAACGAGGGAGAGGACGAGCCCAGTAAGAGCTCGATGGAGGAGGAACTGGACAAGCGCAGAGCATACTGGGCGAACGTGGACAAGGAGCGGGAGGACATCCTCGTCTACGACACGCCGCCCCTGGAGGCGCCGTTGACCTTCGCCGGCCCGATCTCCGCCGTTATCTATGCGTCTTCCTCTGCCAAAGACACCGACTGGTTCATAAGGCTCTCCAGGGTCGCCGATGACGGCAGGGTGTACGGCCTTGTCGAGGGCAAGATCCGGGCGCGCTACAGAGAGTCCTTCAGCGATCCCGAGCTGCTCGAGCCCGGGGAGATCTACGAGTACCACCTCGATCTCTGGCAGACGGGTATCACGGTACCGGCGGGGGAGCGGCTGAGGGTGGAGGTCGCCTCGGCTTCTTTCCCGATGTTTTCGAGGAATCTCAATACGGGCGGTCACAATGAGAAAGATACGGAGTTCGTGAAGGCCGAGCAGACCGTGTACCACGACGAGCGCTATCCGTCGCACGTGCTTCTGCCGGTGCTGCCGGATTTTGAATAGGGATCGTCGGGCTTGACGTCATTCGTTCCATATCAGCGGCGGCCCTCTATGAAGTCCAAAAGAGGAATCGGGGGCGGGCGACCCCTCGGGCGGTCGAGGTGGTGCGGCTGAGGTTCGCGGGCCAGGGGAGCGTGCTTGTGGTGGCAGTGGGCTTGGCGGGGGAAGAGGAATAGGCTGTAGAAGTCAGGGACTCTCTACTGCCGACCCTACCCATCGTGGCTCTCCGATACCTTCCATTCGCCGCCCTTGGCCGGCCCGATGCGTTGAAGGCGACCGGTTCGCTTCAATTCGCTTATCTGCCACTCTATCCCTTTTCTTGTGATGCCGATCCGTTCAGCCATCTCCCCCGCCGTTATCCTCGGGTTGGCAGCAATCAGCTCGAGGATCTTCTCCCTAGTTTTCTCCCTAGTTTTCTCCCTAGTTTTTTCGGGCATTCTATCCGTCACCCCATAAGCGAACTCCACCCACAAGCCGGTATGTTCATACCGCAACTCAGGCGCCGGCACACCCGCCGCCCTGCAGGCTTCCACGATTCTCTCTATGCCCCGCCCCCAGGCCTCGATCATCCCAGCGCGGAAGAAGGCGTTGGCCACGTCCGGATTGTAAGGGCGCGAGGAATGCTTTTCGGTTAGCCTCTCCACCGTCCACTCCGGCGGCAGCTGTCCGGGATTCCACAGCATGATCTTGTCGCCATAGACGCTTATTTGAATCGGGACGGCACTGCCGTAGTCCTTGTGGGCGATGGCATTCAGGACCGCCTCGCGAAGGGCCTCCTCCGGAACCGGATAAGTCTCCACCCGCTGCACGCCCTCGTAGGAAATCAGCGCCTTCAGATACTTGGTCAGAAGCAGGCCCATGGTCTTATCGACTTGGGCGAACAGGTCGCCATGTATTTCGTCCTGATAACGCAGCTCGCTGTGGCTCTCAAAATAGCCGATCTTGACGTATGCACCTGTCACAAAAGTCTCCGGATCCGGATGGAACAGCAGAACTGCAGCCCGTTTCAGATACTCCCCGTCCGTCAGACGCAGCTTCTCTATCAGCACCTCATCTTCTTCCCCCAGAATCTCGGGACCGAGGCGTTTACTACGGGCGGACCGGTCTCGAAACCTGCTGATCACCCCAGGGTCCAGATCGCTGAGGGAAACGCCCGGTACCGGCACAGCGTCCCAGTGTCTACCAGTTTTGCGCAACAGGAAGTGATCGAGAGCCGCGCCCCTGAGTTCCTGCTTTGTGCTGCCGCTACGGACATGGTATTGGCCTTTGTAACTGACCGGATACGGATAGGGCTCCACCGTGATCCGGATTACGTCCTTCCCATGCTCCTTCAAGAGATTCACCTCCGGCACAATGCCGAGCATGTCGCGGACTTTGTTCGGTAAGTCCACCAACAGCTTGGGCGCGTCGGCCACCCCAACCACTTCGCCCCGGTCATTCTTGCCGATCTCCAGCACCCCGCCCTGTGCGTTGGCAAAACCGCAGATGCACTTCAGGTATTCATCCCGCCATGAGGTTTTCCACTCTATGTTCTGATTCTCATTCATGCGCCTGCCTCAGTCCGGGGCTTCGCTTGACCAGCCGGACCCGGTCGGTCAGCAACTAGTGTATTATGCCCCGATTGAGCTGCTCCATTTTGACGCGGCGCCGCTCCACCGCGGCGATCTCGGCGTTCAAGTAGAGGAAGAGACACGACCAGCACGGCCAATCCCTCCCTGACCTTAAGCCAAAGAGATAATGTCAGATACTGAGCCCCCGGTCAACGCCTTGGCTGCGGTCGTCACATACGACTGCTAATGCCGGATAGGCGTGGAATTGAATCGCCCGCTCCTCAGATCAAGAGGCGTCATTCGTGGTGGTAGCGGGGGCCCGCTACGAAGTCCAAAAGAGAAACCTTGGGCGGGAGAGCGAGGTGGTGCGGGTGAGGCTCGCGGCCCGGGGGAGGGTGCTGGTGGTGGCGGGGGGTCCCGACTGCCGGGGATAAGACAGGTCGCTAAAGGCATGGCACTTACGTCTCACCGATCGCTGCCCCGCCCGGATCTTTTCTTCCTCCCGGTTAGCCAGAACGGAATTCGCCCGACAGTGTCTAGCGAATCTGCGACCTTGTGAAACCTCGGAATTCTGCAGATGGTGTCTGCGGAATCCATTCTTTGCAGCATCGCTTCGAGCTTCTTGTCTCCCGATGTTGCTTCCACCACATGATCGGACTAGGGAGGCGTGGCCGCGTCGTCAGCCGCCCCAACTAATCCTCGACATGGGTGGGCATACAAGGTATTATGTCACTCGGCATATGTCCCTGTGGGATGACGGGAGACGGGATTCTGAGACAATAACCCAACTGCCAAGACCCTGTGATATCGACTGGTTCGAGACGCTGCCGGGCCCGCCTGCCCGATCGCGCAGTCTGACCCTCCAGGGTTGCCTCTCGAAGATCAGGGAGGCGTCGCCTGCGAAACGAGGACTCGAGGTACCATATGAATAATGAAGACGTCGCCGCCCTGATAAAGGCGCTTCGGCAACGGCTTGCGCTCACGCAGGAACAGTTCGCCCACAAAGTGGGTGTCACATACGGCACGGTGAACAACTGGGAGAACGGCAAGCGTAAGCCGTTGCCGTTTCTGCTACGGCGCCTGCTGGAGATGCAAGAAGAGCTCGACTCGGAAACCAAGGGACCTTCTGGACGTGGGGTGTGAGAATGACTGCGAGCCAGCCGCTCCGGGAAGGACAGATCCTCACAGGGCCACTCTTCAACGAGCCGATGCGGGTAGAAACCGTGCAGCCCAACGGTCCGTCGAGCTGGGTGGTTGGACTGGTCGGCACGCAGTCCGAACGATTCCGCAAGGTAACGCTCTCATCTGATGATATTTCCCGGCTGACTGTCCTGGATGCCAAGCACTCCTTCGACGGTGACGGCCGCCTGCTCCGCCTTGGACTCCAGGCCTACGCCCTCGGCATCGCCTACGAATTCGATCCCTACTTCGGGCTTTCGATATCGCGGGTCGATCCACTCCCGCATCAGCTTGAGGCGGTTTACGACTACCTGCTCAAGCTTGCACGCGTTCGGTTCCTGCTGGCCGACGACGCCGGCGCCGGCAAGACCGTCATGGCTGGCCTGCTCATCCGTGAGCTGGACCTCCGCGGCCTGGCCGAGCGAATCCTAATCGTCTGTCCGGCGAACCTTGCCTTTCAATGGCAACGCGAACTCAAGGAGAAATTCGACGGCAAATTCCTGGTTATGAAAGGGCAAGACATCCGCGACCAGTTCGGCGTGAATCAGTGGCTTGAGCGCGGCCGGGTCATCACGTCTCTAGACCTCGCCAAGCGTGCCGACATTCTCCCGGGACTGCGGCAGGTCCACTGGGATTTGGTGATTGTCGACGAGGCGCATCGGATGTCGGCCGCCGACGAGTCGCACAAGAGCATGCGCTACAAGCTGGGCGAGCTTCTGCGCGATATTTCGGATCACATACTGCTGCTCACGGCGACCCCTCACAAGGGCGATCCCCAGAACTTCAGCCTCTTCCTTCAGCTTCTTGATGCGGACGCCTACGCCGACGTGAAGTCGATCCGAGAAGCCATGGACCGCCGCCGCGCGCCCTTCTATCTGCGGCGCACCAAGGAGGCCATGGTCTACTTCCCCGAGCGGCGGACGGACGGCACTTGGGCCGCCGAGCGGATATTTACCAAGCGCATCCCGCACACAGTGGACTTCCAGATAGACGGTGCGGAGTTCGATCTCTACCGTGATGTCACACGCTTCGTGAAGCGCGAGAGCGCCCGGGCCGCGGCCGAAGGCGAGGATCCGCGCGCTAGGGCGGTCGGGTTCTTGATGTCCTTGTATCAGCGCCGGCTCTCATCGAGCACATACGCCATGCGGCGTTCGCTCGAGAACAGGGCTCGACGCCTTGAGGAAGGTCTTAAGCGGGTGCAGGATCTCGCCCGCATGGCGCCGCCGGAGCTCCCAGATCCCGAAGAGCTGGAAGAGATGGAGGAGAGCGAACGCGAAAGGCTGGAGGAAATGCTTGAGGCCATCACGCTCGCGGGGAGCGCCGATCAAGTGCGCCACGAGGTCCAGGAGCTGCGGCAATTGGCTGCCCAAGCCGAGGCCGTGGAAGGTGCGGGTTCTGAGGCGAAGCTCTCGGAGCTAAGAGATCTGCTCCAGAAGGAGGGGTTCTTCGATCATCCGGACCAGCGCCTGCTCCTCTTCACCGAGTTCAAGGATACGCTGGATTACCTGATGCAGTGTCTCAAGTCCTGGGGTTTCAGCGTCGGTTGCATCCATGGCGGCATGAAGCCGGGCTCCCGCGACGAACCGGGCACGCGCCTTCATGCTGAGCAGCAGTTCCGTGAGGGGGCCATCCAGATCCTGGTTGCCACGGAAGCCGCCGGAGAGGGGATCAACCTCCAGGTCTGCAACATCTTGTTTAACTATGATATTCCCTGGAACCCCAATCGGCTCGAGCAGCGGATGGGACGTATACATCGGTACGGCCAGCGCAAGGATTGCCTGATCTTCAATTTCGTTGCGACCAACACTATTGAGGGCCGCGTACTCCAGCGTCTGCTGGAGAAGCTCCAGGAGATACGCGACGCTCTGGACGACGACGCCGTCTTCAATGTGGTCGGTGAGGTTCTGCCGGCGGCCCATGTCGAACGTGTGCTGCGCGAATACTATGCCGGCCGTCTCGGCGATGCGGACCTCGAGGAGCGCCTGCTCCGTAATGTGGACGAGGGGCAGTTCCGTGCTATCTGCCAGAATGCCCTGGAGGGCTTGGCGAGCAAGAAGCTGAACCTGGAGATGTTGATTGAGCGGCGCGCCCGGGCACAGGAGCGGCGGGTCGTGCCGGAGACGATTGCGCGCTTCATTCGGGAAGCGGCACAGTTTGTACCGCTTTCGCTCAAAATGATTCCGGGCCTGCCGCATACGTTCGAGCCCGCCCGCACGCCCTCGGTGCTCCGCCGGTACGAGAAGGATGCGGACTGGAAGCTTCCGACCCTTGCCGACCGCTATCCCCGCTGCTCCACCGATCGTGACACGGCCGAGACGGAGAAACTGGAGTGGGTCACGCCCGGACATCCGTTCTTCGAGGCTATGCGGCGGCACACGCACGCGAGGGCGCTCGAGGCCCTTGGGAAGGGAGCGACCTTCTACTCGCTCCAGCACGAGTGCCCGACGCGCATCGACATTTACCGCGCGCGGATCGTGGACGGACTTGGGCAGGTGATCCATGAGCGCCTCTTCGCCGTGGAGATCTCTGAGGACGGTGCGCCGCACCTTCAGGAGCCGGGGCTGCTCGGGAACTTCACGCCCGTGGACGATCCACCCTCGATGCCTCCTGTCGCGACTCTGCCCGAGGTGACGGGTTGGCTCCACGATCACGCGCTTGCACCGTTCCTGGAGGAAACCCGCAAGGACCGTCTGGCGGAGATCGAGCGGATAAGTGAGCATGTTGAGTTATCCTTGACCGAGCTGCTCCAGCGTGCCGACGAGGAGATCGGGCGAGTGGCGGCCGATGTGGAGCAGAAGGTCGTCGGCGCGGAGGGTCGCCTGGCTCAGGCCGAGGCGCGTCATGCGGAGTTGCTTGCCCGCCGGGACCGGCGGCGAATCGATCTGGAGCGCCAGCGCGCACTCACCCTCCAGTCGGTGGAAAGAATCACGAGTGTCCTCATTCTGCCACACCCGGAGCGCGAGACGCCTGAGGTGTGTCATCTGAAACCCAATCTGGAAACAGAGGCCGTGGCCATGCAGGTGGTGATGGACTACGAGAAGGCACAGGGCCGCCAAGTCTATGACGTGCACGAGAAGAACTTGGGCTACGATGTAACCAGCCTTGACCTTAGCTCCGGCGAGCTGCGCCTGATCGAGGTCAAAGGCTTGGCCGAAGCGACCGGGACTATACTCCTAACACCCAATGAACGGCGCGTGGCCGAAGACCGGCGCGACTGCTTTTGGCTCTATGTAGTTACAAACTGCGCAAACAAGCCGACTTTGCAGGAGCCAGTTAAGGACCCCGCGCGATTCCCCTGGCACGAGGTCACCAAAATCGCCCATTACTGGCTGAAAGTGGACGCAATGACCAAGCCGATGACAGTCCGGGAGGATTCCCGACCTTATGGGGGCAACGACGCATGACGAGTATCAAGATTCCCTCCAACGCGAGACAGCTCGCCTCACTCGTCAAGCAAGGTGAAGGGGTAACGCTCGAGTTCAAACGGTCGACCGGCGAACTGAAGGAGGGCATGCAGACGCTCTGCGCTTTCCTGAACGGTTTGGGCGGCGTTGTGCTCTTCGGCGTCCGGCCAGAGGGCGCAATCGAAGGGCAGGACGTTTCTGACCGGACTGTCCGCGAGATCGCGCAAGCCGCTGACCGCTTTGAGCCTCCAGCCCATGTCTCCATTCACCGCGTCAAAGTCAAAGCGGGGCGCGGAGTCGTCCTTGCCGTGGTGGAAGGCAGCCTTGACGTCCGTCCATTCACGTATGAAGGCCGCGCCTACGAGCGCGTGGGCACGACAACGCGGAGGATGCCGCAGGCGAAGTATGAGCGCCTTCTTGTGGAGCGCGGCCACGCCAAACGGCGATGGGAGAACCTTCCTACCGAAGGACTAACCCTCAAGGATCTGGACCGCACGGAGATCCTGCGGACGCGCGAGCTGGCCATCCAACAGAACCGTATTTCGCCGGATACGAGCCGTGACATCGGTGAAATCCTCGACCGGCTCGGATTGCGTGTGGGAGGGACTCTCACCCAGGCCGCCCAGATGCTCTACGGAAAAAGATTCCTGCCTGACTACCCTCAATGTCTTATCAAGATGGGACGATTCCGCGGCACTGAGGTCACAGGCGACATCGTGGACAATCGACAGGAACATATGAACGCCTTCGCGATGGTGCGCGAGGGAATGGCATTCCTCGAACGAACCATGCCACTGGGCGCACGCTTTCCCGAGGGAAAGATATTTCGAGAAGATCGGTTTCCCGTTCCGTTGGATGCGTTGAGAGAAATCCTCCTTAACGCCGTGATGCATCGCGACTACTCCCACTACTCTGGCTATGTCGCTATCGTAGTCTTTGACGATCGGATAGAAATCAGGAGCTACGGACGCCTGCCCACCGGCATCACAGTGAAGCAGCTTTCAGGACGGCATGATTCGAAACCGACGAACCCGTTGATCGCGGGGGCCTTCCACCGCACTGGCGCGGTGGAGGTCTGGGGTCGTGGCACAAACCGTGTCATTGAGATGTGCCAGAGCCACGGTGCGGCAGCGCCGGTCTTCGAGGAGAGGCAGGGATTCCTGGTCGTGACGTTCAAAGCACAGCTAGTTGCAGGTGCAGGAAAGGGGGGCAAAGTCACCGCACAAGTCAGCGCACAAGTGACCGCAGAAGTCATCGCACAAGTAGCGAGGTTCTGTCGCGATCCCAAGCCGGCAAAGGCCATCATGGCGGAACTGGGTCTCAAGCACTGGAAGAACTTCCAAGCCAACTATCTTATGCCCCTCATGGAACTGGGCATTCTGGAACGTACGATCCCCGACAAGCCGAGAAGTCGCCTGCAGAGGTACAGAACGACGGGGGCTGGGTTGGCCGCGATGAAAGAGACGGAGCGTTAACCATGAGACACGTCGCGACTATCGCCAGAAGCGATTCCGGAAGCGATCTGCTATCTGGGCGAAGGAGGGATACGTACCTCTGAGAAGGACTCACGGCAATGCGAATCTGTCAGATTGAATTAAGTGGCTTCAGAGGCATTCGGCATGGACAGATCACCTTGCCTAGCCATGCTGTCCTTTTGGGCGCGAACAACTCGGGCAAGACCACTGTCGTAGAATCCCTTGCCCTTCTCTTTGGCCGGGAACGCATGGTGCGTCCCATATCTGACTGGGACTTCTATGGGGGGGCACCCGAGCCTGAAACGCGGTTCCACATAATCGCGACCATTACAGATTTCCCGACCGATGACCCCATGCTGCTACCGGGCTGGTTTGTTGCGGAGCATGCTGCTCGTCCGGTTTGGTGGCACGAGGATACCGAAGCCGTCTCCTGCGAGGCCGACGCGCCCGACGGAACGCGGCTGGCGGCTCAGGTGGCTCTGACCGGGCGATATGATGATGAGACGTGCGAATTCGATGTTGTCCGGTACTTCTATGAGGGAGAATGTGATCCATTCACTGATGGATACACGCCTCTCTCTGTCCAGATCGTTCGGGATCTTGGTCTGTTCCTCTTATCCAGCAACCGGGAATGGGACCGGCTTCTGTCGTTCGGTTCGTCCACGTTGCTAAAAGTCCTTCGAGAGTACGATGCTCTCCCAGGCAAAGCCCTGGAGGAGTTGAAGGTGCAGCTCCGCACGGGCGTGGTTAAGATCGAGGAGGCCTCGCCCCTTTGTGATATGCTTGAGGCGGCAGCACGCGAACTCCGGTCCTTCCTTCTCGTTGGGTCCTCCGGCAAGTTGGTTTATCGCCCGACCTCCCTGGATTCCGTTTCGGTGCTACATAGCCTGGTGGCCCACGTGTCTGAATCCGGAGACCAACTCGTGCCCGTCTCGCGGCACGGCGCGGGCACGGTTTCCCTTCAGGCATTCCTGTTGCTCTTGGCTTTCGCGGAGCGGAGGAATGCGGCGGGAAGGAACTTCATCCTCGCGGCGGAAGAACCTGAGCTTCACCTGCACCCATCACTGCACCAAAAGCTGGTCCATCGAATTCGCGCAAAGAGCGCTCAGTCCATAATTACTACGCAGTCGCCACATGTTGCGGCTGGCTACCAGCCGTGCGAGGTCGTCTTCGTCCGCAATGTGGGCGGCGAACTAACAGCGACGCGGTTGAGGAAGGAAGCCATACGCGACATCAGCGTAAACAGTGTTAAGAAGCTCTACCTTGCGCACCGCAGGACCTTCTATGAAGCCCTTATGGGCGGGGCAGTGCTCGTACCGGAGGGAACGCACGACCACGAATGGTTGAGCCTGTGGCAGAGGCTTGCTGAATCGTCTCCGGACTCGGCGTCGTCTTTCTCTCTGAGGCCAGTCACGATCCTTCCAACGAGCGATGCGGCTGTTGTAGAGAGCTACCAAGAGGTGGGCAAGTTCAGGCCGGATGCTATTCCGCTCATTGACGGGGATAAAGCAGGGGATGGGTATCTGAGCGAATTGATTTCTGCGAGGCCCGCACCATCCAAGGTCATTCGCTACGGCACAGGTGCTGGCACTGAATGTCTGGCGGCCTGGATTCTCGAGCCAGCACTTGCCGCGCCGGGTATCGCCCTGAGCAGGCTGCTACCTGACCCCTCGAAATGGACCTTACGCGGCCTACAGGACGCTCTTTCCGATGGGACCAACAAGAAGGACCGTGAGCTCCGGGAGAACCTTGTCTGGGAGTCGCTTGCCGCTGCGCAATGTTGCAAGAGGGCGTGCGAGTTCTTCCACGACATTGCCGCTATAGCCGCTGGCGAGCAGCCGCTGAATTCAGAATGGACCACCGAAGCAGGGCAGAATGGGGTCACGGTTTTCACCGCCGCCCACGTGAGGAGAACCTGACATGGGTCAGGTGTCGGTTGTCATCGGCCAGGCAGGGACGGGAAAGACCACATGGCTTATGACCAAGGCCTGTGAGTTCGCCCCGCGGCTTATCACCGCAGAGCACCAGCGGATGTTAGTGGTTACCCGAATGCATGGAGCGAGACGCAGGTTGCAGCACAAGCTCAATGACGCATGCCAGAACATTCCCTACTCGGTAGCGACGATTGACGGCTTCGCGTTGTCCGTTGTAAACCGCTGGCGAACTGCTGTGGGACACCACAGGCCGCTGGTGGCTGTCCCAGGAGACGTGAACTTTAGCGATAGCGTTTTGGGCATCGAGGCTGATTTCGGCCGGATAGTTGGCAGCGCGGCCAAGCTGCTTGAAAGCCCGACCGTTGGGGCTGTGGTTGGCCAAACTTACCCACTGATCCTCGTAGACGAGTTCCAGGATTGCCACGGGGCGCTGCTGGACCTCGTCATAGCCTTGTCGAAGCACTCGTCCGCCTTGCTGGCGGCAGACGACTTCCAGCTTCTCGACTCAACAGTCGCAGGCTGCCCGGCGGTCGAGTGGGCGAAGACTGAAGCCTCGGACGGCACGACAAGCATTGAGGAACTCACGACCTGCCATCGGACATCGCTCAAGGGGATCCTGGAAGCTGCACGGTGCCTCCGCGAGAACAACACTGCGACTGGACGAACCATCCCTGTCGTGTGCTGTCCCAATCACGGTCCCGCAGCATGGAAGATCATAGACCACTTGGTGCTTGGCTGGTACTCGCAACGCTGGACGGGAACGTGTGCCCTGATCTGCCCAAGTCACGACCCCGTACTGGGGAAGCTCCTGGAGTCCTGCACAAGCCAGCTCCAAGAAAAAAACCTTGCTCCCATCCGGTGGTTCGAAGAACGCGGGGTAGAGGAAGTCCAAGCTCAGGCTGCGGTGAGGCTCGGACTTACTCCAGCCACGCGCGACTCGGATACCGCTTGGCAGATGCCCTCCCGCCCGCTTGATGGAATTGGCAGGCACGTCCTTACTCGCGCTCATCGGTTTGCACGCCTGCGAGGGCTTAGGAACATCTCGCACAGACTTGTGGCACGGCATACGGATAGAGTGATTCATGAGCAGCGTGCCTATTGGTGGAGTTCATCCAGTAGAACGGTGACAACCGTTCATGGCGCAAAGAATCGGGAGTTTGATAATGTTTTCGTCTTGTGGACGTACAGACTCCCTCCGAGCACGGATCAGCAAAGACGGCTGCTCTACAACGCTGTGACTCGAAGCAAGCGGAACTGTATGGTGCTGGTCCTGGGTGACGAGAATCGTGCCCGCAACGACCCGGTGTTGGCCCTCCTGGGACCTCCCGAACCGGCGCTGCAGGCAAGAACGAAGACCAAGAAGCGGGCCCCGAGGAAGGGCGGTAGTAGATGATCCCCAAGGGCTGCAAGCGCCTCGCCGAAGTGGACTTCCCGATAGCCGAGGTCTCGCGACACGCGGCGCGGGAGAAGTCGATCAGGCACGGGCATCCAAGCACGCTGCACCTGTGGTGGGCGAGGCGGCCGCTGGCATCGAGTCGAGCCGTGCTGCTGGGGCTTCTCTGGCCGGATCCATGCGATCCGAAGTGTCCGTCAGAGTTTAAGCAACAGGCCAGGGAACTCCTCCCGACCGTGGGGGGCTGCAATCCGGGCAAAACAGACGGAGACCTGCAGAAGGCGCTGCTCAAGTTCATCGCCGCCTTCGCGAACTGGGACAACTCAGCGAAGCCGGCTTATTTGGAGGTGAGCCGGGCCCTTGTGAAATCGGCGCACGGCGAGGAGCCACCGCTAGTGGTGGACCCATTCGCCGGGGGAGGGTCGATTCCGCTGGAGGCATTGCGAGTTGGGTGCGAGGCATTTGCGAGCGATCTCAACCCGGTCGCGTGCCTGATTCTCAAGGTGATGCTCGAGGATATTCCCCGGCATGGACCGGGCCTCGCTGACGAGCTGCGTCGGGTCGGGACGGGGATCGCACGCGGGGAGCAGATCGAGCTCTCCAAGCTGATCGACATCCTCAACGAGCGTTTCGGAACGGACTTCAAACCCGCCGATCAACTGTTCCTCGACTCCATCCGCGAGGATGCGATCGCGGATGCCGGCATCCGGCAGGCCGCCATGGCCAACACCATGGAGAACTTCGGCTACGTCTTCCTGAAGGCGCTCGAGGGCCTCTTCATCGATCGGATGGAGCAGAACGAGGACATCACGGCGCGGTTCATCAACGACAAGGAGTTCCAGGATGTGGTCGGCAAGAGCCTGTTGAAGACAGTGTACGAGCAGATCCGCTCCGAGAAACCGAGCCTCGAGCCATTCCGACGGGTCACGGCGCTGGAGAAGGACAAGTACCGCACCTGCGTCCCGCTCCTCAAGCTCAAGGCTGCCGCTGGCGCGTTCGGCGACGTCCAGGCGGTCGAGCCCGACGGCTGGGTTGAACCGCACACGGAGCGGCGGTTGGGTCCAGGAATGTTCGTCGCGCAGGTGGTCGGCCGCTCCATGGAGCCGAGAATTCCCGATGGCGGCTGGTGTCTCTTCCAGAGCCCGGTCGAAGGGAGCCGCCGAGGGCGGGTTGTCCTAGTCCAGCACCGCGACATCGACGACCCCGAGACGGGCGGTGCCTACACAGTCAAGCGCTACGAGAGCGACAAGGAGAGCGACGGCTCGGGTAGCTGGCGGCACACCGAGATCCGGCTCCTGCCCGAGAACCGGGCCTTTACTGAGATCATTCTGAAGGACGTCCGGGACGACGAGTTTCACATCATAGCGGAAGTGGTGGAGGTGCTCCGATGATGGGCACTGCCCGGCCGACAAGAGAGAGAACGAGGTGCGAGCGTCGGATCGCCGTCCGTGCTCCGACGACCCCTTGGAGGGGTCTTTACCGGACAGCAGGAGGTCCACGATTCGGAAGCGCGAGGCGAGGTGATTCACCGTGCGTAGAGGGTCCAACGGCAAGGTTTCGTTGACCGCGGTCGACCTCTTCAGCGGCTGCGGCGGCTTGACGCAGGGCTTGAAGAAGGCGGGCTTCCGCGTCCTTGGAGCCGTCGATAACGACTCGATGTCGATCGAAACCTACACGGCCAATCATCCCGAGGTCCACGTCTTCGAGACGGACATTCAAGACCTCACCACCGGATCATTCAAGAGAAAGGTCGGCCTGCGGAAGGGGGAACTCGATCTCTTGGCCGGATGCCCGCCGTGTCAGGGCTTCTCCGCCTTGCGGACCCTCAACGGGGCCGTGGGCGTCGAAGACCCGCGCAACGGGCTGATGTTCGAGTTCCAGAGATTCGTCGAGGACCTGCGGCCGAGAGCCGTCATGATGGAGAACGTTCCGGGCTTGGAGAGAGACCGGCGCTTTGAGGAATTCTGCAGCTGGATGGAGCAGCTCGGATATCGTGGTGATCATCGAGTGCTCAACGCTGCGGACTACGGGGTGCCCCAGCGACGGCGGCGTTTGATCTACCTCGCCGGACTCGGCAAGCGAATTCCCTTCGCGGCACCGTCGCCGAAGAGAAGGACGGTTCGGGACACCATCGGCTCGTTGCCCCAACCCGGTGGGAGTGGCGACCTGGTTCACGACATCCCGGAACGTCGGAGCGAGAAGGTGCTCGAACTCATCAAGCGCATTCCGAAGAACGGAGGAAGTCGCTCCGACCTGCCCGACGACGAGCAACTGGAATGTCACCGGAAGTGCGACGGCTTCCACGACATCTACGGCCGCATGGCCTGGGATGATCTCGCACCGACGATCACGAGCGGGTGCTTCAACCCTTCCAAGGGGCGTTTCTTACACCCCGTACAGAACCGCGCCGTCACCATGAGGGAAGCGGCGCTTCTTCAGGGCTTTCCCCGCCGTTACAAGTTCCCCACGGTACAGCATAAGTCCGCCATCGCCTTGATGGTGGGGAACGCCTTGCCCCCGCCCTTCATTGCGGCGCACGCCCGAAGCGTTCGGGCGGCTTTGCTCAGCGGTGCTCACGAGGGTCGGCCGGGAGAAACGGTATGACGACGATGAAGGCCCTGCTGCTCGATAGACTTACCAAGAAACAGGCGGATGCCGTCACTTCTCCTATGAGGCGCTTGCTCGTCGTGGCGGGTGCCGGATCAGGCAAGACCGAGGTGATGGCGCGCCGAATTGCTTGGTGGGTCGGCGTTGAGAACGTCCCGAAGAAGGAGATCGTGGCCTTCACCTTCACCGAGCGGGCGGCGGAGGAGATGAAGTTCCGTATCCGCCTCTGGCTAGAGAAAATCACCCCCTCTGGTGAAGAGGTCTCTCTCGGCGGCATGTATGTGGGAACGATTCATGGCTTCTGCCTCGCAAGAACCCGGGAGTACTGGCCCGACGATTACCACAATTACGACATCCTTGACGAGGGTGCGAGGGCCGCGTTGATCCTACGTGGCTTCCATGGACTACTGGGCTTTAAGGCCCTGCAGGACGCAATGGACCTGGGCCAGTACGCGACGCTGGAGAGCTTTAGTCAGGCCTATGATCAGCTTCACGAGCATAGTCGTTTCGAAGTAGAGTTGCCGCCGGGCGAACCCCCCTACGAACTGGGAGACGCGGAAGGGGAGTGGTGCAAGAAGGCCAGGCTTATTACGAACGTCGGTGACACGCCGGAGGCACAGGCGTTCGCGGTTTCCGCCGCACGGTACTATGCGTACATTCGCTGCCGCCGTTTTCTCGACTTCAGCACATCGCAAAGTGAATTCATTCGCAGACTGCGCGTCGACACCGACCGCCTTGCAGAGCTCGCCGAACTGAAGCTGCATCTTGTTGTGGATGAGGTACAGGACATCAACCCCGTTCAGCGTGAACTGATAGAGTTATTGGTCGGGAACTCCGGTAGACTGACCGCCGTCGGTGACCATCGTCAGTCCATATACGGTTTCCGCGGCGCCAAGGTGGAGATCATCGCAGAGCTCTGGGAGGCGTTTAACGCGGCCTCCGACGCCGACGTTGTGGACTTGGAAGAGAACTTCCGATCCACACCCAGAATCATCGATCTCGCGAATCGCTGGGCCGGAACGATCGGGGGGGTGCGCTCGATGGCAACGCCGCCGATGGCACATGGAAACAAGACTCGAACCGACCATCATCGATCTCACGTGGCGCTGGTTAGCTTCCAGGATAGGACGGACGAGGCTTCCTGGATCGGAGAGGCAATCCGGATCTTGGTACCCACCGAAGCGGAGGGGGCCCTTCACGATAAGAAGGACGGCTCGCACCGCGGTCTGACCCTATCGGACGTTGTCGTCATGGTTCGCTCCTCGACCGACGTTCGGACATACATGCAAGCCTTAGAAGCTTCTGGTATTCCTTGCGTTGTCCGAGCGGGCCCCGACCTTTTCTCGCAACCCGAAGTGCTCCTATTCGTGTCTGCGCTCGCAATTACAGCTGGTTGTGAGGAGTTCATTGGTTCTTCTATTAATCCCAAGAGCCTGCCTAACAGAATTCAATCGGTACTCGGCTGCGCGCCCAGGCCGGAAACCGTTTTGCAGGAGGCCGCCAAGGCCATTCGACATACAGGCCTTGCCTTTGACCGTAATGTGGAAACACGCCTCCTCTTTGTATCACAAGCCGTTCGACACCGGATTTCAGAAAACCGCAGTCTAACTCGTACTTCCGTCGTCCACACGCCGAGACTGAGGGACTTCCTATCTTCAAGCAATGAGCTACGCAGAGTGTTCCCTCAACAGATCTTTCATATGCTGTTGTCTGAAGCCGAAATCGGTGCTTGGGACACATGCGAGGGGCGCGGTCAAGCGGCGCTGTTTCACCTCGGGGCGTTGAGCGGTCTCATCACATGCATAGAGACACCAGGCTGGACCAGCGTTCGAGACTACCCTTGGCAGATAATCGGGCTTTGCCAGTTCGGTGCGGAAGAAGGTCGCACGGAGGAACAACCCCTTATGGTTCAGCCCGATGCGGTGAGCATCAGTACCATCCATGGGGCAAAGGGACTTGAGTTCGCTGCCGTATTCCTAGCCGATGTGAATGCGCACCGTTTTCCAAGCGGCTACGCGCGGAGGAGACCGCAATTGCCGCTTTCCGGCAGTATTGTTGAGGAGATCGACATCGCTGGTTTGGCCGACAACGCGAACCATGATGGTGAGCGCCGGCTACTCTATGTCGCTCTGACACGGGCGGAGCGTTTTCTCTTTGTAAGTCGCTCGGGTCGGCAGACTTCGAAGTTCGTGAAAGAACTGCGGCCGTTGGTCAACGAGTCTGGAGGTCTCGTAACGGACGACCCGGAGAGACTTCTTGACGAGTTGAGGTACGCGCCGAAGGAACACCACAGGGATGTTCGACTAGCCACGTCGTTTTCCGATCTCCGGTACTACTTGGAATGTCCTCACGATTTCTATCTTAGAAAGGTGCTTGGTTTCTCACCGACCATTGATCAAGCCTTCGGCTATGGACGGGGTGTTCGCAACTTGATGAGGGCTGTGCATTCGGACCCAAAGAAGTGGGCCGCCCTCGCCAGCGACCGCGCGGCCATGGAGCGCGAGATCCTTAAGCTCATTGAGCAAGGGCTCTTCTATCTCCGATACACGACGGGCGAGCCTGCAGCGAATATGCGCGAAAAGGGTGTACGTATAGTGGGGGACTACATCCAGCGCTATGCAGCGGAGCTTGCGACTCTCATATTTGAACCCGAAAAGGAATTCGAGAGCCTGATCGAATACGGGGACGGGAGTGGCGGGGCGCTCATTTCGGGTGCCATCGACATTGTGCGCCAGGACGATCCTCCAAGGGTTACGCTCATTGACTTCAAATCCGGAGATCCGGACACCGATATGCATCAGAAACTCGACGAGGAGCAGATGCGGCTTCAGGTTGGTCTCTACGCTGTGGCGGTGAAGAAAGAGCTGGAGTACGAGCCTGAACAGGGACTGGTGCGGTATCTTGACGCCGATGATCAGTCAAAGTCGGAGTTGCATGTCTCTCTTGATGAAGAGGCCCTCAAACGCGCGAAACAGACGGTGGCCGACACGGCAAAAAGTATTCGGGATCGGCGCTTCGCGTCCGGTCCTACATCCGCACCGAGGAACGGGACCTACAAGATCCGGTGTGCTGAATGCGATTTCGGAGAATTCTGCGGGATGGACGCCGCGCGTGAATACCGAGCTTCACGCGCACGATCATCCGGATGACGAGTGATGACCGACAACCTGACGCCTCAGCAACGTAGCTACTGTATGTCTCGGGTAAAAGGAAGGGACACGGGTCTGGAGAAGCTCGTCCGCTCGGAGCTCCACAAGAGAGGTCTACGGTTTCGCAAGCACGTCAAGGGACTCCCGGGAAAACCGGATATCGTGTTTCCGAAGGCACACGTCGCCGTATTCATTGACGGGGACTTTTGGCACGGATACCGTCTCCCCGCCTGGGAGAACGGTCTGTCAGAGTTCTGGAAGCGTAAGATCCAAGGAAACCGGGAGCGGGACAGGAAGAACTTTAAGAAGCTCAGAGCCCTTGGCTGGCGTGTTATCCGCTTGTGGCAGCACGGGGTCGAACGAGATCTAAACGGTTGTATCGAGATCATAGCGTCCGCCGTGGCAGCATCTCGAGGCTGCGATTAGAGATTGCGGATCCGGCGGGAGAGTTTCGTGGACCCAAGACATTTATTCCTGGATGAACGTTTGAGAAAAGTGTGCGTCTACTGTGGTGCTGAGCCGGATACGCACGATCACGTTCCATCGAAAGTGCTGCTTGACGAGCCATTTCCGCCCCAATTGCCGGTGGTGAATGCTTGCGAGCGCTGCAATTCGAGCTTCTCCCTGCATGAGCAGTTTCTCGCGTGCTTTCTGGAATGTGTGCTTGTAGGTACTACAGAGCTGTCAGCCATTCGCAGAGACAAGATACGGAGGATTCTCACCGAGAATTCATCCTTAGGCACTAGGATCTCAGCCTCCCGAAGAGACGATGGTATGGGAAACCTGCTGTGGCAGACAGATGATGATCGAATTCGAAAGGTGATGCTGAAGCTGGCTCGCGGCCACGTAGCGTATGAGTTGTATCCCAAGCTCGAAGAGCCTCGTGAACTTGTCGTCGTTCCATTGCCATCGTTGACCGAGCTCGAAAGAACAGCATTCGAAGACACGCACATAAGCGACGCGAGCGTCTGGGGGGAATTGGGCAATCGTTCCTTTCTCCGTGCAGCCGGCAAGAAGCCGGACCAATTCGAGCGAGTGGGCGATTGGATAGTGGTACAACCAGGCCGGTATCGTTATGCGGTGGTTGAAACAGGCGGCCCGCTGGTTCGCTTGGTTCTAAGCGAGTACTTAGCATGCCAGGTGGTCTGGGAATGATCTGTCTATCACGGGCTTGTTAGATAAGTCAGTCTCTATGCCCGACCAGGGCCTGAAAACCAGCGATCTGCTTCTGTGAATTCTCGACATGCGTGATGGGTCGCAACGCGCGCTCGGTGATCGCTGGCCGCCGGACGATGCTGGGCATGGACAGAATGTGCTGCTGGATTTCGGGCGCAAGGCGGAGCAGTCCTGGAATCTGTGTTACCCGGGCGCGGGTGATCCTCTCATGCCGGGCGATGCCTGCCTGGTTGAGGGCCTCACCGGAGTCGAGGAGGGCCTTCCACTCGATGGCCTTGCGGAGGAGCTCGACCACGCGGGGCGTCTTGGGCTTCTTTGTCGGCTTGGGCCCACCTCTGCAGGCCGGGACCGCGCTCACGACACGGTAGGCGGGCACCCGGTGCGTCAGGGCGCCGACGTTGCGGTTCGCGGACGTCCCCTTGTGCCCAAGCGCAATCTCGACCGTTTGTTCGCGGTAGGCGCTGACAGGCCAGCCATTACAGCCGTCCGCGGCGACGTGTAGAATCCTGAGCCAGACCTCGGGTTGGGGGGCTGACGCGGGGTTCTAATACTCTAACATTGGTGAGCGGCGAATCGACACCCGCGAACGCTCACCAAGCCACGATCAGCATGAGACCGATGGCACAGCTCCTATCGAGACCCCGAACGCTCACCGGTGCCGCCTTTGTGCGTTCAAGGCGTGTCCTGTCTGCGGGGCTGCTCTTCCTCTTGTGCGGAATCCGAAGGCCCGGCGGGAGCGGGTCTACTGTTCTGATGCGTGTCGAGCGAAGGCTTGGCGGCGAAGAAAAATGGTCGACCCGGGTTGACCACGCCTACCCCTCGTCGCCGAGGCCATTTGTTTGCGTGGCAGGTTCCTTCCCCCCCTCGGGCGCGGCCAGCAGGTGCCGCGGTATGAAGGCCCATCCCGCGATCAGCGTCGGCACCACCGCACTCGCGATGACGACGGTCACCAGGAAGGAGTACTGGCCCTGGGTCACAATCCCGTGCGACAGCCCGTAGAGGGACGAGATTGTGCCGAAGGTCAGGCCCGTGGACATCATGAGCGTGTAGTACCAGCGCTCGTCCTCGCGCCGGCGGAACGCGCGGATGACGGGGTAGAGCCCGAAGATCTTGGACAAGACCTTCCCGGCCAGGAGAAGCACCAACACGAGCGGGGCGGCCGCGAGAGCAGGAAGCGATACGAGGGTCCCGGCCCTGAGGAAATAGAACGGGGTCAGGAAGCCGATCGTGAGGGTGCGCAGCCTCCGGATCCAGAACGTGTCGCCGTTGGAGAACTCGGCGAGAACCATGCCGACTAGGTAGGCTGGTAGCACTGCCTCGCAGCCGGACCAGAGCGCCAGGGCACCCAGGGCGAAGAGAATGAGGATGATCCACTTGGTCCGAATCGCCGCGGTGCGGTGGGCGTACCCCCGGGTCAACCAGCGACTAATGAACGGCAGACATGCGAGGACGAGGACGAGGACGCCGATGAAGACGGCCGTCTTGTAAGTGAACGGTGCAAACAGTAACCCCAAGGCGACGACCGTTCCCAGGTCGTTGATGAAGCAAGCGCCAAGAATCCCCTTGCCGAACTCGGTCTTGTTGAAGCCTGTATCCAGCATGACCGCATAGACTACCGCCATCGATGTGGTTGAGAGCGCCACTCCGCAGAGAAGGCTGGCCTGGAGATCCCAGTGCAATACGTAGCGAGCGATCGCCGCGCAGCCGAGGAATGGCGCAAAGAACCCGACTAGGCCGACAACGGTCACCTCCTTTAGCTTCGACCGCAAGACGTCCGGCTCGAGTTCGGCTCCGGCCAAGAAGGTGAGCAAGACCGCTCCGGATGACGCCAGAAATCGCAGCCACTCCTGATTGGTCCCCAGGTCCTGCAATCTGCCCATTGCAGTGGCCCCCGCTGCGACCACGACGCCGACACAGATCTCAACAAGGGCGATCGAGACGCGGAAGTGATAGGCGAGGATGGCGGAGAGAACGGCGAGTCCGAGCCAGACTGCGGCGATGGCGAAGATGTGCTCCATGGTGAGTCCCCCTCATGTCTAGAAACCGTCCGGTTTACCCACGGCGCAGGCAAAGAAAAACCCGCCTGCAGCGGGTCGCGGTCACTCGGTGACAACCCCCACCGCTGCAGAAGCCTGCGCGGTAGGAGTCATCAGCCCTTCACCGGGCGGTTGTCGGGGGACTCCATCCCCAAAACTCCAACAAGACTAGCACCGCGGTCGGCGGACGTCAAGCGTGACCTTCCCTAATCCGCAAATAAGGGCGGCAAGAAGGACAGGGAGGCCGACCCTGAACGCCGAAGGCCCCTCGGGATTCCGAGAGGCCTTCGGGCTGCGGGTTGTCGCGGCTGGCTACGTCTTGCCGTGGATCGCGCCCATCATGAGTCGGGGTTCCAATGCTTGACGATGGCCTTGAGGGCCACATCGTCGTTACGGGCTGCGGCCACGAGGCGGCCACGCGCGAACTTGGAGGCTTTGCCGGGGCCGGCCGCCTTGTGGATCGCGTCACGCTCCTCTGCGGTCAAACGGAACGCGAATATGCACAAGTCATCGCGCGCCGCCTTCTTGTCCGGCTTCTCCTGTGCCTTCGCCGTTGCCGTCGCGGCAGCCTTCGGCGTCTTCGCCTTTCTGGTGGCAGCGACGGGCTTCTGTGTCTTCGCCGTCGTCTTCTTCTTCGTGGTCTTTCGCTTCGTCATGACACACTCCTCTCGGTTTGTGTAACGCGCACGATCCGCCGCGGCTCCTTGCCACAGCCCTCGCACGCAACACGCCCGCCCATGCGGTCTATCTCCGCCATGACATCGGGCGTTATCTCTGCCCATCGTTCCCAGATCCAGGTATCCGAGCCGGGGTAGGGGATGTGACAGCACGCGCACACGATGCTGCCGCGCTCACTCCAATAGACCTGGTGCTCCTTCAAGCCGAATCGCGGTGTTCGGGCGGCCATGGTCACTTCACCTCGCCCGGAAGGTCGGCCTCGAAGAGGAGGTTGCCATCCCCGTCGAGCAGCTCGATCCGTGTCGCGTTCGGGATCTTTGAGCAGGCACCGCTTCTGGCGATCGCTTGAGCCGCCTTCAATGCGACGAGGCGTCCATAGCCTTCCACCTCAGCTTCCTTCTGATCGGTGAAGAGCGTCGGATTCTCGTCGATCGTGAGACCGCCCTTGAACTGCAGATCGAGATCCTTGAGCGACGCTTCGAAGACGATGTCCTCCAGCGTGCTGTGGGTCTTGGGATCTACGACGACATTATGTTGAGCTCAACATAAGGTCGTTTATGTAGAGCCCCGGATTATGTTGAGTTGCCCTGCAGACCCTGCCTTGATACCTCACGGAGCCCGCCTAACGCACGTCAGATCAAGCGATTATGTTGACCCAAACCGCCCCTGCGAAGGACGACGACGTTGACCACTCAACATAATTCGGCTGTCCTATCCCTGGGCCATTTAGCCGGAAAGGGGGTAGGACATGTCTACGGAACGGTTCTTCACGCGTCCTTGGGTCATCAGGCGGTTGTACGAAGGTCCCTTGGCAACGCATGTCGATGGATTTGCCGCTCGCCTGAGCGACCACGGGTTTGCGCGCTCCACCGCGCAAAGACAGATCCGCATCGTAGCCGAGCTCAGTCGATGGATGAACCGGCGAGATCTCACCGTCAGCGATCTGGGCAAGGAGACGATCGACGCATTTCTTGACAGCAGGCGGAAGTCGCGCCGGTTAGGATATGCCTACGATGCCACGTTACGCATGTTGACGGACTACTTGCGGGGTGCCGGCTTGATTGCGGCTCCCGTGCAGCAGCCCACCGATTCAGAACAGGACCCCATACTGGGTGCCTTCCAGGAGTACTTGGAACAGGAGCGGGGCCTCTCAGCGCCCACTATCGCCAACCATCTGCGTGTTACAAGACGCTTCCTGGGGAGTCTCCGGGACTCCGGCGCTGGCGAGTTCTCTCAACTGCGCGCCGAGCACATTGCCGATTTCTTCTTGAGCCAGACTCAGCACACCGGTTGGCAGCATGCCAAGAGTGTGGCGACGACGCTTCGCGCCTTTCTTCGATTCCTTCGGCTGCGCGGAGCGATCGCCACCGACCTGGGTGCGTGCATACCGCATGTGCATACCCGACATCTGGCAACGCTGCCCAAGTTTCTCGGGCGGGAACAGGTAGAGCTCCTGCTCAAGCACTGTAATCGTGGCACCGCCAGGGGCAGGCGTGACTTCGCGATTCTACTGCTGCTTGCCCGCTTGGGCCTGCGGGCCGGCGAGGTCGTGGCCATGAGCCTGGATGATATCGATTGGGAGGCGGGAGAGCTCGTCGTGCACGGCAAGGGGCCGCGCACGAGCCGACTGCCTCTTCCCAGTGATGTCGGCAGCGCCATTGCCGAGTATCTACTGAGGGATCGCCCGCGCTGCTCAAGCCGGCGGGTTTTCATTCGAGCTAAAGCTCCTTACGAGGGTTTCTCGAGGCCCATCGCTATTGGTCACATCATGCGCCGTACACTGGCCAGGGCCGGACTACATCCGCCCTGCACGGGCGCGTATGTGCTCCGCCACACCCTGGCAACGCAGATGCTCCAGCAAGGAGCTTCTCTCACCGAGATCGGTCAGATACTGAGACACCGCCGACAGGACACAACCACCATCTACGCGAAGGTGGATCTTTCCAAGTTACAGGAAGTGGCCCAACCGTGGCCGGGAGGTGAGTCATGAAGTCCCTTCGAGAGGCTGTCGATGAGTTCCTAGAGATGCGCAAGGCGGCGGGTTTTGAGGTTTACGTACCCGGCCTGTGGCTTCGTGATTTCGTATCATTGCTGGAGCGAGAGGGTGCTTCATACATCACGACGGACTTGGCCCTGCGCTGGGCGAAACAGCCGAAGCGGGCCAAGTCGACGCATTGGCACAACCGGCTATGCGTCGTGCGCGGCTTCGCCAAGCACATGAGCGCCTTCGATCCACGGACCCAGATCCCTCCGCGGTGGTCGTTGCCTCCCGGCTGCACCCGCCGCACGCCCTACATCTATTCCGACGAAGACATCAGGCGCTTGATGGCAGCCGCCGAGGAGCTGCGCCCCGCAATGGGATTGTGGCGGTGGACCTGCTCCACCCTGATCGGCTTGCTCGCTGCCACTGGGATCCGCCTTGGGGAGGTCTGTGCCCTTCAGCGAGACGATGTCGACCTGGAGCAGGGTATTCTCACCATTAGAGAGGGTAAGTTCGGCAAGTCGCGCTTAGTGCCCTTGCACGCATCCACAAGATCTGCTTTAGAGCGCTATGCCCGCCGGCGTGATAGCTACCACGGGAAGATCAAGGCGTCCCACTTCTTTGTCTCCGACAGAGGCACCCCGATGAAAAAGGTGACCGTGCAGATGACATTTGCCCGCCTCCGCCGCCGGATCGGACTGCGAGACGACGCCCAAGGACGCACGCCTCGCCTGCACGACCTACGCCATAGCTTCGCCGTCAAGACGCTGGTCCGATGGTATCGAGAGGGACTGGATGTGGAACAGCAAGTCCCCATCTTGTCAACCTACCTGGGACACTCCCGGATGGTTCACACATATTGGTATTTCTCCGCCACCCCGGAGCTACTGGGTGCGGCCTGTCGGAGGCTGGAGAAGAGCATGGGAGAGCCGTCATGAAGACCACCGGAAACGTCTCCGCCCTACTGCAGTCCTTCTTCACCGAGTATTTGATGAAACAGCGCCAGGCGAGCCCTCATACCTTGAACTCCTACCGCGACACGTTTTGCCTGTTGCTGAGATACGCGCAGCAGCGATTGAAGAAGCCGCCATCTGCCCTGGCCCTGGAGGACCTGGACTCGCCGCTCATCGGGGGCTTCTTGGGCCACTTGGAGAAAGAGCGTCACAACAGCGCGCGAAGCCGCAATCAGCGGCTTGCGGCGATCCACTCCTTCTTCCGCCATGTCGCCTTGAAAAGACCGGAGTACAGTGCCCTGATACAACGGGTCCTCGCCGTTCCCAATAAGCGATACGATCGCCGCTTGCTTGATTTCCTTACCCATGCAGAGGTCAATGCCATCCTGGACTCACCAGACCCTGCTACCTGGCGCGGCCGCCGAGATCGTGCGCTTCTGACCCTTGCGGTTCAGACGGGGATGCGTGTATCGGAGATCGTCGGCCTGCGCTGCTCCGACATCGTACTTGGCACCGGCGCTCACGTCCGTTGCTCCGGGAAGGGGAGAAAGGAGAGGTGTACGCCGCTCACCAAGTCGTGTGTCTCACTCCTCAGGAGCTGGCTCGACGAGCGTAGGGGAGCCGATTCGGCCCCGCTCTTCCCCAACGCACGCGGTGGAAAACTCAGTCGTCACGGAGCCTTCTACATCTTATCCACGCACGCCAATGCCGCACGGCGCAGATGTCCGTCCTTGGAAGCGAAGAAGATCTCGCCGCACGTGTTGAGGCATACCGCCGCCATGAATCTGCTCCAGGCCGGCGTGGACAGCTCGGTCATCGCGTTGTGGTTGGGGCATGAGTCCGTGGAGACAACTCAAATCTACATCGAGGCCGACATGGAACTTAAGGAGAAGATCCTTGCCAAGACCGCGCCGCCCAGCGGCCAGGTCACCCGTTATCAAGCGGGAGATCGGCTCCTGACTTTCCTGAAGGGCCTCTGATTATGGTAAGCGGCCGCTTCTGAAGAGCCGCCCGACGAAAGGAGGATCAGGGCCTCGGGGCTTTCAACTCAACATAATCCGGGGCTCTACATAAACGACC
>Ga0180434_10000301_pt1 | contig 73458 bp, 60 predicted proteins | sample SS_ome_7_FD_132453 | JGI IMG/M metagenome (GOLD analysis project Ga0180434, IMG submission 132453) | Hypersaline lake sediment archaeal communities from the Salton Sea, California, USA - SS_1_D_2 metaG | ecosystem: Environmental > Aquatic > Non-marine Saline and Alkaline > Hypersaline >...
CAGTACAGCGGCATCTACGGGACCTTCACCAACTTCGGGTTCTTCCGGGACCGGGACCAGATCAGCTTTGTTGTAAGCTACTTGCTCAACTGACGACGACACGTACGTGGAGCCGTCATCCCCGCGAAGGCGGGGATCCCTTAGCCCCTATGCTGCGATACAATAGAAGAGGAGGAATCCACAATGAGCAAGACACGCAACCCCTGCATTTTCTTGATCGCTTTCTCGTTGCTCTTTTGCCTGGCCCCGTCAGCCACCGCCGACGTTGCACCGGGAGATGTGATCGACACGACGAACTGGCAGAAGGCGGAGGGGCTGCTCCCCGATTCTGTCTTGAACTGGGTGAAGAAGGGGGAGTTCATCCTCAACATCGGGGAGTTGCAGTGGGACCCGAACGACTACTGGACCGACACATGCATCCGATCCATGGAGACGAACAAAGGCAAGTATGCCCTCGATGAAGACGGCATGGTCGCGGACGCGAAGACCGGCGAGACACCGACGGACTTCGTGGAGGGGATCCCTTTTCCCGAGGTGAATCTCGAGGACCCGAAGTCCGCCTTCAAGATCATGCACAACCGGACCTTCTACGGGTACACCCTGGGGAACATCGACTACCCCTTCGGAGCGATCTGGGTCAGCCGTGGCGGATACGACCGGGAGGTGCAGGCCCAGTTCCTCCAGTATCCCATGGCCGGCTTTCCGGGGGCAAAAGAGGAGAAGAACCCGAAGGGCATCGAACAATACTCGGTCGTCCGCGTGCTCTCCCCCTACGACATCGCCGGGACCAACACCATGACCTGGCGCTATCTCGACAACCGCCAGGACATGACCTATGCCTTCGTGCCTGCCATCCGGAGGGTCAGGCGCCTGAGCCCGGCCAACCGGTCGGACGCGTTCATCGGCACCGACATGTGCCTCGACGACGCTTACGGCTATGCCGGAAAAATCTCCGCCGTCGAATGGAAGCCCACGAAGAAGAAGATAGCCCTCGTGCCGTTTCTGTCAGAGAAGCCGCAAGCCCTCGTCCAGAACGAGCGGGGAGAGTGGCTGTCGACCAGCGGCATCAAGCCGGTGGTCTACGGATACCAGAAGAAGGACTGGCAAGGGGCCCCCTGGGCGCCGACGAACCTGGTCTGGGTGAAGCGTGAGATCTTGATCCTCGAGATGAAGCCAAAGGATCCCTACTACAACTACGGCACCCAGTATCTGTGGATAGATGCAGCGGTTCCTTTCATCACCTTTTACAAGATCATCCAGGACCGGGCCGCGGATTACTGGAAGACGGTGCTGCTGTGTTCGAACGGCTTCGACGGCCCGAACAAGGAGATGCGCTTCGTGCAGGGGCCCATGTACATTGCCGTCGACGACCGGTACGACCACGCGACCGTCCTGAGGGCACTCACGCCCGAGACCCTCGGCATCTGGTTCGCGATCCAGAACCCGAACATCTACTCCCTGGGAGGATTCCAGAAGCTCTGCAAGTAGCCCCGGCCTGCCGTGTCGGGTGGTCCTGAGAAGGAAGGAGATCTAGAGATGGAGAAGGTAAAGATCCTGGGCATCGTCGGCAGCCCCCGAAAGAAGGGCAACACCGCCAAGCTGGTCGAAAGGGCCCTGGCCGCGGCCGGCGCCTTCCCGTGGGTGGAAACCGAAACCTACAGCGTGGCGGGCAAGAAGGTCGGTCACTGCATAAGCTGCTACAAGTGCATGGAGAAGCTCGAGTGCGTGATCAAGGACGGCCTCCAGGAGTTCCATGAGAAGTACATGGACGCAGACGGTATCATCTGGGGGGTCCCGGTCTATCACATGTCGGTCCCTTCCGTGGTGAAGGCCCTTCTGGACCGGTTCGCCAACATGATCCTGGCGCACTACCTTGCCCAGGGCCAGGACGTTCCGAGGTTCAGCAAGGTGTGCGGGGTGCTCACGAACGGAGCAAGCCGCTACGGAGGCCAGGACCTGACCCTGAGCTTCCTCGTCAACAGCTCGCTCGTGACGAACGGAATCGTGGTGGCGGGGGACACGCTCAGCGACAGCTACATCGGCGCGGCCGCATGGACCGGCCAGATGCCGAATCCCCTGGCGGAAGACAACATACTCCAGGACGAGCACGGGATCGCCTGCGCCGAGAGTGTCGCGAGACGGGTCGCCGAAATGGCCCGCATCGTCAAGGCGGGCAAGGCGGCCCTGGGCGACGACCTGCCCGCCGAGTACTCCCCCACGTGGGAAGTTCCGGGATAACACCCTCAATATCATTTCGGATGCGGAGGAAACAACATGTTGATCAAGCAAGAGCAGCGGATCTGGGGCTCCCCCCTGTACGCGGACTTCCCGCAGAGCGAATACGAGGATCGCGTGGCCCGGGCCAAGAAGTACATGGAGGAAGAGAAGATGGACGTCCTCGTCCTCTGGGACCCGGTCAACATCCGGTATTTCACCGGATTTCAGTCACTCCACTGGTCCGCCATGACGATCCAGCCCGCCGTGTACGTTCTCGCCATTGACAAGGACCCCGTTCTCTTGGCCGCGGACTTCTTCAGCGGGGTCGTGGAAGGCTACACCTACGTGAACGACATCCGGCTCCTCCACAACCCCCACGTGACCTCGAACATACGGAACATCCCGGTAGACGTGGCGGACACGGTCAAGGACCTCGGCTGGGCCAAAGGAAGAGTCGGCATCGAGTCCGGCACACTGGGCGGCATGAGCATTCCGAGGCCGGTCAACGACATCGACCGGTTTCGCAGCGAGCTCGACGGGGCCACCTTCGTGGATGCGTGCGACCTGATCTGGAAATGCCGCGCGATCAAGTCCGCCGGCGAGGTCGAGTGCCTGAGGAAGGCGACCCAGGCCATCGTGGGCGCCTACGGGGAAGTGGTCGGGAATTTCCGCATGGGCATGTCGGAACGGGACGCGGGCAGGATGCTTCGACGCGAAATCCTGGAAAGGACCGAGGACTGCATGCCTCCCATCGCAACGGCCTCCTCCCGGGTGATCCCCATGCCGGACACGCCCTCCTTCTACGACGAAGTCACCCTCACGCTCGGCGACCGCATCGTGTTCGAGCCCCTTCCCACCTACAAGGGGTACTACGGGAGCTGTTGCCGCTGCTTCCAGATCGGGCCGCTCCCGGATGAAGCACTTCGCAAGGCAGAAGCGGTGGACAAGGCGCAGGCCGATGCAATTGCCGCGATCAAACCGGGCGTTCAGACCAAACACTTGATGGACGTTATCGCCAACAGCCTCCGGGACAACGGAATCGACCCGACCATCGAGATGGCCGGACACGGCGTGGGACTGAGCCCGCACGAACCCCCGATGATCGCCGAAGAAGAGACGGCCGTCTTCGAGGCGGGGATGGTGATCGCGGTGGAAGTCTGGGTGGTGGACTGGTCGGGCCAGAGCCTCACCAGCACCCCGGTCCCCGAGGTGTTCGGCAACGAGGACTATGTGGAGGTCACCCAGACCGGCAACAACCGGTTCCCCTCCTTCCGAAAGGACATCCGATCCCTGCCCTACACGGGCAAATTCGTGTAGTCCGCAGAATCAGGCACGTACAAATTGGGGACAGCCACCGATTTAAGTTGCTGATTATCAAAGATTTTTGCCCCAATTCGGTGGCTGTCCCCAATTCGATCCGATTTGATCGAGTTCTCCGGGAGGACGCATGCGCACCGCGCAGGACAATCTCTGGCTCGACACTCCCTACACGCCAGGCCCAACACTGCAGGGAGAACACCAGGCGGATGTGGCCGTCCTGGGCGCCGGCTACACCGGCATCGGCGCAGCCTATTTCATCAAGAAACGTTTCCCTGAAAAGCGGGTCATCGTACTGGAGAGTCAGTACGTTGGGTTCGGTTCCTCCGGACGCAACTCCGGCGGGGTCAGCGGAATGCTCGGGCACAATTACCGGAACCTCAAACAGAAACATGGCATCGAGAGATCAACCCAACTACAGGGACTCATGGCCCGGTCCTTCGACATCGTAGAAGGGCTGATAAAGGAACACAGTATTGACTGCGACTACGAGAGGACCGGGCGTCTCGTAGTGGCAGAGACAGACAGACAGAAGAAACTTCTCGAGGAGGAAGTCGAGGCCTGTCGGGAGATCGGTGGTGTGGCTGTATGGCTCGACAAGGCGGAAGCGCGCGAGCGGTTCGGATCGGTGCAGCTAGAGGCAGCTGTCCGCTACCCGGACGAGGGCACCGCAGACCCTGTCAAGTTCCTTCGGGGCATGCGACGGGTCGTCGAATCCCTGGGTGCCGAGATCTACGAGCATTCCCATTGCACCCGCATCGAACCGGGACCAAAGGTAACGCTCTACACACCGGCGGGCACTGTCCGCGCGCGGGATCTCGTGGTCGCGACCAACGCCTATCCGAATCCCTTAAGGCTGTTCCACGGCAAGGTCCTGCCCTTCTACGTCCACAACATCGCCACGGAGCCCTTGAGCCGGTCGCAGTTGGACGCACTCCACCTGCCGGGACGAGAAAACACCTTCACCGCCAAGAATCTGTACTGGGCCGTCCGCCCGACGGCTGACGATCGGCTCGTGTTCATCGAATGCGACGCCTTGTACTTCTATCATGCCGACCGTGATTACAGTCACTGGCCCAAGACATACCGTCGTCACCACAGCCTCCTCGTGGAGAAATTCCCTTTCCTGAAGGACATCCGAGTGACCCACGCGTGGGGAGGACGGCTTGCGCTCACCCTGGATTTCCTGCCGTCCGTCGGATACACGGGAGAGAAGAGAAACATCTACTACAGCGTGGGGTATAACGGTCAGGGGCTGGCCTTCGGTCAGATCGCCGGCAAAATGATCGCGGCCCTGATGGCAGGTGAGGACTCGGAACTGACGACCAACATGCTCGTTAACCGGCGCCTCTTCGGCGTTCCCTCCCCGCTTCTCACCTACGCAGGAAGCAAGAGCTACAAGTTTTACTTTCGGTGGCTGGACAAACGCCTCGATTGAAGTGGCCGTCATTCCCCATTCGGCATTCCACATTTCGCATTCAAATCGGGCGGCCTTTGCTCTTCCTAGGCGGCGGGAAGTATTCCGGCACGAAGCGTTCCCTTCCCACGTTCGGGTTGATCGTACACCTGGAGGCGAACCCCTGAAAGAGCGTCGAGAGGCACCCGTTGCACAGGATGCACCGCTGGATCTCGTCGATGCGGCCCTCCCGAACCTTGTTCGGCCACTGGGGGTCCGCCAGGAGCGGTCGGGCGAGGGAAACGATATCCACCCTTCCCTTCTTCACGGCCTGGGCGGCCTTCTTCGGGTCGTGAAGATTCGGGCAGATCACCGGGATATCCACCACCTTCTTCACCGCCTCCGCCTCCGGAAGGATCACGCCCTGCTTCTCCGGGAAGGTGTATTTCCATGACTCCATGGTCCCCGTGGAAAGGTGGATGTAGTCAACGCCTTCCTTCTGCAGGATGGAGGCAATCTCCTGGGTGTCTTCCAGCGGCAGTCCGCCCGGAACGTGCTCATCGCCGCTGATTCGGAACCCGATGATGAAATCGTCGCCGGCGATCTCCCGGCTCCTCCGGATCAGGTTCAGGGCAAGGGTGAGACGCTTCTCGAAGGACCCCCCGTACCGATCGCGTCTACGATTCGTCAAGGGCGACAGAAAGTTCGCCAGCATGTACCCGTGCGCCCCGTGCACCTCGATACCGTCGAATCCGCACCGTTTCAATCTCACCACGGCGGCTATGTAGAGGTTCTCCAGTTCTTCGATCTCGGCAATCGTCAGTTTCTTGGGCGGCGCGCTCTTCAGGCCCTCGAAGAACTTGAGCCCCCTGGGCGCACTCCCCTCCCGGACCTCGAAGGGGACTGCGGAGGGCCCGACCGGCTCCAGGTGCAGGGCGGCCTGCCTGCCGAGTCCCAGGCTGAGCTGTACGACGGCCGTCGCATCGAAGGCGTGGATCGCATCGGCCAGATCGAGCATTCCGGCCAGGTGGGTATCCTCGTGGATGCTCAGGGCGCCGGTGCCGGGCAACCCGTATCGGTAGTTGGACATGGTGTGTTCCACGATCACGAGCCCGACACCCCCTTTGGCCCTTGCGACGTAGTGACAAAGGACCTGGTCCGTGACACGGCCTTCCCGGTCGGCGGTGCACATGCCCACGGGTGCAAAGGCGAGCCGGTTCTTCAGCTTCCTCTTCCCCAACGTCATCGGTTCGAACAACGCCTCATACGCCATGATCCGTCCCTCCCCTCCAGTGGGTTCAGTCGACCACTGCCGAAACCGCGAGATCCGAGAGTCGTTGAAAACGAAGCATGCTGGCCCCTTCCTCGAGAAGGCCTGCCGTGAAGCAGACAAAGGTGAGATCCCGCTCCGGGTCCACCCAGAACACGGTCGACCCGGCCCCCAGACCGGCAAAGGTTCTCGGAGACGTATGGATCCCCAGAGGCGTGGGGAACACGCCCACGCCCCGCAGGAAGAAGCTGAGGCCCAGGTAGGCAGGCCACTCCGGCCAGCCGTACATCTCGCGGGCATAGTCAAAAAGATCGTTGGAATGCACGCCTGTGTGATTCGTGACGGCCAATTGCACGATCGCGGGCGAGAGCAGCCTCACGCCGTCCAGTTCCCCTTCGCGCCTCAACATCTCGGAGAAGCGGTAGATGTCGTACACCGTGGAGAAGACACCCCCTGCCGGCAATTCGGTCTCTTCATCGAACAGAATGTTGGTCGCCTCGAGCAGAGCAGGATCGAACAGGCCCGGTGTCTTGTCCCGGAAGACCACGGGCACCCTTCTCCCCGCGAGGTCGGGTCGAAGCCCCATCGAGGTATCCTTCATGCCGAGGGGCTCGAGCACATCCTCGGTCACGATCCGGCGAAAAGGCCGATTCCCCCCATCCAGGCGGCGCACCATCTCAGCCAGAATCCCGTGGGCTGTAAAGGGATTGTAAGAGACCCCCTTGTCGGGCAGGTTCATGAGCCGTTGGTCGCAGGCAGCGGCCACATACGCCTGCAGGTCCCCGATTTGTTCAAGGGGCAGCGCGGGCGGCAATTCCGGCGATATGCCGCTCGTGTGGGTCAGCAGGTGCTTGACCGTGATGTTCTGCTTTCCCTTGATACCGAATTCCGGGACAATCTCGGCAACCGGGGTCGTGAGGGTAAGTTCTCCCCGATCGATTCGCATCAGCACGGTCGCCGTGGTCAACTGTTTGGTAATGGACATGACGAAGAACACGTCTTCCTTGCTCGCTCCACGCCTCTTTTCCAGGTCCGTGCTCCCGGTCGCCCCGTGCATCACCACCTCTCCACCCCGTGCAACGAGGAATGCCGCCCCGTCGTAGAGCCCCTTGGACGTGTCCTTTTCTATGGCCCCTCCGAGGTCATTCAGCCGCTCCGGGTCCAACCCCAGTCCCGATGCCTTCTCGGTCTTCACGCCGTACTTCCGTGCCATCGTCGTCCCTCTCTTTCTGCTCGTTTCGTTGCCACCCACCGCAAGAAATGGTATCCATTGACTTTGTCGTTATCAACCCCTTCCGGATTGACACGGGAACACCAGCCTGCCTATATATGGAGCTTGTTCCGGAAAGGAGGACAGGTTCATGGATTTCGAACACCCGAGGAAGTGGGTACAGGAAGACCCGGACAGACCGGCCTTGATCATGGCCACGAGCGGTCAGGTGGTCACCCGCCGCGAACTCGACGAATCGGCAAACCAGTGCGCCCACATGTTTCGGGACCTGGGACTCCGCGCAGGGGACAACATCGCGATCTACATGGAGAACAACCCCCATTTCCTGAAGATCACCAGCGCGGCCGCCCGATCCGGACTCCTCTACACGGCCATCAGCACTCATCTGACCGTGCCCGAAGTGGAATACATCGTAAACGACTGCGGGGCAAAGGCCTTCTTCACCTCCTCCGCCAAGAGCGAGGCGGCCTCCCGGCTCCTGGACAAGATGCCCGACGCAGGCATCCGGCTGATGGTGAACGGGACCGTGCAGGGTTACGAAGCGTATGAGGACAAGGTGGCCCCCTACCCTGTGGAGCCCGTTCCCGACGAGACGCTGGGTGACGCGATGCTCTACTCCTCCGGAACGACGGGCCGGCCCAAGGGCATCAAGCTGACCCTGGAACCCATGTCCTACGGCGAGCTCCATGACGGGGCCAAGATGCTGATCGCCGTCTACGGGCTGAACAAAGAGACCGTATACCTATCCCCCGCACCCCTCTACCACGCTGCCCCCCTCCGGTTCGTCATGCTCACCCTCCACATGGGCGGCACGGCGATCATCATGGAGAAATTCGACGCCCTTCAGTCCCTGGAGCTGATCGAGCGATACAGGGCAACCCACAGCCAGTGGGTGCCCACCATGTTCATCCGAATGCTCAAACTCCCGGAGGAGGAGAGAAAGCGCTTCGACGTCTCCTCCCAGAAGATCGCAATCCATGCCGCAGCACCCGTACCGATCCAGGTAAAGGAACAGATGATCGACTGGTGGGGGCCCATTCTCTTCGAGTACTATGCCGGCACCGAGGGAAACGGGCTTTGCGCCATCAATTCCGAGGAATGGCTGCAACACAAAGGTTCGGTGGGCAGGGCCGTGTTCGGAACCGCGAAGATCCTCGATGAGGAGCTCAAGGAGCTGCCGGCCGGAGAGGTGGGAACCATCTACTTCGCCGGTGGGATGGACTTCGAGTACCACAACGACCCGGAGAAGACGGCCGACATCCGCACCGCCGAGGGCTGGACGACCCTGAACGACGTGGGCTACCTGGACGAAGAAGGCTACCTGTACCTGACCGACCGGAAGTCCAACATGATCATCTCCGGCGGCGTGAATATCTATCCACAGGAGGCGGAGAACCTCCTCGTCACCCATCCCAAGGTAATGGACGCGGCGGTGTTCGGCATTCCCCACCAGGAGTTCGGGGAAGAGGTCAAGGGAGTGGTCCAGCTCAGGAACCCGGAAGAGGCCGGTCCGGAACTGGAACAGGAACTCATCGAGTTCTGCCGGGACCGCCTGGCCAAGCTGAAATGCCCCAAGAGCATAGACTTCATCGACGACTTGCCCCGCACGCCCACGGGCAAGCTCCTCAAGCGGCTGCTGAAAGACAAGTACTCGAAATAGAGGGTTCGCCCCACTCGGTTCGGGGACCCGAAGGTTCGGACGAAAAAGGAAGAAGCCGAATGCCCATACGGAGTGGCGCCTTTTTGATCTGCCTCGTGTTGGCAGCACCCGCATTCCTCGCCGCACCGGTTCGAGCCGGCCTCCTGGACGACTTCAAGGACCCCAAAGACGGTGCCTTCGACGTGAGCAAGATGCTCGACTCTCCGGCAGGCTTTCTTCCGGTCCCGATCATCATCACCGAGCCGGCCGTGGGATACGGCGGGGGCCTCGCCGCCCTCTATTTCCACCGCTCCGGCAAACAAGAAACAGACACGACGGAGATGGACTGGGAAACCCCCAGCCGGTTCGCAGTCCCGAACATCAGCGCCGTTTTCGGCCTGGGCACGGAGAATGGAACGTGGGCCGCCGGGGGCGGGCATTTCGGATCCTGGTTCGACGATCGGCTCCGATACCTGGGCGGAGCCGGATATGCCTCGGTCAACCTCAAGTTCTACGGCATCGGCAACATCGACCTCAGCAACAGACCCATCCAGTACAACCTGAAGACCTTCTTCCTAATCCAGGAACTCAAGGCACGAATCTTCAGAAGTGACTTCTTCGGGGGGGCACGGTACACCTTCGTGAACGCTGAAAGCGGCTTCGGCTTCGACAGAGAACCCCCTCAGTTCATCAAGGATATATTACAGAGCCGACAGGGGGGATTGGGCCCCCTGCTCGAATACGACAGCCGGGACAACATTCTGTCACCCAATCGAGGTATCAGCGCGCAAGCAATCGGCCAGATTTTCGACCCGGCCTTTGGGGGAGAAGACCACTATTTCATGGTGAGAAGCTATGCGAAACTCTACCGGGACATACTCAACAAGAAGTTGCTTCTCGGACTGCGGCTGGACGGGCGATTCAGTGGTGGAAGTGTTCCCTTCTATGCTCTTCCCTTCATCGATATACGCGGAATCCCTGCCATGCGATACCAAGGCCAGTACGCCTTCGTGACCGAGGGCCAGGTCATGTGGAACTGCTATCGCCGATGGTATCTGCTCGGGTTCCTCGGCGCGGGGTGGGCCGTCAATTCGGCAAGCGAGCTTTCCTTCGACTCTGCAGAAACCTCGAAGGGCTTCGGGTTCCGCTACCTCATCGCCCGCATGAAGGGACTGCGGGTCGGCATCGATGTGGCGCGCGGGCCTGAAGAATGGACTTTCTATCTCCAGACCGGGTCGGCCTGGGGGGGCTAGATCGTCGATGGCCTTCCGCTTCATTGACTTCTGATGAACTCGGCAACCCTCCGGCACAGCGCGGCTGATCCTTCGAAGGAGGGGTGAATCAGGTCGAGGGCGAAGTGCTCGGGAAAGACCTCGAGGTCCATCACCTCCTCCGTGTCCATGAAGAAGACGCCCTCTTCCTGGCGCCCCCGGTCATGATCACCCACTCCCACGAACCAGAACGGAACTGGTGCATGATATCATTTCCGAAAACCGGATCTGTGAAGGGCCGGCCGCCGCAGGAGCGGTCCTCCACGTAGAGGCCGAGATCCAGGGCGGTGCAGGCGGGGACGCCCATGCATACCGTGCCGTACATGTACATGATCGCAGCCGGGTGGAGGGGGCCGCCGGGCAATGCACCGATTTGCAGACATTCGGAATGGGTGCATCCTCCCAGCATACACCAGGCAACAAGCAGGATGGATGGGCCTGTCACACGAACCATGGCTCCTCCTCCTTTCTCACGCATGCGTGGTGAAAAGTGGACGGTGTGCCTCGCCAATGGGTGCGCGGGGGAGGCATTTCAAGGGAGGGGTTGAAGCAGTTCCGTGCTCGACGCAGAGGTTATCGATTCTGTATCTATTCCCCCGGTCTACAGCCCGGACCTTGAAATACAGCGGGAAAAGAAGGTAGGCTGCTCGTTATTCCCTGGTACGGCCTCGAACCGTTCCGTAGACCGCCACACCGCACACGCCGGAAACAGAGGAAGAGGGAGACACAAACGATGAGGAAGGGATCCCCGTTGGACCAGAACCTGCTCACCAGGAACGTGGTAGGCGATATCCTGCACAAGTCAGCAGCCAGGCATCCGGACAAGCGAGTCCTGCGGTTCAGGGACAGGAACTACACATACCGGGAGCTGAATGAAACGGTGAACAGGTGTGCCCATGGACTGACGAAACTGGGGATCCAGAAGGGCGATAGAGCCGCGATCCTCGCCCACAATTCGGATCACTTCATCATCTTCTGGTGGGCCCTGATGAAGATCGGTGCAGTCATCACACCCGTGAACTGGATGTTGAAAGGCGAAGAGATCCAATACATCATCGACCACTCGGAAGCCAAGGCCTTCTTCGTGGAAGATGCGCTGATTCCGAGCGTTGTCGGCATCAGGGACGCGCTGAAGACGGTCCGTACCTTCGGGACCATTCGTCTCACCGGCGCGGAGATTCCGGAAGGCTGGATGAATATCGAAGACCTGTGGTGTGAATCCCATCCGGCGACCGAACCGGAAGTTGAGATCAACCATGACGATATTGCGACCCTCCTGTACACCTCCGGGACCGAAGCGGCCCCCAAAGGAGTCATGAACACACACATGAATTTTGTCTCTACTCTCCCCAGCGCACCGGCGAACCTCCTGCTCCAAGAGGACGACGTGATGCTCGGAGGGATCCCCCTTTATCATGTCGCCGGCATGTGGATGTTCACCGCCTGCACCGCCCTGGGGGCCTTGACGCTGCTCGAGTACATTCCGGACCTCGCGGAGGTCCTGGAACTGACCCAGGAGGAGAAGGTCACGCGCTGGTGCTGGCCCACCACCGTCTACATCAACCTGCCCAACATGCCCGCTTTCGACGAATACGATCTGAAATCCTTGCGAGTGTGCGTGCTCTTCGGCTCGCCCGCACCCCCTGCCCTGCTCGATCGATGGCGTGAGATCGTCCCCGGCGTGGTCTTCCTGAACTCCTACGGCCAGACCGAGATGACACCCCTGGGGGCCACCATCTACGGCCAGGAGCTCGACGAAAGGCCGGATTCGGTCGGCAGATCGATGCTGCCGGTGGAACTGAAGATCGTCGGCCCGGACGACGAAGAACTCCCCCGGGGCGAGGTCGGGGAAATCGTCGCGAGGGGACCGAACATCATGCTCGGCTATTACAAGGAGGAAGAGAAGACGGCCCGTACCCATCGGAACGGCTGGCACCACACCGGCGACCTGGGCAGGATGGACGAGGAGGGCTATCTCTACTTTGTGGACCGGTTGAAAGACATGATCAAGACAGGTGGAGAGAACGTGGCGTCCGCCGATGTGGAGGTCGCCCTGTTCCGAAATCGTAAGATCGCGGACGTGTCGATCATCGGGCTGCCGGACGAGGTCTGGGGCGAGGCAATCACGGCTGTGGTCGTCCCGGCTCCGGGCGAGAGCATCGACGAAGACGAGGTCATCGCCTGGGCCAAAGAAAACATGGCCCGGTACAAGGTCCCGAAAAGGGTGATCGTTGTCGACGAACTACCCCGAAATCCGAGCGGCAAGGTTCTGAAGAGATCTTTGAGAGAGAAATACTCTGCTTGACCGCCGGGGGAACGAAACATGGACAGGTTTCTGGAACTGCGCAAATCGATCATAAGGACTGCACAAGCCCTCTCCGCCAGGGGGTTCTTCGGAACCGAATTCGGCACCGCCGGGAACGTATCGGCCCGCTTCGGCAAGGAAAAACTCGTGGGGGTGACCCCATCCAGCCACGCTTACCAGGATTTGAAACCGGAGGACATCTGCATCATCGACTTCGCTCAGAACCTTGTGTCCGGCGAACGCGTGCCCAGCCTCGAGGCGAGCATGCACCTGAGCGTGTACCGGAACCGGCCGGAGGTGGGAGCGGTGCTCCACACCCATCAGCATTACGCCAGCGTACTGTCCGTAATCAATGAGCCGATCCCCCCCCTCTTCGATGAAGTATCGCTGTACCTGGGCGACCCGATCGATGTGGTCCCTTACGGCATGTCCGGCTCACCGGAGTTGATGGCGAATGTTGCGGCGGTCGTGGGAAACGCCTGCAATGCTTATATCCTGCAAAACCACGGCGCCTTGTGCCTCGGGGATACCCTGGAAAAGGCAGTGACCAACGCCGAACTGCTCGAAAAAACCGCCAAGGTCTATTACCATGCCCTGTGCACAGGCAAGGAGATTACCTTGCTGCCTCCTGAGATCCGGGGCATGCTCCAGGAACTCCGCAAGGCAAAGGCGAACCCGTCCAGCTGACTCAACCCCTCTTTTTCCAGTTTCCAGCCATTCTGTGAATTCGTTCACAGAATCGGCCCCAGATTTCCTGCTCTTCTCGAGTGGCTGGCGGACCTGTACGGGTGTGCGGGAGAACCCTTTGGGCCCCCAATAGCATCCTATTCTACATAAGGCGTACCGAGTGCGCCCTGGGAACCACCGAACAGCGGGTGAAGAAATGGCTGATACACACGAAATTCGAAGCAGGAAAATCGACGGATGGGGCCTCCTTCGTGGACTTGCCATGCTTTTTTCCTCCTTGCTCGCCGTCACGGCTCTCCACTACCTCGTCCTTGCGTTCTTCCGAGGCTGACTTTCCCCTTGCACTGCATCCTGCCCGCAGGCTTGCCTCGCCAAATGGCCTGCGCCCAACCGGATCGGACGACCGTCTACAGCGGGTCTCTTCAATGCACCTTTCGCGAGAGACCCCCTCGCTATTTCCGCAGATTCTCCTTGACCGTTAGTCCCAAATTTTGGTGCCCTACCAGCATGAGAATCGCCAGAGAAAGACTGAAAAAGCTGTGCATGCAGAACGGTCTGACGCTGAGCCAGCTTCTTAAGAATGCAGAGGTGAGCAAGAACGCCTACTACTCTCTTGCACGGAAGGACACGGTTCTTCCCAAATCCGTTCTGGCAATTGCGGATCACCTCGGCGTGAGGCCTTCCGCATTCCTGGAGGAGAGACCCGAGGAGGACCGATGGAAAATCTTGCTCGAAGACCTCGAAAGGATTTCAACCCGGAACCCTGATGCGGACCGGGACAACATCAGGCACACACTCCTCCTGCTTGAGGAACCACCCATAGAGAGACTGAGAAGGGCTTTGACCCGTGGCCAAAAACTTGATCTTCACGGACGAAGAGGCTGAGTTCTTAAGGGAACTGGTCAGGCAGAAAGTTGCGTTCACGATCGTGGGGCTTTCTGCTGCTGCGCTCCAGGAGGCTCCAGTCGTAACACAGGATGTGGACCTGTGGTTCTGGGATCTGGACGATCCCGGGATCGAAAAGGCCTTGAAGAAGGTGAAGGGGTCCTACGTAGCTTCCATCGGAACCCATCCCCCCATGTTTGCCGGCAACGCGGTGAAACTCTTCGAGATCGTTCTTCTTTGATTGGATCGCATCATCAAGAGTAAGAAGGCAACGGGAAGACAGAAGGACAAGCTCGTCCTGCCCGTTCTCGCCGATACCCTCGCCGTAATCAGGGAGCGCGCAAGAAGAAAGAAGCAGGGATAGCTTCACTGAAGAGATGGGGCCTCCACGAAAAGGCGGACCAAGACTCTCAGCATGCTGCTGAAATTTCTTCAACACCGGAGAAGGCTGAGAGTCCGAAAGCTTCGTTTCGATCAGCAGGAAGGGTTCTCTCCCTTCCACCACCAGGAAGTCCACTTCCTGCTGTTCCTTATTCTTGATGTAATGCAGCGAGAAGCTCCCATGGCCCATGTTATTCCAAGCGGACGTGGCTCTCCACAGTTCCAGTGCCACCATGTTCTCGAACCGTGCTGCGGGATCTTCAATACGCGGGGAATCCCAGAGATAGACCTTGCTCTCCTTTTGAACCGCCCTGGAGATCTTCTTCGTCCATGGCGAAATACGGAACGACAGGAAGAACCTCTCAAAGGCCGAAAGCCAGTTCTTGACGAAATTGTAGGAGACTCTGAGATCCCGGGCCAGGGAGGGAATGGAGATCGGACTCCCGACTCGTGACGGCAGAAGAACATAAAGGGTTTCCATGTCCATTATGGACTTGACTCCGGTCAGGTCCCGGATGTCCTCTCTTACCAGCTGATGCGCATAGGTTCCGGACCACCTGCGATACGTCGTTGCTTTGCCTCCAAGGTAGGGCTCTGGAAAACCGCTCCGCTCTGAAAGCGCGGACCATATCTGCTTGTGATCCTGCGCCGCTTCCATGGTCATGTACAACGGATCATCGAGGAAATCCTGGATTCCTCCGTCGCCCCTGGAAAGTTCGGAGATCGTGAAAGGCCACAGGTGAAAGAGGAAATAGCGACCCGCCAGAGAATCTCCGTCCCTTTGGTAGAGGTCGAGTCGTCCGCTCCCTGAAACGAGAAAGAGAAATTCGTCCCGGTACCGATCGTATACGCCTTTCAGTTAGTTCTTCCAATCTCGGTACTTGTGTATTTCGTCGAAGACAATGAATGGTTTGGAGGAATCTCTTCTCTCGACGGCTTCGAAGAAGTCCGGGTTCTCGAAGAATCGTGTTCTGTGCTCGGCGATATCCCAGTTGAAATGAAGGCTGTTCTTGAAAGAACGGGAGATGATTTGCGCGAGTGTTGTCTTCCCCGCCTGGCGTGGCCCGACGAGAAAGACCATGCTCTTTTCTCGGGAGAGTTCCTCCCAGATTCTGATGTAGGGATCCCTTCCTTTCATGGAGACTATTTTGCATTACAAGGGAAACCATCGTTGGTCGCTTCTTTGAGGATTATGCTCTTCCGCGAAGATCTTGGGGCAGGCTCAGCTTCGGAGAGTTACAGAGAAGAGCGCCAGCCCAATAAGGCTAACCCCTTGATCTTCATTGGTGCCGGAGGCGAGACTCGAACTCGCAAGGCCACGAGGACCGGGGGACTTTGAGTCAGGACCCTGGTTCAGAATAAACTTTAATTAAATTGGCTAAGTCATCAACTTTCATGGTATTTCTCATTTTCTGGAAGTTGGGAAATGTTAGGTGATCTTCGTATTTCTTCAGCGCGGCGGCACATTTTGGGGCAGAATTCGTTGAAACCTGTTTGATCACGTGTCGCTAACCGCTGCTTGCAGCACCTCGGGCCGTGAAATGGAGGCTCATCGTCAAGCTGAATAATTGCTCAGATTGGATCCTGCGTTTTCTCTCGACAGATGGGCAAAGGCGATTCTCATTAAGGATAATGCCGGAGTTGAGCGATAGGTCGCCGATCTTCGCAAGGCAGGGCTGAACTGAGCTCAGCAAGGATAGGTGCTGAGGATGTCAACCAGGTTGACATGCCCTATGTAGGTGCCAGCTAAGGTGAGAGAAAATTATCACCTCATGCTCAAAAGGGATAGCAGGTAACCTTTCTATTTTGCTAATCATTTCCCCTGAATAGGCTCAACGTCGACAGGGGCTTCTCTGAAATGTTCGCATTCTGTCGGCCCTCGACAGCGGGCTCTAAAGAAATGCGTGGAACCATTCGAAGAGAAGGGAGAACCTTTGTGAACCCGGGAGGAAACCATGAGCCTGCTTGACAGTGTTCGACGCCAGCTCCGGTCCGTGATCGAGTGGAAGGATCCGGGGACCAACGCCCTGTTTCACCAGTGGTCCGATAACGGCGACGAAATCAAGAACGCCTCCAAGCTGATCGTCGGCCCCGGTCAGGGGTGCATCTTTGTATACGAGGGCAAGGTACAGTCCGTGCTCACCCAGGAATGCCTCGTCAATCTCGAGACGGACAACATCCCGTTCTGGACCACTGTGAAGAAGTTCATGCAGTTCTTCCAGAGCGAGCACAAAGTGGGCATCTACTTCTTCCGCAGCACGAAGATCCTGGACCAGAAGTGGGGGACCACGAGTCTCATCAAATACGACGACCCGAAGTACCACTTTCCGGTGGGCCTGCGAGCTTACGGAAACTATAGCTTCCGCATCACGGACCCACACGGGTTCTTCGTGAACGTGGTGGGCGGGGGCGTTTCCTACTGGGTGGAGGATTTTCGTGCCGTCATGAACACCCGTCTCATCCAGCCCCTGTCCGACTACCTCGCGGAAGCGAAGCATTCGTATGCGGAGATCGACGCGCACAGGGAGGAGGTCGCCGCTGACATGTCACGGAAGCTCGTTCCCGAATTCGAAAAGCTCGGATTCGAGATCACGGATTTCCGGATCGAGGGCACGGCCTTTGACGACGACACCATCGACCGAATCAACCGGATCGCCGACGTGCGGGCGGAGACCTCGGCGGCTCAGGCCGCAGGTCTCAACTACGCCCAGATTCAGCAACTCGAGGCCATGCGGGAGGCGGCTCGAAACGAAGGCGGTGCAGCCGGCATCGGCATGGGCGTCGGCGCGGGCATGGGATTCGGAAACATGATGTCCCGGGCCATGGGGGACCCGACGAGACCCCAATCGCCCGGGACAGGGGGCGTCCAGCCAACCGACCCTCTTTCAAGCCTGAGGCAACTCAAGGAGATGCACGAAACCGGGCTGATCACGGAAGAGGAATACACGACCAAGAAGAAAGAGATCCTGGGCAGAATGTAGGGATCGTCTTCCCGGAAGGGCCCGCCAGATGGCCAGATGCAACACCTGCGCAGCCCCCCTGCCTCCCCACACCGGGGTCTGCGAGTACTGCGGTTCTCAGACCGACATCGACCTGAAGGGGATTCATGAATTCACGGCAAACAGGCCCGAATCGGCCCGTACCTGCCCCGATTGCGACATCCCCCTTCAGACCCTCGACCTCCAGGTGGAGGGGAAGTTCTTCATCGAGCGGTGCGATACCTGTCTGGGCCTGTTCTTCGACCCGGGAGAACTGGAGGCCCTGATGGACAAGAGCGTCTCGAACGTCTTCTCCATCAACCGCAAGAGAATCGACGCCCTCATCCTTGAAAAACGCGACGGGGACGTGAAATTTGCCTACAGGAAGTGTCCTGTCTGCAAGGAGTTGATGCACCGGATCAACTTCGGGGCTCGCAGTGGCGTCATCGTTGATCAGTGCAAGACCCACGGCGTCTGGCTCGACAGCGGGGAGTTGAAACGGCTGCTGGACTGGAAGAAGGCGGGCGGCCAGCTCCTGCACGAAAGGGTCAGGCAGAGGAAAGAAGAAGAAAAGGAAAGACAAGAGCGATTGCGCGCCTACCGGGAGACCGAATCCCTGGGCACCGTTGACGGGTTCCTCTCGTCCTCCCCTTCCGATGCCCAATTCGATCTCGTCGACACCGTGGCCACGGTCCTGGGCAAGCTCTTCAAGTAAGCCTTCATCCAACCTTAGTCGAATTCGAACTTGACGCCCCAGTTGAAGGAGATGTATTCCAGCCTGTCGATATTGCCGAAGGGCTTGACGTAGACGGCGTCCAGGGTGACCGCCCACGAGTCGCTCATGTAGACATCCAGACCACCGCCGAACTTGGTCACGAAACCAAACTCCTCATCGACTTGTCCGTAGACCGAGCTGCACCACCATCCCCAATACCCAGGGCGGCAGACCGTGCCGGTCGGTTGGTCCGTACGAAGCTGCGCATACATGCCGCCCAGACCGACGAGCGCATAGGGATGAAACCGGCCCAAAGGATAGTAGGCCTTCGCGTTTGCCGTGAAGTTGAAGCCGTCGATCTGGAAGTCGCCCACATCCGGGTCCCCGGTCCTCAACTTGAAGCCGGTGAAGAAATCGATCTCCCCTTCCGCGGAGAAGTACGGCAAGAACCGGTAACCTCCCCTGAGCTCGAACCCCAGGGTGGTGCCGATGTCAGCCTCGTCCGGAGCATCGAACTGCTGGAAGCCGGTCAGGCCGCCAAGGATAAGGTACGGCCCGGGGTCGTAGAACGCATTCGCAGAGGTCGAATTCACCGTGAGCAACGCCATCAGGACCGAAAGCCCTATCATTCCAGTCAATCTCACGCGGTTCTCCTCGTATTTCGTTTCAATTCATCCAGACAGTCGATGTGAGCTATCCGAGGCTTATACCATGTGTCCCCGCGACCCATCAATCACGGAATTCTGTTCTAGACGTTGCTCACCGGCAGGACGTAGAACAGCATGCAGAAGAAGTGGCAAACGCTGCCTCCCAGGACGAACAAATGCCAGATCGCGTGGTTGAAGGGCATTTTCTCCCTTAGGTAGAAGATCACTCCGAGAGAGTACGTGAGCCCCCCGACGCCCAACCAGACCATGCCTCCCAGCGGGACCGCAGACAACAGGGGCTTGAAGGCGATGATCACCAGCCATCCCATCCCGACGTAGGTCACCATGGTGAGCGCTTTGAAGCGGTCCATGAAGAAGACTTCCAGAAGGATACCGAAAATCGCCAGCCCCCAGATGAGGCCGAAGAGGGTCCAGCCCCAAGCACCTCTCAGGTTCACAAGTGTGAAGGGTGTGTACGTCCCGGCAATGAGGAGAAATATCGCGGAGTGGTCCAGGACCCGGAAGATCCCTTTCAAGCGGGGTGATTGAAAGCTGTGGTAGAAGGTGGAGGCAAGATAGAGCAGGATCAGCGTAGCCCCATAGATGCTGAAGCTGACCACACGCCAGGCATCACCGAAGAGTCCGGCAAAGGTCACGAGGACGGAAAGCGCCGCAATGCTGAGCCCCGCGCCGATACCGTGGGTGACGCTGCTCGCGATTTCCTCTCCCAGCGTGTACCGATTTGCCCCGGTCGGCAAACCCGCAGCAGGGTCCGCTCTCCAGCCGGAATCATTACGGGCCAACTGATTCCCCCCCCAAGCACCTGGACAGGAGTGGTTGATGCTTGAGGGCTTGCTTCAGCCAGCACAACAGGCAAGAACAACCACAGTCTCTCGGCAGGAACGAGAAACGTTCACGCAACGCAGGCAAAACAGATAGAGCAGAAAGATCGACCTACAGCTTTTTCACTTCTCCGGCGGCCGGTCCTTTCTGTCCCTGTGTGACGACGTACTCCACGCGGTCGCCTTCATTCAGGGTCTTGAACCCTTCGCCCAGGATGGCGGAGTGATGCACGAAGATGTCGCCGTCCCCGGAATCACGCACGATGAAGCCGAACCCTTTTCGCTCGTTGAACCACTTCACGACGCCGGTTTCCTTCTCCATGTTCTGAGACCCCCTTACTGTTTGCTCCTGGTTGTCTAAACACCGTTTACATGTACAACAAAAAAAACCGCCCAAACGACCTGCATCTGAGCGGTAGAACCTCAATTCTTTGTATTCAGGGCCGTACATCCGTCTGTTAAGGTAAGCTTCCAATTTCCTGAGGCCTTTGTCAAGCCCCTTTGAAATCCACCCGGCCGGGGCTATTCCCCCTTGTACTGGGGCTTTCTCTTTTCTTTGAAGGCCCGGGGACCTTCCTGGGCATCCTTGGTCATGAAGACGGGCGCGGCAATCTCCGTCTCCTTGGCAAGCCCTTCCTCGAGCGAGAGGCCGATGTTCTGGAGCACCGCCTTCTTGATGGCAGTGACCGCAATCGGACCGTTGTCCGCAATGATGCGGGCGAATCTCTCGGCCTCCTCCATCACCTTCTCCCTCGGCACGACCCGATTCAGGAAGCCGAGCTCGTAGGCCTCTTGCGCGTCCATCAACTCACCCGTGAGCAGGATCTCCATGGTCCTGGCGTAGGGGAGCTGACGAGGCAGCTTCACGGTCGACCCGGTCCCCGGGAAAATCGCCCATTTGACCTCCTGCAGGCCGAACTTCGCGCCCTCGGCAGCGATACGGATGTCGGTGGAGTAGAGCATCTCCATGCCCCCGGCGATGGCGTGTCCGTTGATGGCCGCGATGACGGGCTTGTAGAGCTCGAAGTCCCTGAGCATTGCCTGGGCTGCGACACCCATGGGGTCTTTCACACACGCTTTGTCCGCTTCCGTTTCCGGCTTCTTCGCGCCCGTAATCAGCGGAATCAGCTTCCCGAGGTCTGCTCCGGAGCAGAAGGCCTTGTCCCCGGTACCGGTGATGATCGCGCAACGCATCTCCTTGTCGTCCCGATAGTCCGCCCACGCATCCAACAACTCGATGATCGTCTCCGGGTCGAGGGAGTTCCGGGCCTCGGGCCGATTGAGCGTCAAATAAGCAATTCCTTTCTTCTTCTCGTAGATCAGTGCCATTCTCTTTCCTTCCTCCGCATGGGTCATCAACAATGAACTGGAGCAACATCCTCGTCGGACTCGTTATCTATTGGGTGTATCATGTTTTACGGCCAAGTTCCAGGGTTCTACCCGGGACTCCTCCCGGATCCTGCACGAGCCTCCTGAGCATCTCGATGCAGGTCGAGCACAGATTGGGCGTTTTTCGCCCGAAGTCCAGCCTTTCTTCCATTGCCTCGTGACCGCGTGCAAGCCAGTGGAAAATCGGTTCCCCATCGATTCTTCGGGCAGAGAGGAGTTCCTGAAGCTCTTCATCCAAGAGACTCCCGACCGTGGGCCTCAGGTCCTGCGGCAAGACACAGCATGGGAGGATTCGCCCGGATGGATCCACAACGAGCCTGTCGGTCAAGTAGTCACAGTATCTTCCTTCAAACGGGTACGCTTCTGTGGCCGAGTACAGAGTGATCGTGAAAGAGATATTGCTCTGCCTCGAATCGGGGAGGACCTCTTTCAGCCTCTTTGCTACCCCATAGAGTTCCTGGCCACCGAATACGCACTCTTGTGCCGATCTCCCTCTTCCTGTGGGAATCACCGCACTTACCTGAATCGTATCGACGTCATAAGGTTCCAGCAGGGCGGCAAGGCAACGCGTCTCGTCCAGATTCTTCGGCGTAACGACATAGTTGACCCAGGTCTCGATCCCCTCTTCCCTCAAGAGCCCGAGCACATGCATCAGCCTTTCAAAGGACCCTTGCTTTCCGGTGAAATCTTCATGGTTTCCGGAGGAGGTGCCGTAAAGAGAGGTCTTCACCCTGTCCAGCCCCGCATCTCTCAAATCAAGAGCATATCTCTCATTCAAGAACCAGGTGTTCGTGTTCAGCGTCGTCACCATCTGTTTGCCGGAGGCGTGACGTACAATATCCAGCAGGGTGTCTTTCTCAATAACGAGGGGTTCTCCACCGCTCAGCTCGAACTCATCCATGCCGAAGCGAACCGCCTTGTCGACCATTTCTCGGACCCTTGCACCGTCGAGCTCGGAACAGGCATTCTGCGGGCCTGCATCCGAGCAGCAATGCATGCAGAGAAAGGGGCACCTGGCCGTGATGTGGAAGTGAAGAACACGAGGACGGACACCGAGCATTCCAGCTTTTCCCACAATACGTTAGAAGAACAGCAGCGGCAGGCGGTCCGCCACGAGGAAGCCCTCACGGGTGGGCACGGCCCTTTCGCCGACCACTTCCAGAAGCCCGGCCTCGACCAGCCCGGGAAGCACCCTGTCGCTGTTCTTATGGCCGCCAAGATCCGGGATCGGGGCACCGGATCGGGTCCTCAACTGCAGGGAAAGCCTCTCCAGATCCGCCTGTTCTTCCGTGAGACGCTCGGACCCCTGGACCGGTCGTTTCCCCAGATTCAGATCCCGGCAATATTGCTTCACTGATCGGTGGTTCCACCACCTCGTGTCCCCCTGGAAGGAGTGGGCCGAGGGGCCCAGGCCCAGATACGGGGCTCGTTCCCAGTATTTCACGTTGTGACGGCAGAAATGCCGGGTTCCCCTGGCGAAATTCGACACCTCGTAATGGACAAACCCGTGCCCTTCCAGAATCTCCGAGGCGGTCAGGAAGAGGCTTCTCTCCTGCTCCTCGTCCGGCGGTTCGAAGAGGCCGGCCTCCTGCATTTCCCACAAGGGCGTCCCCTGGCTCACGGTGAGCTGGTAACAGGAGACGTGGTTCGGTGAAAAGGCGATTGTTTCGTGGAGCGTCCTGCCCCATTCCGCCTCGGTCTGGTTTGGGAGACCGTAGATGAGGTCGACCCCGAAACCGGGGAATCCGCTCTCCCGGATCCTCTCCATGGCACGGACCGCCCGGCGGGCCGTATGCGTGCGGCCGAGGAACTCGAGCTCCCTGTCCGCCATGGACTGCACGCCGAGGCTGATTCTGTTGAAACCAAGCTCCCGTAGAAGATGGAGTTTCTCCGGGCTCACGTCGTTCGGGTTCGCCTCCAGGGAGACCTCCGCATCCGGGCAAATCGTAAAATTCCCGTGAAGGATCTCTACAAGGCGGTCCAGTTCTTCCGTGGCGAGCAACGTCGGCGTGCCGCCGCCCAGGTACAGGGTGTCGAAGAAGGGAAACCGGTCCTTGTACAGCGAGGCTTCGATCTCGAGGGCCTCGAGCCATTCGGTGACCAGGGAGGTGGATGGGTTCAAAGAAGTATAAGGGATCGAATAGAAATCGCAGTACCGGCATTTCTGCCGGCAGAAGGGGACGTGAACGTAGAGCCCCGCAGGGTTGCCTGCCACCATCGTCATGGCCCGTTCATTTCTCCTCGGACTGAAATACACTCACAAAGGCCTTCTGCGGAATCTCGATAGAGCCGACCATCTTCATGCGCTTCTTGCCCTTCTTCTGTTTCTCCAGGAGCTTCCGCTTCCGCGAGATGTCGCCGCCATAGCACTTGGCCGTCACGTCCTTCCGGAAGGCCTGGATCGTGGAGCGCGCGATGATGGTACCCCCGATGGCGCCCTGGATTGCGATCTTGAACATGTGCCGGGGAATCTCGTCCTTGAGCCGATTGCAGATATGCAGGGCCCGGGGCCTTGCGCGGTCCCGGTGAATCATCATGGAAAAGGCGTCGATCTTCTCCCCGTTCACGAGAATGTCCAGCTTGATCAGGTCGCTTGTCCGGTACCCGATCAGGTCGTAATCGAAAGAACCGTATCCCTGCGTGACCGTCTTGAGCTTGTCGTAGAACTCGTAGATCACCTCTGCCAGCGGAATTTCGCACGTGATCTCGATCCTGCCGGGCGTGGGGTAGGTATACTGGGGGTTCTCTCCCCGGCGCTCCAGGCAGAGATTCATGACCGCACCCATGTACCGCTCCGGGATCAGGATGCTCGCCCTGACAAAGGGCTCTTCCGCCTTGTCGATCATCATGGGGTCAGGGTAGTACTGCGGGTTGTCCACCTCGACCGTGCTTCCATCCTTGAGTGAAAAGCGGTACTGGACGCTCGGAATGGTCATGATGATCGACTGACCGTATTCCCTCTCGAGTCTCTCCTGCACGATCTCCAGGTGCAGGAGCCCGAGAAACCCGCATCGGAACCCCTGGCCCAGTGCGGAAGAAGAGTCCTTCTGATAGATGAGCGACGCGTCATTGAGCTTGTATTTTTCCAGGGACTCGGAAAGGGCCGGGTAGTCGTCCGAGGCAACCGGGTAGATCGAGGAGAAGACCACGGGCTTCACGTCCTTGAAACCCGGCAACGGGGCCGGCGCGGGATTCGCGTCCAGGGTGACGGTGTCCCCGACCCTCGTATCTCTCACGGTCTTGATGCCGGCGATCAGGTAGCCGACCTCGCCGGCAAGAAGTGCCTTCCTGGGCTCGCGGTTCAGGCGAAACAGGCCCACCTCTTCGACCCTGTAGGTGCTTCCGTTGGACATGAGCCGGATCACGTCCCCGGGCCTCACCGCCCCGTCGAAGACACGGCAGCTCACAATGGTGCCCCGGAAGGAGTCGTAGTTGGCGTCAAAGATGAGCGCGGACAGGGGCGCTTCCGGGTCGCCGGTGGGGTGCGGAATCTGCACCGTCACCGCATCGAGGATTTCCTGTATTCCGGTCCCCTCCTTGGCGGAACAGAGAAGAGCCATGTCGGAGTCGAGGCCCAGCTCGGTCTCGATTTGCTCCTTTGCCCGCTCCACGTCCGCTGCGATAGATCGATCTTGTTGATCACCGGAATGATCGTCAGGTCGTGCTCCATGGCGGCGTACAGGTTGGCGATCGTCTGGGCCTCCACCCCCTGGGCGGCATCGACCAGAAGCAGAACGCCCTCACAGGAGGCAAGGGCCCTCGAAACTTCGTAGGAAAAGTCCACATGGCCCGGGGTATCGATCAGGTTGAGGTCAAAGGTCTCTCCCTGGTCGTTTGTATACGGCAGGCTCACGGTCTGGCTCTTGATCGTGATGCCCCGTTCCCTCTCGATGTCCATGGTGTCGAGGATCTGGTCGCGGAACTCCCGGTCTTCCACCAGGCCGACGTGCTGGATCAGACGGTCGGACAGGGTGGATTTCCCGTGATCGATATGGGCGATGATGCTGAAGTTTCTCATGGAATTCATCGTGTGTCGGATTCTTTCTGGGACCAGTGGTTTGGACTGCGCGTTTATGGATCATCTCCGAAACAGATTACTATAGCATTTCTCTTGCCATGACGAAAATGCTATATTCCCGGCCGAGGAGGGCATATCCATGGACAGCCTTGATCTGATCCTCAAGGGCGGTCGCGTTTACGACGGGGCCGGGGGCCCCTGGTACCGGGCGGACCTCGGGATCCGGGGGGACACCATCGCAGAAGTGGGCCCACTGCAGCAGGCGGGTGCGAAACGGGTGATCGATTGCGCGAACATGGCGGTTGCGCCCGGCTTCATCGACACCCACAGCCACTCCGATCTCATGGTCTTCGAAGACCCGTCTCTGGGTCCAAAGATGATGCAGGGGGTGACGACCGAGCTGTTGGGTCAGGACGGCATCGCGGCCGCACCGGTGAAGGACAAAGGGAAATCGGACTGGGGCAGACACCTCTCCGGACTGCTCGGCACACCGGCCATCGACTGGGACTGGTCGAGCTTCGCCGAATACCTGGCCGCCCTCGAACGAATCGGCCCGGGCCCCAACATGGCCTGTCTGCTCCCCCAGGGCAACGTCAGGCGCTGGGTCATGGGGATGGAAGACCGAAAACCCACGTCTGCGGAACTCGCGGAGATGATCGCCCTGCTTCACCAGGGCTTCGAGGCAGGGGCGGTGGGGCTCTCCACAGGGCTCATCTACCCTCCCTGCTCCTACGCGGACGAAGACGAGCTGGCCGCCCTCTGCTCTGAGATGACCCGATACGGGGGGTTCCTCGTCGTCCACCTTAGAAGCGAAGACGTCCAGCTCTTCGAAGCGGTCGACGAGATGTTGCGTGTCTGCGAGAAGAGCGGCGCGCCGCTGCACATCTCTCACCTGAAGGCAGGCGGAAGGGCCCAGTTCGGCAAGGCGGGGGATTTGCTCGAAAGGCTGGAGGCTGCCCGGCAACGGGGCATCGAAGTGACCTTTGACCAGTATCCGTACACGGCCGGGAGCACGATGCTCTTCGCCATTCTGCCGGAGTGGCTTCAGGAGGGCGGGCCGGACCAGATGATCGAACGGCTGAAGGACACCTCTATTCGTGAACGTATTCTGTCGGAAGTTGCCACGAGGACCTCTTCTACCGCCATCGACCTGACCGATATCCGCGTCTCCGCCGTGGGATCGAAGAAGAACAAGCACCTGGAAAGCAAGAACCTGCTCGAGCTTGAAGAGGCGATGGGCAGGCCGCTGATCGACGCGGTTTGTGATCTTCTCGTGGAAGAGGACCTGAACGTCTCGATGATCCTGTTCATGGCCGACGAGGACGACGTGCAGACGATTCTGAAGCACCCGTTCCACATCGCGTGCACGGACGGCCTGCTCGGCGGGAAGCCCCACCCCCGCCTCTACGGCGCTTTCCCGCGCATCCTCGGACATTACTGTCGCGACCTCGGGATTCTCGACCTCCCGGAGGCGGTCAGGAAGATGACCTCAGCTCCTGCCGCCCGCCTCGGGCTCAAGGACCGGGGCCTTGTCCGGTCGGGCATGAAGGCCGACCTCGTCGTGTTTGACCCGGATGAGATCATCGACACCTCCACTTACGAAGAGCCCCGTCAGCACCCGAAAGGGATCCTGCACGTCTTTGTGAACGGAAAGCAGGCTGTGAGAGAAGGCAAACTCCTCGAGGCCAGGGCCGGAAGGGTTCTCAGAAGATGAAGGGTCCTGGGTTGGAGTGGAAAGTGCGCGGAAAGCAGGCTGCGGCCATGAAACCAAGACGCTGCCTCCGGCACGCTCTTCTTCTTTCTCTGTTGATGATCGCCTTCCCGGCTCCGGCATTCTCCAAGGAAACCGGGGCTCACACGATCAACCGCCGGATGGACCCCGTAGTCGTCCAGGGCGACTGGCTGGAGACGTTCCTTGGCACCCGCTTGGACAGGTTGCGGCTCTATCGCTACCGTGGCGGGCAGTACGAGGCAGTTCGTTTTCAACTGGATGAACGAACTCCCGAAGGGGACTGGGTCTTCCCCCACGGCAAGAAGAACAACGGTAGCGAGAGTAACGGCCTCCTGGACGAACGGGACGTTCTGCTCTTCATGGCGGCCGATGCAGGGGAGCGGGCAAGTCCCGACACCGCTCCGACAGGGGCCGCTTCCGTCATGGAGATTGAGCTCGAAGACCCCGTGGATGCAGACCGGGCGTGGATATATCTTGCCGCATACCGGATCATGCCGCCTCCCCTGTGCCCCCTTCCGGACTACGTGCGCTACAACTACGAAACAGAAGAAGTAACCACCGCCTTTTCCTACTACAAGTTCATCATTACCGAGGAGGGCCTCCACACGGGCTTCTCCGATGTGGGCGCCATCCTGCCGGAGGCCGGGGGGGACGGCAAGAACCGCATGGACAGGATGAAGACCCGGATCAAGATCCGGTTCTTCTTCAACCTCGTCCCGCTGTCCCTGCACGAGGAGATGCTCGGGCAGGACGTAGTAGCTTACATCACAGGGCCGATTCGCGTGATTCGCCGGCTGGAACAGTTCTTCAAGCTTCCCTTCGGCCTCCGCGGCATGAAGAGCCTGACGGACCTTCATCTCTACGAGAGCATCACAATCGTGCCTGCAGAAATCAACGTGCCCAAGGGTGTGGACAAAATCATCTCCTCGGGCCAGGCCTGGTTCGGTGCGGACCTGGCACCGAACTCTATCGGCTCCCTTTTCCGGAACAGCGAGAACACCGAGCCCCTGATCATCGACGGCAGGATGTCGGAGATGGAAAAGCATTTCTCGCCGAAACCAGACAAGTGGCGAGTCATTTACGGCCATGGAGGGGCCATGCTGATCAGGGGAACGATTTCCGTTGACGACCCCGAGGTCGCGGAGATCCGTCACGGGTATGTGGACGACATTGCGGTGGTGGAACCCCCGGAGAGGTACGAGGGAAGCATCGGGGTCGTGCGGACCGAAATGGTGAGCAGGAAGCCGAAGCCGGGTCGCTACGACATGCTCATGGAGGTCTATTTCGCACCTCACTACCAGCCGGGGGACGAAGCGGCCTGCCTCAACGTACGGGACCGTCCCCTCCGGATCCGCATCGGAGGCAAGACACACGCCAACAAGCTGAATCCGGATTAAGACCCGAGAGGGCCGGAATTATCCTTTTGCGCGTAATGAGGGTTTCACGATCTTTCCGAGCGCGTTTCTCGGGAAGAATCCCGGATCTACGAATTCCACTTCCTCCAGGGCCTTGAAGTTCGCGAGCTTTTCCCGCGTGAGTGCAATCAGTTCCTGCTCTTCGGCCCGAGCCCCCTGCTTCAGGGCCACAAAGGCCTTGGGGACTTCTCCCAGCCGCGGGTGGGGGATCCCGATGACAGCGGCCTCTTCCACCCGCTCGTCGGCGAAGAGCACCCGCTCGATTTCGGCAGGGAAGACATTGAACCCGCCGCGGATGATCATGTCCTTCTTTCGGTCCACGATGTGAAGATGGCCCTCTTCGTCGAGCCGACCCATGTCGCCGGTCCCGAACCATCCCTCCTGCAGCGCCCCAGCCGTCTCGGCCGGCGCGTTCCAGTACGAAAGAAGCGCCCTCTCCGCGCCGATCTGGATTTCCCCGACCTCCCCTTCTCCTGCCTCACCCCCCTCTTCGGAGGCAATCCGCAACCGGATGTAAGGCATCACATTCCCCACCGAAACGCCCTTGGGTTCGGACTTCGCGTCTTCACACGAAGCAATCAGAGAGATCTCGGTCATGCCGTAACAGTGGATGATCCGAAAGTGAAACTTCCTTTCGAATTTCTGCCTCAACTCCATCGAAAGGGGAGACCCTGCGCAGATACCGAATCGCACCGTGCTCAAGTCCACATCCATCGACTCGGAGGCGGCGTGAACCATGTGATAGATCGTAGGCACGGCCGCGAAGAAGCTGACCCCCTCCTCCTTGACGGTCTGCAGGAACGCCTTCGGCTCGAACTTCTCGAGAATCACCACGGTCCCCCCCGTGTGAAGGGCCAGCCCCGGGTGGATCAGAAAGGCCACGAGCTGAAAGAAGGGGAGCCCGGCCAGAAACACGTCGTTGGAATCAAAGGCGAGATGCTTCCGGATGCCCTCCAGGTGGACGAGGAGGTTCTCATGCGTGTGGACCGCGCCCTTAGGGAACCCGGTGGTGCCCGAGGTATAGGCAATGACCGCCTCCCCGTCCGGCCCCGGCTCCACGGTCGGGAGGTCTGCCTCCGGACGATCCAGCAGGGTCTGAAATGAATTGTCTTCTCTTCGTTCGGCCCCCTCTCGGTACAGCACGATCTTCCGCAGTCGGCCCTGTGCCACCGCCTCGGTCTCGTCGACAACCGGGAGGTAGTCTTCGTGCACGATCAGCGCCCCCGGTTGCGAATGATCCAGGATGTAGCTTGCCTCCTCCTGCTTGTACATCACATTCAGGCTGACCGTGATCAGGCCGAGTTTCATGGCCGCGTAGAAGGAAACAACAAACTCAGGACGGTTGTGCATCAGCAGGGCAAGCCGGTCCCCCTTCTGCAACCCCAGCCCATGCAGGGCGCCGGCCATTCGGTTCACCCTGGCGACGAGCTCTCCGTAGGAGATTCGTTTCCCCTCGGCAACGATGGCTGTCTTCTCGGGATCACGAAGAGCGTGCGCCTCCAGCGATTGGAAAATATTCACTTCTCGTCCCCTCCCCTTGTTCTTCGGCAGTTCTCTTCCTCAAGGCTTTCCGGTCAATTGACCCAGGATGAAGCCGACGACGAACCGTCCGTACGCCTCCACCGTGATTCCCTTCCGCTTGTACTTCCACCTCTTCAGGTACCAGTCCTGCAAGACGGCCTTGATCAGAGCCGCCACGAGGTCCCCGTCCGGGCAATGAAGATCCCCGCTCGCAACCCCTTCGTTCAGGATGTCGAGGAAGATCTGTTCTGTGGTGAGCTCGTCCTCCATGGCCCTTCGCTTCTCTTGCCTGGACAGAGAAGAGGCCTCCATGTAGGCAAAATAGAACCACGGCCTGAGGACCTCGGTCAGGTACAGGTGCGTCGCCATGGCCACTTCGAGTTTTTCGATCGGGTCGGAGCAGGCATCCACCTGTCCCAGAATGACCTCTCTCGTGTAAGCCACCCCCCGATGCAGGATCATCGAGCGAAGCTCTTCCTTCCCAGGAAAATAGGAATACAGCGCTCCCATGCTGAGCCCCGACTTCCGGCTCAAGTCCCTCAGGGACATGGTCTCGAAGCCCTTCTCCCTGTTGAGTGCAAACACCGCCTCCAGGATTCGCATCATGTTCTTGACCGCCACCTCCTCCTTCTTCACCGAGATCTTGCCCTTGTTCTCCCGGATGAGGTCGCGGCAGATGTTCTCCAACGTGGGTGCCACCCGCTTTTTGAAATCCTGGAAAGGAAGCATGCTCGCCTGCTCAGGGCATCTTCTCTGTTCGTTTCAACAAGACCCTACGCCTGTTGTCCCTCGTATTCGCGCAAGACCCGCCGTGAAAGGACGACCTTGTGGACCTCGTCCGGACCGTCATAGATGCGGGCCGCGCGTTCGTGGCGATAGAAGAACGACAGGATCGTGTCATCGCTCACGCCCATGGCGCCGTGGGCCTGGATCGCCCGGTCGACCACTTTGAGCATGATGGGCGCGACAAAAAACTTGATCATCGAGACCTCTTCCCGCGCCGCGTGCTGGCCCTCTTTCTCGATCTTCCAGGCCGCGTGCAGGACCATCAACCGGGCAGCATGGATCTCGGCGCGACACTCGGCGATCCATTCCTGCATGATCTGTTTCCGGGCCAACGGTTTGCCTCCGCCCACCTTCCGCTCGGTCACGCGCTGGCACAGCATGGCAAAGCTTCGGTTGCAGATCCCGATCCAGCGCATGCAGTGGTGAATGCGCCCCGGGCCGAGGCGCTCTTGGGCGATGACAAAGCCCTGTCCCTGGGGGCCCAGGAGATTCTCCGCCGGGACCCGGCAGTTCTGGTACATGATCTCCCCGTGGCTGGCGTAATCGTCCCCCTCGTGCCCCATAACCGAGATATTCCGGACCAGGCTGAACCCGGGCGTGTCGGTGGGCACGATGATCATGCTTGCCCGCAGGTAGACAGGGGCATCAGGGTCGGTCACGGCCATCACGATGGCGAACTTCGCGCCGTCTGCGGACGAACTGAACCACTTGTGCCCGTTGACGACCCACTGGTCGCCATCGCGGACAGCCGTAGTGGCCAGCTCGGTCGGGTTCGATCCGGCAAGCTCCGGTTCACACATGGAAAAGCAGCTTCGGATTTCGCCGCTCGCCAGTGGGAGGAGGTATTCCTCCCGCTGTTCCGGTGTGGCGTACTTCTCGAGGACCTCGATGTTGCCGGCATCCGGCGCCTGGCAGCCGAAGATAATGTGCCCCAGTGGACTCGACCCGAGCACTTCGGTCATCAGGGCGTGATCCACGAGACTCAGGCCCATCCCGCCGAGCTCCTTCGTAATCTGGGGCCCCCACAGCTCCATCTTCTTGACCATTGCCTGGCACCGCTTGATCTCCGGCAACATGTCACGGAACTTCTTGCCCACGAAGTGAGGCTCGAGAGGATAGACCTCATTCTCCAGGAACTCCTGGGTCATCTCCAGGATAACCTTTGTCCTCTCCTGTATTTCGAAATCCATCGTCTTCCTCCCCTGTTGCGTCCCGGACCCTAACGAAATGTCACGTAGGTGTCCTCATCGAAATGTGGCGTCATGTTGAAACCGGTCAAGGAAAACCGGTCCCCCTGGTATTTGAACTCGTTGATACTCGCGTTCTTGACTACCCAGCCCAGGGACAGCGCAATCCTGTCCGTGGTCTCCAGGGCGTACTGCATGACCGCGGAAATCGGTCCTCCGGACGTGAACACGGCAACCGTCTTGCCGGTAGGATAGGACGCGACGATCTCTTCCACGCCGCGGATCACGCGGATCGTGAACCGTTCCCACGACTCGACGCTCTTCTCGTCGATCTCCCCGGCGATCCAGCGGTTCATTACGATCGTAAGGATGTCCTGAAAGGCCTTGCGCCTGACGGCCGAATCCGCCTCCACGTTCATGGCCCGTTTCACGGTCTCCTCCAACTCGGGCCTTTCCGCGAGCAGAATGGGAAGGAAGTTGGCCAGCATGCCGGAAGCATCGTATTCGTTGAAAGCCTCGTTCACGACCGGCTCGGGCACATCCCACCCCGCCTTGAGGTAGACTTCCCGTAGCTCCAGTAGCGTGTCGAGCTGCCGTTTCTGGGTCCCCGTAAACAGGGCATCGAACCGCTGCCCCCGTTTCAACCAGTATTGGCCTAACAGAGTAGACTGGGTCACCCCCATCTCCGAGAGCTTGTCGTAGTCGACCTCACCGAAACTTGCCTGCCCGTGCCGCACCATCAGGAGAGTACTCATCAAAGGGCTCCCACTTGGTTGTCTGTTCCAGGGTTGAGGGTCGAGTCTACCACCTTGTCTGGAAGGCGTCAAGAAAAATCGAGCGAGCGCTCGCTTTTTTTATGCCCCCGTGGTAGACTGTTCGTCAGGGTCGTTCTAGAATGCAGCGGACCGAATGGAGGCCCGAGGTGAGAATACTCGTTTGTGTGAAACAGGTGCCGGACGCGGAGAGCACGTTCCGGGTCGATGAACAAGGAAAGGGCTTCGACGAAGCCGGCATCCTGTACTGCATGAATTCCTATGATGAATATGCCTTAGAAGAGGCGGTTCAAATCAAGGAAGAGCGCCTTCGGGTCGAAATCACTGCCCTCACCGTCGGCCCGCGCCGGGCCGAGGCGGTGGTGCGCCGGGCCCTGGAGCTCGGAGCCGATCATGGGGCGCACCTGGTCACGGAGAGCGGGCAAGGCATGGATTCTCTCCAGACCGCATTCAGGATCGCATCCTTCGCAAAGGAGAAGGACTTCGACCTGATCCTCTGCGGCGTCATGTCCGAGGACGAGCAGCGCTGCCAGACAGGCCCGATGGTGGCCGCCCTGCTGGGTCTTCCGTGTGCAACCACCGTGATCTCGGAGGAGATCCTGGAGGGCGAGCAGCACGCTCGTGTGGAAAGGGAGCTGGAGGGGGGGCGGCGGCAGGTTGTCGAGTTACCCCTACCCGCGGTCCTCACCGTACAATCGGGGATCAACCGGCCCCGCTATCCGAGTCTCTCCAACAAGCTGCGCGCTCGAAAGCAGGAGCTCCGGGAGATCGACTCCGTGGGCATGTCCCCGGTCCCGAACTGCGAGGAACGGGTTCGGGTCTGTCTTCCCCCTCCATCCAAGACCGGGGTCTTTCTGGAGGGCAGTCTCGAGGAAAAGGCAGAGGCACTCGTTCAGATCATTCACGAGAAGACGGACCTGCTGTGATGCCTGCGCTCAACAACGACATCTGGGTGGTGGCGGAACACTCGGACGGAGTGGTGCAGCCCGCCACATACGAGGTGGTGGCCTTCGCCGACAAGGTAGCGAGAACGACGGGCGGCCGGATTTCTGTTCTGGTGGTCGGCCACCCTGCCCGCCCGATTGCCGAAAAGATCGCGGAAACGACAGGCTTCGAAACGATCGGTGTGAACGCCGAGGCCGCCTCCTGCTACAGCGGAGAGGCATACCGGCATCTGATCCACCAGGTAGCCTCCCCTCATCCACCACGCTTTCTCTTCATCCCTCACACGACCATGGGGTGGGACCTTGCTCCGGGACTCGCCGTGGATCTCGGTGCTTCCAGCCTGAGTGGGGTGTGCGGCTTTGCGGGGGCCCCGGAGTTCATCTTCCAGAGACGGATTTTGAACGGTAAGCTCCTCCAGGAGGTTCGACCCGTAGCGGACAGGCCCGCGGTCGTGACCGTTTCGCCGGGCACAGAGACCCCCTTCGTCCCGACAACGGGCCGGCCGGGAGAAGTTCGGATCTGTGAGACAGAAGAGCCGCCAACCCGAACAAGGGTTCTCGGCCATGTGGAGCCACCCGCCAGTTCGGTCAACCTCCGGGAGGCGGAGGTGATCATCGCTGCAGGCCGCGGGGTTGGAGACGAGGAGAACCTCGCGTGCATCCGCGAACTGGCCGGCCTCTTCCGACGAAGCGCTGTCGGCGCCTCCCGCCCCCTGTGCGACGCGGGCATTCTGCCCCTGGCATGCCAGGTCGGCATGACAGGGCAGACCGTGTCCCCCAGGTTGTACGTTGCGTGCGGGATTTCAGGGGCCTTGCAGCACATCATGGGCATGCAGAACGCGGACATGGTGATCGCCGTGAACAGGGACCCGAACGCCACGTTCTGCCGGGAAGCCCACTACTGCGTGGCAGCCGACCTGCATGAATTCATCCCCATACTGATCGAGAAGATACGCGAACTCCGGGGCAAGACCCGTGAATAGGCATGACAGGGGTCCCGGGGCTCCCCTCCTTTTTCGTTGCATCGGATCTCCTTATCGATTAAGGTACCGCCATGTTGCGAGCCCGGGCCAAGCGGATACCGAGCACTGGATGGTTGTTGCTGCTCCTGATCTTCGGTTGTGGGAATGAGATCAAGGATACGGACACAGGCAAGGGTGCTGCGGAGCACAACCCCAAAGGTGCGTCTGCACGGACAGAAGTCGACGAGAGGAAACCACCCCTCCAGATTTCGTATAATCCTGCGGCCTGGCCTCTCTCTTCCCACCTGAACGAGAAGAGTACCGACGACCTGGAGGGCCTCGTAGAAAAACGGCACATCCGCGTTCTGACCACATTCAGCAAGACGAACTTCTTCGTTTCAGGCAGCAGGATCTACGGCTTCGAGTACTCCCTCCTGAAAGATTACGAAAGATCACTGAACAAGGGAATCAGCAGGAGGGAACTTCAAGTCGTCCTGGAATTCATCCCCGTCCCGTACGACCAGCTCATCCCACGCCTGGTCGAAGGGCTCGGAGACATTGTGGCCGCCGGTCTCACCATCACCCCGGAACGCGAAAAGCGAGTGGCCTTTACGAACCCCTACCTGACACACGTGGACGAACTCGTAGTAACGAATCACGCGACGGAAGGACTGAAGACCCTGGAGGACCTTTCAGGCCGCAACGTGTACGTACGGAAGAGCAGCAGCTATTATGAAAGCCTCGTCACCCTGAACGGCAAACTCGCCGAAGCAGGAATCCCTCCTGTCCACATCCTGAAGGTGGATGAGAGCCTTCAGAGTGAGGATATCTTCGAGATGGTTCATTCCGGCGCGATCCCCATCACGATCGCGGACAGCAACCTGGCAGAGATCTGGTCGAGCGTCTTCGACAACCTGCAGATGCATTCCGACCTGAAGGTAAGAACCGGAAGCAGGATCGCGTGGATGGTCCGCAAGGACAATCCGCAGTTACGAGAAAGTCTCAACACATTCATAAGGGGACACCGCAAGGGGACGCTCCTGGGCAACATCTACTTCGACCGCTACTTCGAGAGCAACAGGTGGATCAAGAACCCCCATACGAAGGGCGCCCAGGAAAAGCAGCGCCGCAACACGGATCTCTTCAAGAAGTACGGAGGCCAATACGGCTTCGACTGGAAATTGATCATGGCGATGGCCTACCAGGAGTCCGGCCTGGACAATAGCAAGAAGAGCCCTACCGGCGCTGTCGGCATCATGCAGGTTCGTCCCTCTACCGCGGCAGACAGGAACGTGAACATCGGGGATGTGCATATCTTGGAGAACAACGTTCACGCCGGTGTCAAGTACCTGGCCTTTCTCAGGGATCGGTATTTCCAAGAGGAGACCATCAACAAGAGAGACCGCATCCGGTTCAGCCTGGCCGCCTACAACGCGGGCCCGCAGAAGATACGAAAGGCCCGGAGGCTGGCCCAGGAAATGGAATTGGACCGGCATCGATGGTTCCGGAACGTGGAAATGGCCACCCTGCGGATCGTGGGCCAGGAAACCGTTCAGTATGTGAGCAACATCAACAAGTACTACGTGCTCTTCAAGCTCTACGAAGAAACCGAGAAGCTGCGCGAATCGAGCAAGCAGGACTCCCTCGCAAGAGCCGAATCGCACTGACCCGGCATAGGAAATGCATATTCACCCTTACGAGACAATGAGAACGGGTTTCATCTGTGCGGGAAGCTGCTGAAAAGACTGAAGATTTTTGAGGGAGAACTTGAACGTGGACGTGAATCGGGTAGACCCGGGATCGGTGAAGTGCATAGAATCCAAGAGAACCCGTCAGAAAATTGACTTCTCCGAGGTTCTCAAGACCAAGCAGACCGGGGAGAGCGGCCCCTCAGCGCGCGCGCGGGTGAACCAGCAAGACGCCCTCGTGTCACTGGGAAAGGTGACTCGACAGAACCCGAATGTCTCCAGCCTCCTGGTCAAGCATCCCGTGTACAAGAAAGACTGCTGGCGGATCCTTTACAGCCAGGCGAATCGCGACAAGCCCTACACCCGGATTCGTCCGGGAACAGAGATCTTCCTGGATCCCAAGGCAAGGGAAGTCGTCTGGGGGAAGATGCGTCCGGCGCCGGAATCGTCCGGGGCGTTGGCAAGGGCCAAACAATCTCCCCCTGCAACGGAACAGAAGAACCCCACCACCGACCAGGCCTTCTCCGACCGGCTCGTCGGGGCCGTGAGACCCCTCTACGGGAAGCCCTACGGCGAGATCAACTGTTACGAACTCCTGGTCAAGGGACTGACGAATCTGGGCATACGCTATGAGGGGGCGGGCGGACTCGGAAGAAAGCTCATGGTCATGGCCAGGGAGCAGGGGCTTCCGATGAACGCCTACTTCAACGGGGAGGGCTTGATCGCGGCCTCGGGATCGCCCGTCTACTCCAAGACACTCAACCGGGTACGATCTCCGGAGAGACAGGCAAACCAGCTTCTCAAAGAGATCGAACCCCACCTCGAGAAGGGTCAGATCCTGTCTTTTTCCATCCACAGCCGGGGCCACACGGGGATTGTCTCACGGGACAACGACACCTGGACCCTGATCAACTCCGGAGAGATGGACCACACGCTGAAGGCCAAGGACCTGCCCAAGGGGGTCGGTGAAGAATCCCTGGCAGCCGAGGTGCGGGACTGGTTCGCACTGGCCAAGGCCCGGCGAGAATCCCTGCGCGTCACCCTGGGGAAGCTCAATGAACAGCAGCTCCTGACCTACGCCGAGCCACGGTCCGACCAACCGAAGAAGGCTTAGGAGGCTGCTAGGGGCGATTACCTTCTCCTGCTCCGGATCCGCAGCAAGAGGAGCATTCCGATAGGAACGAGGAAGCAGGCCGTGTGTTTGCCGAGTTCTGAAGGTCCGCAGACCGGGCTTGGATCATAGCTGGAGGCTTCCGCGCTGGCAGCACATGGGGTATCACACACGCCGTTCTCATCTATCTGCCCATAACCAGGGTCGCCGGGACACTGGTTGTCGACCTGGTCACAACGCTCCTGTGCAGCCGGGTATGTGAAGATGTAGGCGTCATCACAGTCCGTCTGCGATCCGCCCGCACAGGAGGGATCGCCCGGATCTCCATACCCGTCGCCGTCCGTGTCGATGCAATCAGTGTCCGGCATCGCAAGCAAGATCTCATTGTCTGAGCCGTCAAACGCTTCACAGGCAATCCATCCAAAGCTGTTTACCTGAGGCATCATGTCATCATAAGCGTTGTTCGTAATCCGGGTCGTGCTTATGCCGTCATAAAGGAGGATTTCCGTGTCCGAGCCTTCATCCACCTCCCAGACCACCCACCCGTTGTCGCTTATCTGAGGCACCATGTCAGGATCAGCGTTGTTTGTGATCTGGGTTGTGCTTGCGCCGTTGTAGAGGAAGATCTCCGTGTCAAAGCCGCGAAGTCCCATCCAGACCACCCACCCGTCGCTGTTCATCTGGGGGAAGAAGTCATCCTCCGCGTTGTCTGTAATCTGGGTTGTACTTGTGCCGTCATAGAGGAAGATCTCCCAGTCTGAGCCGTCATCTCCCTCCCAGACGACATGTCCATTGTCATTGATCAGAGGCGTCAAGAACGAAAACGCATAGCCGTCATCGTAAGCGTTGTTCGTAATCTGGGTTGCACTCATGCCGTCATAGAGAAAGATCTCCCAGTCTGAGCCGTCCCACATTCTCCAGGCCACATCCCCCTTGTTATTGATCTGAGGGTAGAATTCCTGAGAAGTATTGTCCGTAATCTGGGTCGTGCCCGCGCCGTCGTAGAGACAAATCTCCATGTCTGAGCCATCGTTTTCCATCCAGACGACCCAGCCGTTATCGTTTATCTGGGGCACCATGTCCGTAAGGGCGTTGTTGGAAAGCTGGGCTATGCCGGTTCCGTCATAGAAGAAGATCTCATAGTCAGTGCCGTCATCTCCCTCCCAGACCACCTGGCCGCTGTTGTTGATCCGGGGACTTATGTCATCGTAAGCATTGTTCGTAATCTGGGTCGTGCCCCTGCCGTCATACAGGAAGATCTCGGTGTCGGAACCGTCACTTCCCATCCAGACCACCCAACCGTTGTCGTTTGTCTGGGGTTCCCCATCGTCATGGGCGTTGTTCGTCAACGGGATCGAGACGTAGGCTGCCTGGGATGCGCATAGGAAGAGAAAAAGGATGGAAGGACACAGTAGAGCAACACAGAGGCATCTTCTCATTTCTCGTTCCTCCAAGAGGAAGGTGGCTGATAAGCACAGGTCTTGATTCCGTTGACGGAAAAAGAGGACGGACCATATCCGGGAACGGATATGGCCCGTTTCGCAACAATTCAGATCAAGTCCCTTACCCCGCCCGCGCAATCAAACGGGAGGGACCTCGGGGACCTCTCCGCAAACCCCTTCCTCTGCCGGAGGGACAATCTCACATTGGCCGAGACAGTCCGCCGACTCGGCGCAGTCAAGGTCCTGGCTCCCATCTTGGCACGTGCCCAGGTAGCCTTTCTCCGGTATATGGTTGCACACGTCTGGAATCGTAATCCATTCCAGCACCCATTCCGGCAACCAGTCCGGTATCATCGTCACGAGTCGTTCACATTCATCCTGGACGGTAACCGCCATATTGCAGACCAGATCCCTGCCCTGCCACGCTCCGACCTCCTCGCACCAGGTATCCTGGTTGTCATAGCAGACGACGATGGTCTCGTCGTATTCGCCGCATCCCATCATGACAGCTGCGATGGCCAGGATTGTGGCACCCAGAAACGTCCCTCTCATGTTTCCCCTCCTTTTCCAGATTGAATTACGAGTTGAAAGAATGTTCTATTAGATCAAGTTCGCATACGACGGCGGGATTGTCAAGGTAATTTTGTTTAATAGAGATATGTTTTATAAAATACTCTTCCGTATCCCCCTTCATCACAGTGCATTGCCGGTGTACGGTTGTGGAACCCCTTGGCATGTTCTACAATTCTCCGCTGAGTTTCGTTGCTGCGACGAGAGCGATGGAGGGAACGAAATGCAGCCTTCTCATTCGACAGGGACGCATGAGACCGATGACGGGCTCGGGCTGTTCGAGCAGGAGTGGAGCCCGGCGGGCGCCACCAAGGCAGGGGTCGTGATCGTCCATGGCTTTGGAGAGCATAGCGGTCGCTATGTGCACGTAGCAGAAGAACTGACCCGGAACGGGTATGCTGTGAGCACCTTCGACCTGCGTGGGCACGGCCAATCCCAGGGGGAGCCGAGGGCGTTTGTCCGGTCCTTCGACGAGCACTTGGACGACCTGGGGCATTTTCTCTCTCACGTAAGGCAGCGGCATCCCGGCCTTCCCCTCTTCCTCTTCGGCCACAGCATGGGCGGGACCATCGCCGCCCTGTTCGCGATTGCCAGGGGGCCCGAAATCCGTGGCCTCCTGCTCAGCGGTCCGTCGCTGAAGCTCAGTGACAAGTATTCTCCTTCATTGATCAGGCTCGCAAAGATCCTCTCCATCGTCTTCCCGAAGCTGCGGCTCCTCAAGCTCGACGCCGGTGCCGTCTCGCGCGATCCGGAAGTGGTGGAGAACTACGTGAGCGACCCGCTCGTCTACCATGGTGGGGTCCCTGCCCGGACAGGGGCGGAACTGAATCGGGCAATGGAACGCATCCGGCAACGGATGGAGGTGTTGAGACTGCCCCTTCTCATCATGCACGGCACGGACGACCTGCTCGCGGACCCTGAGGGCAGCAGGCAACTCTACGAACGTGCGGAATCCGGCGACAAGGCCCTGAGGTTATACGAAGGCCTGTATCACGAGATCTTGAACGAGCCGGAAAGAGCACAGGTCCTTTCCGATATGATCGAGTGGCTGGACGCCCACTGAAGGTCCCTGCCGGAGAGCATCGACACGGACTTGGAGGGAACTCTTCATATCCCTGACGCACACCGGCGTCGGGCATTCATTTCGAAGAGGGCAAGCTTGCGAAACGGGGAGACAGGTTCTTCGAAATCCAACGAAAATAGAAGAACCTATCCCGAATCGGCTTTAGACAGGATCCCGCGCTGCCCTGGGAATGGAGGGGGCGGCACGGGAGTCCTATCGAAGCGTTTCTCTATGCGGAATGCTCGTGGCAGTAACAGGGAACCAGCTATGCCCGGTTACAGAACGACCACGTCACTGGCAGCGGGGCCCTTCTGCCCCTGGGTGATCACGAATTCAACACGGTCACCTTCATTCAGGGTGCGGAAACCGTCGCCACTGATTGCAGAGTAATGCACAAAAACGTCATCCCCCGATTCGCGAGCGATGAAACCATATCCTTTGCTTTCATTGAACCACTTGACTGTTCCTTTTTCCTTTTCCACTTTGCTAGATCCTCCTGTTGAAGATTGATAACTGCGGCTCGAAGTTCTGTTCTTCTCCCACATAACAAAACCGCCCAGACAAGTACATCTGAGCGGTCGTAATTACGCCATCCCAAACAGAACTTACTGAGTCAATCTGTGATTTTAGCCCGATCTCTCCATTCCTGTCAATGAAAAATATTGACCCCACAAATTTTGTTGGATTCCGCCCATTTTGGTGTTATGTTTCCGTGCAGGACGCCCTGGGAGGGTCACAAGATGCCCATGAAACAGCATGACCTCGAAACGGTCCTCGACTCCCTGTTCGACCAGGTACTCGTCATCAACCGGGACTTCACCATCGAGCACGCAAACAGGTCTTGTGCCGAAACGCTCGGGTACGCCGACCCGGGCGAGATCGAGGGAAGGCACTGCCACGAAGTCTCCCACGGTCTGGACCACCCCTGCGGCGACGCGAACCACCCCTGTCCGCTCACCCTGGTGCTGAAGCACGCAAAACCCCTCACCGTGGAGCACGTTCACCGGGACAAGGCAGGCGATCCCGTTCACGTGGAGATCAAGACCATCCCCCTCCAGGGCGAGGATGGGACGGTGTCGCGGGTTGCCGAAATTCTCCGGGACATCACCGCCGAGAGGTTTCTCCAGGAACAGAGGAACCAGACGATCCTGGAATCCGAGCAGATCTTTCAGAGGGCCGGAGACGGGCTCCTCGTCCTGGACAGAGAATTCCGGATCCAGGAGGCAAACCGAATCGCTTCGGATCTGTTGGGGTTCCCGTCCGATCATCTGCAGGGCCAAGACTTCCGCCGATTCATGGCCGAACAGGATGTGAGCTTCCTCCAAGGCATGTGCATGGAGGCCGAGAGCGACGAAGACAAGCGGCTGTCATCGGAAATACAGCTCGTGGCCGAATCCGGAGAAAAGAGGGATGTGGAGCTTCGCATCAGCGCAACGAAGCGACCCGGCCAGGGGAGGATCTTCGCCAGCGTCCGCGACATCACCCACCGAAAGAGGGTGGAAAACAAGCTCTTCGAGGCGACGCGGAAGTTTCAGAAGATCTCCGAGATGGGGGAGGACGCCATCCTCATTCTGGACGACACGTTCAACGTGGAGTTTACCAACTCCATGGCCCTCGACCTCACCGGCTATTCCCAGAAGGAGTTGCTGGGGCTGGACTTCCTCTCCCTGCTCGACAAGGACGACCGCAGATTCCTGTCGGATCTGTACGAGGACGGCAAGGACGCTGAAGGTCGACGGGTCTGCATGCAGATGGAGTTGAACACGGCCTCCCAAAACAAGCGAAGCTGCGAAGTCTGCATCAGCGCGACCAGCGTCGCCGGGGGAGCCAGGAAGACCTACGTCTACGTCCGGGACCTCTCCGAGAGACTGCGGATGGAAACCAAGCTCCGCGAAGCCAACGAGTTCCTGTTCAATCTCATCGAGACATCCACAGACGGGATCATTGCCGCAGACATGAAGGGAAGGGTCATCATCTTCAACAAGGGCGCCGAGCACTTGCTCGGCTACAAGGCCGAGGAAGTGATCGGCAAGATCCATGTTGCCAACTTCTACCCGCCGGGCGTGGCCCGGGGCATCATGCGCAGGTTGAGGAGCGATGATTACGGAGGCAAAGGCAGGGCCCTGCCCTACCGAATCATCGGCGTGTCCAAGGAGGGAGAGAACATCCCCATCACCCTCTCCAGTGCCCTCATCTACCAGGGCGGCAAGGAGATCGCCAGCGTGGGGATCTTCTACGATCTCCGGGAGATCCTGAGGGCCCAGGAAGAACTGCTCGAATCCGAGGCCAAGTTCCGAGAGCTCTTCGAGACGGTTCGGCACGGCCTGTACTTCAGCAGCAGGGAAGGCAAGTTCCTGGAATGCAACCAGGCCATGGTGGACATGCTCGGCTATGCGAACAAGGAGGAAGTCCTGGGCATAGACCTAGCCAGAGACCTGTACCTCGAGGCCTCGGATCGGATCGAATTCCAGCGGCTGATCGAGGCCCAGGGATTTGTCAAGGACTATGAAGTCCAATTCAAGAAGAAAGACGAAGACCCCCTTACCGTTCTGTTGACCGCCCATGTCAGCAAGGACCGGTCCGGGAAGATCCTTGGCTACCAGGGCCTGTTTCTCAACATCACGGAGCGGAAGAGGCTCGAACAGCAGCTCTTCCAGTCCGAGAAACTGGCCGCCATGGGACGGCTCACCGCCCAGATCGCCCACGAGCTCAACAACCCGATCTACGGCGTGATGAACTGCCTCGACTTGCTGAAGAGCGAGGTCCCGGAGAGCAGCAGCAAGAGAAGATTTCTCGAAATGGCAACCTCGGAAACGAAGAGGATATCCGAACTCCTCCGGGGGATGCTGAGCTTCTTCCGCCCCGACGAAGACGTCAAGACGCTGGTGGATCTGAACTCCGTGATCGACGATGTGATCCTTTTCGTGGGAAAGCAACTCCAGGAATTCAAGATCAAGGTGACGCTCGAATTGGCGGACGACCTTCCCAAGGTGTTTGCCTCGGGCAATCAGATGAAGCAAGTAATCCTCAACCTGATCATGAACGCCAAGACTGCCATGCAGCGCGGCGGCACCCTGACGATCGCAACATCCTCGGCAGACGGGAACGTACGATTCAGCGTGTCGGATACCGGCACAGGCATCCCCGAGGATATCCGGGACAGCATTTTCGAGGCCTTCTTCACGACAAAGAGCGACGTCAAGGGCGTGGGGCTCGGCCTTTCGGTCTGTTTCGGAATCATCCGCCAGCACAACGGGGAGATCGCCGTAGAAAGCGAACTCGACGCCGGGACCACCTTCATCATCACCCTCCCCCTGCAGGCGTGAATCAGCACCACGCCTGCCCCCGTTCCCCCACTGGGTATTAGGTATTAGGTATTAGCTCCCAACCCACACCCCACCAGGACTCTTGATCGTCCTCGTCCTCCTCCTCGTCCTCGAATGGATGGGAGAGGGGTGGGCTAATACCTAATACCTAACGGCTAATACCCAACCTGGTACCCTCGACAAGATTATTTAGTGAGCAATATCAGTGCCTTAGTTGTGTCCACTCTGCTTTTCTGGGAAAAATCAATTTTCTTCTTGACACTCCCCTTCTCTTTTGGTTATTTTAGATATTAGCGTAAATATCGTTTTTTGGTGTATTGTAGTTTCATGCCTAATCAATGGGAAAAGAATGAGCCTGATAAAGACAACAATCAGCGTCTTCACCGTGAATCAGGTGAGTGAACTCCTTCAGGTCTCTCCGCAAACCATCGTCAACTGGATCGAGGCAGGTAAGCTGGAGGCATACAAGACGCCGGGCGGACACAGGCGGGTCAAGAGGTCCGCCCTGGAAGCATTCGTGAAACAACACGACATGCCTGTCTTCGGCCTACCGTCGGATCCGGACGAGGGGGGCAAGAAAATGAAGAAGATTCTCGTGGTAGACGACGACCAGGTGATCGTGGCGACCATTACTGCAGGGCTGGAGGAAGATCCGCATGAGTATGAGGTAATCACCGCAGCCGACGGCTTCGAGGCAGGCATTCAGGTCAGCCACTTCAAGCCGGATGTGCTCATCCTCGACATCATGATGCCGGACATAGACGGGTACGAAGTCTGTCGAAAACTCAAGTCCTCGGAGGAAACGAAGCATATCAAGATCATCGTTCTCTCGGGTTACCTCGACGAAGATAGCTACAAGAAGATGCGGGAGTACGGCGCAGATCTCTGTTTCTCCAAGCCCTTGCCCCTGGACAAGCTGAAGGAGGAGATTGCCCGCCTGCTCTATCCGGAAGAAGACAAGAAGGCAGCCGCAGCCACAGATGACCCGAGTAGCCTTGGGACAAACCCTGTGCCGAAAGGAGCCACTTGAAGAACGGCACCGGCACGCAAGAAAGGAGGCTACCTCATGGCATTGCAGGAAAAGCTGGAGAAGAGCCCTTTCGTCGTGACCATTGAGATTCAGCCAACCGTCGACGAGGAGATGCACAAGCTCCTCACAGACCTTGACTGCATCCGGGGGCGCGTGGACTGCCTGACCATCCCGGAATTCAAGAAGCCCCCGCAGTCGGTCGACTCCCTCAGCATGGGCCACAGCTTCAAGGAGAAGAAGTTCGACACCCTCTACCAGACCACCACCCGGGGAAAACACCGGCCCAACCTGGAGGCGGATCTGATCAAGGCGCACCAGCTCGGTATCGACAACATCCTGGTCTTCAACGAGGACTACACCCTGTCCGGCGTTTCCAAGGAAGAGAAGATGTTCTTCCACGTGGACTCGGGCAAGCTCTTTTCGGTCATGGACAATCTGAAGGAAGGGCGGGACATCAAGGGCCAGGACATCGGGGAATCCCTCTCCTTCTACCTGGGAGCGGGTGTGGACGCCTCCCAGGGCAAACAAACCCCGGACCAGGAACTCCGGCAGATGGAGACGATGGTCGCCCACGGGACCGGCTTCTTCCTCACTCCTCCGGTATTCGATCTGGACGAGTTCAAGGGCTTCATCCGAAGGGTCGAGCCCTTCGGCGTGCCGATCATCGCAGGGGTCATGCTCCTGAGAACGGGGGAGATGGCCCGGTTCGTGCGGAAGAACATGAACGTGAACGTGCCGGACCATATCATCGACAAGCTGACCCGAGCGCCCGACAAGCTCAAGGCAAGCATCGAGATCTTTGCCGAACTGGTCACCGGCCTGCGGGATCTCTGCCAGGGGATTCACATCATCCCCGTGGGCTGGTACTCCAAAATACCCAAGTTCCTGGACGCAGCAAAACTGTCAACCCTCTAGCCAAAGAGCGGAGGTGCTCCAGGCGAAAGGGAAAAGGCAAAAGGGTTCAGGGATCGGGGGTCAGGGATCAGGCCTCCCCCAGCCCTGCGACTTGACAATAGCCAGCCAACATTGAAGCAAGAAGACGGATGAAACAGAAAGACACTTAACCCCGTGAGCAGTCGGCCCATGGCCCCCAGCCGGAAAAGGAGAATCATCTCTGTTGAAGTGAAAGCACCCGCGATGAAGTGATCTGCACCCTGGAGTCTCCTGCGCACCTCTCCGCAGCCTCGGATCTTGCACCCAGCTGATGGTTGGAAGCCGAACGCCACAGTCAAGTCCTCGCGAGGAGGAGGTCAGGTGGAACCCATCACCATCACACTCGACGGGTCGGAGGTGTCTGGTCATCCCGGGATGACAATTCTCGAACTTGCCACGGAAGTCGGCATCGAGATTCCCACCCTCTGCTACGATTCCCACCTGAGCCCTCTGGGCGCTTGCCGGGTATGCCTCGTGGAGGATGAGTCCACCGGCAGGCTGCTGGCCTCGTGCGTCACGCCCATTACGGCGGGCATGGTCATCCAAACCCGATCGCAGCGGGTCCTCGAGAACCGGCGCGTGGTGGTGGAACTGATGCTGGCCAGCCACCCGGACACGTGCATCGTGTGCGACGAGGGGAACCGGTGCAAGCTCAGAAAGATTGCCACCGACCTGGGCATCGGTCTGAGCAGTCTGGAGAAGATCCCCACCTATCACCCCGTGGTGGACCTGAACCCGTTCATCCGTCGGGACCTGAGCAAGTGCATACGTTGCGGCCGCTGCATTCGGGCCGACCGGGAGATTGCCGTGGTCGGCGCCATCGACTACACGGACCGGGGCTTCGAATCGAGGCCGGCCACCCTCCTGGACGTTCCCCTGGAGCGAACGGAATGCAACTTCTGCGGGATCTGTGTTTCGGTCTGTCCCACCGGCGCCCTGTCCGAACGCAAACGGGTGTCCACGAACACCGCCAGCCAGGCCACCCGCACCTTGTGCCCACTGTGCGGCACCGGCTGCGCAATCGTCCTCGAACACCGGGAACCCCTCGTCCTCGGGTCCAGGCCTGCGGAGGACAAGAACTCGGTGAACCACGTCTCTCTCTGCGTGAAGGGGCACTATGGGCTGGACTTCGTCAACTCGGAGGAGCGGCTCACGTCGCCGCTCGTTCGACGCGAGGACGAGCTGGTTCCTGTGGGATGGGACGAAGCACTGGGCTTCGTGGCCGGCCGCCTCACGGAAATCAAGGAACAGGGCGGGGGCCGGTCATTGGGGGCGCTCGGCGCCTCCCGTGCCACGAACGAGGAGAACTATCTGCTCCAGAGATTCGTGCGAGCGGCTCTGGGGAGCAACAACATCGATTCCGGGGCCCGCCTCCGCGGTGCCGCCCTGTTTGCGGGCATCGAGAGCGTGCTGGGTTGCGGCGCCATGAGCCACCCCATCTCCCACATACGGGAAGCGGAAGAGATTCTCGTTGTGGGGGCGGACCCCCTCGCCGTCAGTCCTATCGTCGGACAGACGATCAAGCAGGCCGTGAAGCTCGAAGGAGCGCATCTGACACTGGTCGACCCCCTGCCCCGGTCTCTCAACGGCGGGTTCGCCGACACCTGGATTCGGCCCGTCCCAGGGAGCCAGCCGTCACTCCTCGCCGGTCTCCTCCGTGAGATGTTGGCGGTCGGAACATCTGCGCGGGCGCAGGAGGCGCTCGGAAAGAACGGCCTGGCCAAGATACAGGCTGGGGTCGAAACCTTCACTCCCGAACGAGTGGAGGACCTCACAGGGGTGCCGGCAAGACTGCTCAAGGACACGGCAAGTAGACTGTCGTCAGGCAATCGTCTCGCCATCGTCCCGGGTGCAGGGATTGCCCGGGAGGAGGGGGCGGCTCAATCGGGCAGCCTTCTCGCAATCATGCTGCTCGTGTCCGGAGATCCCGGGCAGAAGGGATGCGGCCTGTTCCCCGTGGCCCTTTCCTTGAACGATCAAGGCGCCCTGGACATGGGCGCGTGCCCGGACAGGCTCCCGGGCCATCGGGATATAGCGGACCCGGAGGCCAGGGCCGGATTCGAGGCTGCATGGTCCGCTTCTCTTCCCGCCGAGCCGGGGATGGACTACATCTCCATGGTCGAGGCCGCCCTTGCGGGTACGCTCAAAGGCCTCTACATCGTGGGTGAGAACCCTCTCAGGGACTGTCCTTCGGGTCAGAAGGTCCACGAGGCGCTGTCCGGGCTGGAATTGCTCGTGGTTCAGGACCTCTTCCTGACAGAGACGGCAAACCTTGCCCATGTCGTTCTTCCTTCCGCGAGCTTCGCTGAAAAAGAGGGAACCTTCACGAACCTGGAGCGAAGGGTTCAGAGGTTTCGGAAGGCGATCGAGCCGCAAGGCGAATCAAGGTCCGACGGGGCGATCCTTACCGACCTGATGGGCCGCATGGGCCACCCGGTCTCTTGCAGCAAGCCTTCAGACCTGCTCGCTGAAATCAACGAGCAGGTGCCCGCCTACAAGGGAATCACCCTCAGGAGGCTCGAGCGCGAGCGGGAGGGCGTTTTCTGGCCCTGTCCCGACGAGGAGGATCCCGGCACGCCGATCCTGCAGGCCCGCACGCCCCCTCGAGTAGAGGGGGACTTGTCCCTGCCTGTGCTGGCAGGCGCGGCTTCCTCTCCCCCGGAGGAGTTTCCTCTCTGGCTCATGACCACGCCGACACTTTTCCATTCAGCCGACGGTGTGAGGACCTTACGCTCGAGGCTGCTGCTCGAGGCGGCGCGGGAGGTGGCCATCACCATGAATCCCTTTGACGCCGGGCCCCTCGGTATCGAGGACGGGGACACCGCTATGGTGAAATCCGCGCAGGGTGCCCTGCGGACTCGTATCGCGATGTCGGAACGAGTCCCGAGGGGCGTGGTTGTCGCCACGTCCCTGGGAGAACAGTCACCGGAAGGGCTCGCCAGCATGGAAGCCCGCGACCTTGAATACGGTGCGCCCAGAACGCACCGACTCGCCGTTAGGGTGGAGGGTGAACATGGCATCCCATGAGGCCGTACAACAGGAAGTAGACCTGAACGAATTGGAGCCGATCCTGGAGGGATTCAAGAAGGAGAAGTGGGCCCTGATCCCGCTCCTGCAGCAGGTCCAGGAGAAATACGGCTACATTCCGCCGGACACGATCGAGCCGATCGCCCGTTCCCTTCGCCTCTTCCCGAGCGAGGTGCAGGGGGTCGTGACCTTCTACTCTCAGTTCTACACGACCCCGCGGGGAAGGAACATCATCCGGGTGTGCCGGGGTACCGCCTGCCACGTCCGAGGGAGCGGCTCGGTGCTGAAGATCCTCAAGCAGAATCTGGAGATAGAGCCCGGTGAGACCACGCCGGACCTGAACTACACTCTGGAGACGGTCGCCTGCCTCGGTGCCTGCTTTCTGGCACCCACCATGATGGTGAACAGGGAGTACTATGGAAAGCTGGCGCCTCCGAGGGTCATGAGCGTATTGAAGCAATACGCGCCTGCGAAAAAGGAGACGGGACATGGAGAGGGTTGAGTCGATCATGGGGCTCGAGAAGGTCCGCAACGGGATCGTTCAACGGATCGATCACGACAAGCCCGTCATCCGCATCTGCATGACCGGATGCCGCGCGTACGGCGCGGCAGACGTGCGCGATGCCCTCTCCGAAGAGGTCATCCGCAAGGGGCTCGCCGACGATGTGGAGATCCGGGAAACCGGATGCCACGGTTTCTGCGCCAGGGCCCCGGTCATGGCCATCGACCCGTTGGGGCTCTTCTACCAGCAGGTCGCCCCGGAGGACGCGCGGGAGATCGTGAGCCGAACGATCCTGGGCGGACAGATCGTCGAGCGGCTGCTCTACCGCGAAGAAGACAAGCGAGGAAGGCTCTGCGTCCATTCCGGCGATATCCCCTTCTACCGCAGCCAACACCGCAGGGTGCTCGCAAACTGCGGGAAGATCGACCCCACCAACCTATCTCATTACATCGCAAACGACGGCTACAAGGCCCTCGCCCAGGTCTTTGCAGCCATGAGCCCGGAGGAGGTGATCGATCAGATGGAGCGGTCCGGTCTCCGGGGACGGGGCGGCGCGGGCTTCCCGCCGGGCAGGAAATGGCGGTTCGCCCGTTCAGCCAACGGCAGCCCGAAGTATGTGGTCTGCAATGCCGACGAAGGCGACCCGGGCGCATTCATGGACAGGGCCGTGCTGGAAGGAGACCCCCACAGGGTGCTCGAGGGGATGCTGATTGCCGCGTACGCCATCGGAGCCTCGAAAGGCTACATCTACGTGAGGGCGGAGTACCCGATCGCCGTGGAAAACCTGAAAATCGCCGTCCGGGATGCCTCGACCATAGGCCTCCTGGGTGAGAACATCCTGGGCACTGGCTTTTCCTTCGACGTGAAGATCAAGGAGGGTGCCGGTGCCTTTGTCTGCGGCGAGGAAACCGCGCTGCTCGCCTCCATCGAGGGAAAGCGAGGGATGCCGAGACCCAGACCGCCCTTCCCTGTCCAGTCAGGGCTCGACGGAAAGCCTACGAGCATCAACAACGTGGAGACCCTGGCCAACGTACCGATCGTCCTGCTGGAGGGCCCGGAGAAGTACGCGGAGGTAGGAACCGAAGAGAGCAAAGGGACCAAGGTGTTCTCCCTTGCCGGGAAGGTGCAGAACACCGGCCTGGTGGAGGTGCCGATCGGCACCAGCATGCGGGAGATGATCTTCGACATCGGCGGAGGGATCCCCAAAGGCCGCAAATTCAAGGCCGTGCAGATGGGCGGCCCCTCCGGCGGGTGTGTCTCGGAGCGCTACCTGGACCTTCCCATCGACTACGGCTCCCTGCAGGAGATCGGCGCCATCATGGGCTCGGGCGGCATGGTCGTGATGGACGAGAACACCTGCATGGTCGAGATCGCCCGGTTCTTCTTGAGCTTCACCCAGTCGGAATCCTGCGGCAAGTGCACCCCGTGCCGCCTCGGGACGAAACAGATGCTTTCGATCCTGACGCGCATCACCCAGGGAGAGGGACGGGCCGGTGACGTGGAGGCCCTCCGCAGGATCGGCAACGCGGTCAAGGACTCCTCGCTCTGCGGCCTCGGCCAGACCTGCCCGAAGCCTGTGCTCTCCACGCTTCAACATTTCGCCCACGAGTATGAGGCTCACATTCGTGACAAGCGCTGCCCCGCAGCGGTGTGTGACGCCCTGATGATCTCCCCCTGTCAGCACACTTGCCCTGTAGGCATCAATGTTCCCCATTACGTGGCCGCAGTGGCCGAGGGGGAGTATGACCGGGCCGTGGAGATCATCCGGGAGCGCAACCCCTTTCCATCTATCTGCGGGCGGATCTGCCACCACCCCTGCGAGGTGAAGTGCCGGCGGGGCGAGTTGGACGATCCGGTGGCCATCCGCTCCTTGAAACGCTTCGCCGCAGACCACTACTTCGGGAACGGCCACAAGCCTCCCGAGCCCTTCCCACGCACGAAACCGCAGAAGGTTGCCGTGGTGGGGGCCGGACCGACCGGACTCACATGTGCCTTCTATCTGGCGCGTATGGGCTACGGCACCACCGTGTTCGAGGCGCTTCCCGTGGGCGGCGGGATGCTGGCCGTCGGCGTGCCGGCCTTCCGGCTTCCTCTCGAGGTCATCGAAAAAGAGATCGATTACATCCAGCAGCGCGGAGTGGAGATCCAGAACTCGCCTGTGAACATGAACTTCACCATCGAAGACCTGATGGGACAGGGATACGGGGCCGTGTTCATCGCAGCGGGCACCCAGAAGAGCCAGCACATCGGGATCCCGGGCGAGGTGGACGGGCTGACCGGCCTTACCTACGGGCTGAGCTTCCTTCGGGACGTGAAACAGGGACGGGATGTATCGGTGGGGGCCCGCGTTGCCGTGATCGGGGGAGGCAACACGGCCGTGGACTCGGCGAGAACCGCCCTGCGGCTCGGGGCGCAACGCGTGGAGGTCTACTACCGGCGGTCCAGGGAGGAGATGCCCGTAACAGACATCGAATTCGACGAGGCGGTGGCCGAGGGGGTCCAGTTCCACTTCCTGACCACCCCGACCCGCGTCCTGTCGGAAAGATGGAGGGTCTCCGGGCTGCAGTGCATCCGGATGCGGCTGGGAGAGGCGGACGACAGCGGCAGGCGCCGCCCGATCCCGATTCAGGGCTCCGAGTTCTCCACCGAGGTGGACACCGTCATCCCTGCCGTGGGGCAGGCGCCGGACCTGTCTTTCCTTCCACCCGACTCCAAGCTGGAACGAACCAGGTGGGAGATGCTGAGCGTGGACCCGGACAACCTGGCCACGAACATCCCCGGCGTCTTCGCGGGGGGTGACTTCGTAACGGGACCCGCCTTCGTGATCACGGCGATTGCCGCAGGAAGGCGGGGCGCGGTGGCCATCGACAAGTATCTGTGCGGGGACACAAGCCGCGTGGAACTCTACGACGTGAGGCAGGCCGCGCCGCCTACAGAAGAGAAGGTCGAAGATCTGCAGGAAGACCTTGGCGAGAAGCCCCGGGTGGTCATGCCCGTGCAACCGCCCAAGAAGAGAGTGAGCAGTTTCGAAGAAATCGAAATCGGATTCTCCGAGGAACAGGCCCGCGAAGAGGCAAGACGCTGTCTTCGGTGCGATCTGGAACAGTAACCATCCGGGAAAGGAGCTGTCATGAAGTCCATCACCCGCGCGAAACCCGTGGAGGCCGTGTTGAAGGGTCTGGAGGGGTACGACCGCGTGTTCATCGCCGGGTGCGGAACATGCGCAACCATGTGCCGCACCGGCGGGGTCGACGAGGTGGCCGCCATGAGCCAAGCCCTCGAGGAAGCGGGCAAGCTGGTCACCGGCACCCTGGTGATCCCAACCGCTTGCGACACGCTCACCCACGAGTGCATGGAACAGAACCGGGAGGCCATGGAAGACGCCCAGGTCGCCCTGGTCATGTCATGCGCCTTCGGCGTGCAGACCGTTGCGGGCTACGTGGGCCGGCCGGTCCAGCCCGCCCTGGACACGCTCTTCTTCGGCCTGGAAACGAAACCGGGCCATTTCTCCGAGGTGTGCATGCAGTGCGGGGATTGCGTCCTGGCCGAGACCGCGGGGATCTGCCCGGTGACTTCCTGTCACAAGGGGCTCCTGAACGGTCCGTGCGGGGGCACGAACAACGGCATGTGCGAAATCGACAGTTCCATCGATTGCGCCTGGACGCTGATCTACAACCGGCTCAAAGAGATCGGGCGACTCGATTTGATGCGCCATACCTGCAAACCCAAGAACTTCCATGCCATGGCGAAGCCGGGCAAGGTCGACATCGCCATCGAGGGAGGATGATTCCAATGGAACACGCATTCAGAGAAGCCCTGCAATCCGGAAAGTTCGTCGTGACCAGCGAGATCGGCCCTCCCAAGGGCACGAACATCGAACCCATGCTTCATCACATCGACCTGCTCAAGGATCGGATCGATGGGATGAATGTGACCGACAATCAGAGCTCGGTCATGCGGTACCCTTCGGTGGGCGGCACCCTGCACATCAAGGAAAGAGGGGGGGAACCGATCCTGCAGATGACCTGCCGGGACAGAAACCGCATGGCCCTGCAGGCGGACATCCTGTTTGCATACACCCGCGGGGTCCGGACCATCCTCTGCCTGACCGGCGACGCCGTGCCCGTGGGAGACCACAAGGAGGCGAAAGGGGTCTTCGACCTCGATTCGGTGACCCTGCTGCAAACCATCCGCATGATGGAAGCGGGCAAGGACCTAGGGGGAAACGACCTGGACGGAAACGTGGACTTCTGCGCCGGGGCCATCGTCACGCCGGAGGCGAACCCGATCGAGCCGCAAATGATCAAGTTCGAAAAGAAGGTGGAGGCAGGCGCCGAGTTCATCCAGACGCAGGCCATCTACGATATGGACAATTTCAAGCGGTTCATGGACGATGCCCGGAAATTCGATGTGAAGATCCTCGCGGGGATCATCCTGCTCACCTCTCATCGCATGGCCATCTACATGAACAAGAATGTGCCCGGCGTGTTCGTCCCCCAGAACCTGATCGACGAAATGGAGGCGGCGCCCAAGGGGACCAAGGTCGCCAAGGGGATCGAGATCGCCGGCCGAATGGTCCGTCAGTTGAATGAAGAAAAGATCTGCGACGGCGTCCACATCATGGCCATCGGAAAGGAGGAAGTGGTTCCGGACATCATCGACGCGGCCGGCCTGTAGGTCTCCCCCTCACGACACAATCGGGACCCTCTTGTCCCGCTGCGTCTCCGGCAGAACGGTCCGTCGAGTCGCCCCCCCGGCCTGCGGCGGCCTTCTCCCGACACCCGCTGGACGACTCGTCTCTGCCCATTGGTAGCTTTTCCCTGCCATTCGCCTACGGTTTTCTCGCCACAACCAATTGCCCCCGTTGACATCCAATCACTAGGACCCGAAAAGGCTGTGCGCAGTCCAAAGGCTGCCTGAAATTCTCGTGCGAAAGCGCATCACGTTAATCCTGAAGGCGAAGGGAAGAGACCATGAAGAGCGAAAAGAGAGCAGAAGGGGTTTCCATGGGGAAATGGGTGTTCATCGGCATCATCACCTCCCTCCCCTTTCTCCTCGGGGCGGGGTGGTCCGGCTGTGATCCGTGTGACACGGGTCACTGCAACCTGGTTCCTCAAGAGACCAGGGCCCACAAGATCCTGGCAGTGGGGGACTCGTTCACCGCGTATTACAGTCAGAAGGTGTCGGGCTGCTGCCAGTCGTACACGGACTACGCGTCGATCGAGATCGACGAATTCATCCGGAACGAGGCGCTCGGTGGAACCCGGTTGAGTGGCGGCCCCTCTCCGACCATTCCTCAGCAGTACGCCAATACGATGGCTGACAACGGACCGTATGATGTGATCATTCTCTCGGGTGGGGGTAACGATCTGATGAAAGAGTGTGCGGTAACAAGCCAGCCGTGCAGTATTGCCTGCGCAGACAAGAAGGAAGAGATAAACGACGAGTTGGATGCACTCATCACCCGGATGGTGTCGGATGGGTCTCATGTGGTCATGGTGGGCGGTGTTCTCATGAGCAATTTCTCGCTCTCTTCGACGAACTCCTGGTACAATGAATGCTGGCTCCTGGATCCGGCGTCGGCTCAGGCGTATGCCGACTCCCATCCGAATGTGTCATACGTGAACGCCAGGGACCTGACGAACCCGAACAATCCAGCCGACTACGCTGTGGACGGAGTCCACCCGAGCATCAGCCTCACCCGGAAGATAGGCAAGAGAGTGGGCAGCGTTCTGGAGCAAATCCTCGACAGTCTGGAGTAGGCGCCACGATCAGGGGGGCAACAATCTCAGTTTCTCGATGGGGCGGAATTTGTTGAGAAAGCTCTGGTACATCATCTTGATTCCCGTGGTAAACATACTGCTCTTGAGGTATTTCTTCAGTTCCTCGTTGGTCTCGAACTGATCGATCTCGCGTTCCTGGTTCATCTTCGTCTGGGTCGTGATCGTCTTCGCCAGCCTTGCATATTCCTCCAGGGCCGCGGTTCCCTTCCGATCCGATTCGAGAATCGCCATCGCTGCGAACCTTCCGGAAAGGGCGGCCGCATCTTGGCCGACGCCTCTCACGCCGTCCAGCAAGCCCGCCGCGTCGCCCACCATCAGAATTCTTCCCTGACCCAACCAGACCCGCTCGCCCGACTTCATATCGATGGCGGTCAGGAACTCCTCTGTCTCCACGATGTTCCCCTGGACACGGAATTTCTTCTTCACGAAATCATAGAACAGGTCCTGTCGCTCCCGGATGTCCCCTCCCACACAGCCCGTACCGATGCACCAGTAGTCCTTCCCATCGTCCAGGGTTTTCGTATAGATCCACGCGAACATGGCATCGCTGAACCTGAGGTCCCAGAACTGGTACAGGGCTTCCGGGTCGATGTCCGCCTCCCCGTCCACATAGTAATTCATCCCGCCCCCTCCGGCCTTCTCCCCGAAATCCTGGGGGCGAAGCTTCCTCCTCAGCGGCAACGAACTCAACCCGGTAGCGTCAACGGCGTACCTCGCCCTGATCTTCTCCGGTTCCTTTCCCTTGGATTGGATCGTCACGATCACATCATCCGGTGTCTCTTCGAAATCGACAAACTCGCACTCCTCCCTGAACTCGGCCCCCGCTTCCTGGGCCAGGATGTTCAGCCAGTTGTCAAAGGTCTTTCGCATGTAGTTGAACACCTTGAAGGGAGCGCTGAAGCTCGTTCCGTCGTGATAATACATCTTCGTCTTGGTGATCTGCTTGTTACACAGACGGTCCGGTGGGATCTTCACGCCGAGAATCTTCTCGAAGTACGGGAACTGAATGCCGGAACAGGGCTTGGTTCGGGGGGTCTTGCACTTCTCGATAAACAGCGTCTTGAGTCCGCCTTGAGCGGCAAACCTTGCCACGGCGGAACCGCTCATTCCGCCACCTGCGATAAAAACATCGTACGATTGCATAGTCCACTCCTCTTCACCCCGGGGGCATCAGTCTCAGTTTCTCGACGGGTCTGAACTTGTTGAGAAAGCTCTGGCAGATCATCTTGATTCCGGTCTTGAGCGCACCGCTCTTGACGAACTTCTTCAGTTCCTCATTTGTCTTGAACTGATCGATCTCTCGCTCCTGGTTCATCTTGGTCTGTGTCGTGATCGTTTTCGCCAGCTTTGCGTATTCCTCCAGGGCCGTGGTTCCCTTCCGGTCCGATTCGAGGATCGCCCTTGCTGCCAGCCGCCCGGACAGGGCGGCCGCATCCTGGCCGGCGCCTCGCACGCCGTCCAGCAAACCGGCCGCGTCACCCACCATCAGGATTCGCCCCTGACCCAGCCAGACCCGCTCGCTCGACTTGATGTCGATGGCGGCCAGGAACTCCTCGGTCTCCACGATGTTCCCATGGACGTTGAACTTCTCCTTCACGAAGTTGTAGAACAACTCCTGCCGTTCCCGGATATCCGTCCCGAGACACCCCGTACCGATGCACCAGTAGTCCTTCCCGTCGTCCAGGGTCTTCGTATAGATCCATGCGAACATGGCATCGCTGAACTCGAGGTCCCAGAACATGTAGACCGCGTTCGGGTCGATGTCCGCCACGCCGTCCACGTAGTAGTTCATCCCGCCCCCCGAGGCCTCTTTCCCGAAATCCTGGGGCCGCAGCTTCTTCCTCAGCGGCAGCGCACTGTTCCCTGTGGCGTCGATGGCGTACCTGGCCCTGATCTTCTCCGGCTCCTTGCCCCTGGATTGAATCGTCACGATCACATCATCCGGGGTCTCTTCGAAATCAAGGAACTCGCACTCGTCTCTGAACTCGGCCCCTTTTTCCTGCGCCAGCGTGTTCAGCCAGTGGTCAAAGCTCTTGCGCATGTAGTTGAATGCCTTGAAGGGAGCGCCGGAAGTGGTTCCGTCGTGGTAGTACACCTTGACCTTGGTGATCTGATGATTGCAGAGACGCTCGGGCGGGATCTTCACGCCGAGGATCTTCTCGAAGTACGGGAACTGAATCCCGGAGCAGGGCTTCGTCCGGGGTGTCTTGGACTTCTCGATGAAGAGCGTCTTGAGCCCGCCCTGTGCGGCGAACCTTGCCACGGCCGATCCACTCATCCCTCCGCCCGCGACAAAGATGTCGTAGAGTTCCACCAGCGACCCCTTCTCACACGGGGAAAGGCTACCTTCCCTGTTTCCGCAACGCTGAAACCGTGAAGTCCTCCGGATTCATATTCGTATCATAGACGCCCAGCAGGGTCTCCTCCGTACGACACCCTCCCTGGACTTCATATCTCCCCGATTCGAGGTTGAGATAGACAGTGGACGGCATGACTCTCATCTTCTGGCAATAGTCATAGGCGGTGTAGAACTCCAACAACCGCCAGATGTCGCCGCGCGTGTCGTACCGGTCCGCTAAGGCGGGCTGCCAGGTGTCTTCATCGTAGTAACCGACCCGTTTGCTGTAGGGATGGTCCAGTCCGTCCCGCGGGAGCCCCTCCACCACCCAGACCCGCCGCAATTCATAGCGCATCCCATCGGGTCTGAGATCGCCCGGCAAACACTCTTCCTCATCCTCAGCACCGATATCCCACAGATCGTAGTTGTTCACCGGGATGTACATCTCCTTCTTGCCCAGGAGCTTCCAGGTCCAATCGTTCACCGGTCCCCGGAACTCGAAGCCCAGTTCGTCCATGGTGCTCTCTCCGTCCAACTGCCCCCCTCCTGTCAGGGTGGGAGCGCGTCGAATCCTCCGGAGGGTCGGCATGTACAGCCACGAATCCTCCAGCCGATCGTCTTCCAGGTAGCCGAACGTCAGAAAGGTCGTGCCCGCTTCATCAGCCGGATAGGAGTAGTAGGAGAGGATCTTGTAGGAGAGCTCGTCCGGGTTCTCCACCTTACTCTTCACTCTCCTCTCATCGTACGTGAGGACCTTCGTTGTCCTCACGGTCTTCTTGATCCTCCCGCTCCGGCTGACAACCCGTCTGCAATCCGTTTGCACGGCATCATCCCCGACATACGGCCGCTTCACATTCCAGATGGCTTCAACGCCGTTCTTGGGGTGGGGAAAGGCAACCCCTCCGTTGAAGCCCTGGAGGATGTTCTTGTCATCCAGATGGGTGGTTTCCTTGTTCTTCTCGATGGCCTGATAGAATTCTTCGCAGAATTCCATGTTGCGATGCGTCGGGTAGACATTCATGTAGAAACTCTCGTTCCTCTTCACACGCTTGATCTGCCCGGGGCTCAGACGTTCCTTGTATTTTTCCACATTGGTGTGGTCGATGCGGAACAGAGGCTTCTCGTCCGCGTACGGGTTGGGGAGGAACTGTCCCGGCCTGTAATCACTCGGACACTGCAGTCCCTTGGCGCCTTCAAAGGGGGTGATTTCACCGGAAGCATTCCCGGCCGCTTCCGCGCCGATCCGCGTATACTCGTCCGCATGGCCCGGCGGACAGGACAGAGTGAACACGAAGCAGAGAACCCAGATGCATGCCATTGATCTTTTCACTGACTTCCTCCTTTGCACGGCTGGTGTTTTCTCAAAGGTGAATATCTTCGTCCGCTAGTACATTCTCTTTTAGTCTGTTTTGACCGTTTAGTCAACTTTTCCTTTGACCGATTAGTCAATTATTCGTGTGGCCGCTTCATTTTCTGGCCTTTTCCTACAGAATCTGGAGGGATTACATCACCTTGCGGGTGATCCATTCCGCGATCTCTTCGATGGACCGATCCGTCACATCGATCACCCGGAGGGAGGGGATCTTTCTGAAGACCTGCTCACAGTATTCCAGTTCCTCGAAGACGTGGGCCTTTTTCGCGTACCTGGGAAGGTTGGCGGAGGGCATCCGGCGCATGCGTTCGCCCCTGAGTTGGATCAGCCGGTCAGGGCTCATGTGGAACCCCACCTTCCTCGCAGGGGCCTTCGAAACCTTGGCGGACAGCGGAACCTGGTGGATAATCGGAACGTTGGCCACCTTCAGCTTCCTGCAGGACAAGAAGATGCTCGTAGGGGTCTTACCGGTTCTGGAGACGCCCAGGATGATCAAATCGGCCTCATCCAGGGTCTCGAGCCCCATCCCGTCGTCATGGGACAGGGTATAATGGATCGCCCCGGTGAGACGATACATCTCCTCCTGCTCGTGGCGGAAGATCCCCGGCTTCATCCTCGGGGCATGTCTAAGGATGCCGGAAAACGTGGAAATGAGAGGTCCCATCACATCGACGACCGTCAGGTTCTTGGCCTGCCCTCGTTGGACCAGGATCTGTCTCAGCTTCTCGGAGACAAGCGTGAAAACGATGACGCACTTCCCCTGAGGCGCCTGATCGATGATCTCCTCGAGCTGTTTCTCGGACCGGGCGAAGGGGAATCTCCGGATATCAAACTCGACCCCGCGAAACTGCACCACCACAGAGGCGAGCACGGATTCCGCCGTGGTGCCCGTACCGTCGGACACGACGAAGATGTTGATCTTCTTTCTCGCTGCCATGCCCTTGTCCCGCTTTCGAAGGAGGCTCGAGAAACTGGTTTTCTCATCCTGCCACAAAGAATCCGGTGTTCCAAGGGAAAACGAGGGGGGGCTGTCTATTGAAAAATTTTCTCAATAGTTGAACAGGTTTACACGATATTCCCGCTCCGTGACCCGCTCCGAATCCACCGCCCCTGACCCATCATCCCGATCCCCTTTGCATATTTGCCCCTGTCCTGTCTTGGCACAGAAAATGCCCCATCAGGCCTTACGCATATCGATTCAATCTATGCCCACATGGGACTGAAACAGGATTGGACCTGCACATGTACCGTTCTCACTACAATCTCAGGGAGAGGCCGTTCGAGATCAGCACGGACACCAAGTTTCTCTGGATGGGGGAGAAGCACAAAGAGGCCCTGGCCATGCTGAAGTACGGCGTGCTGGCCCGAAAAGGCTTCCTGCTTCTCACAGGAGACGTAGGAACCGGCAAAACCACGCTGGTCAACGCACTCCTGGAGAGCCTGCACGAGAATACCCTGGTGGTGAACATCACCGACCCTCTCCTGGAGCCGCTCGATTTCTTCAATTTCATAGCGGCATCCTTCGGCATGGAGGAAAGGTTCGGCAACAAGGTGGACTTTCTCCTCCGATTCGCAGAGTTCCTTCGACAGGAAAACGCAGACGGAAAGAACGTGCTGCTCATCCTCGATGAAGCGCACAGGTTCTCAAAGGACCTCCTGGAACAGTTCCGGCTCCTGTCGAACATCGAGCTGCCCGAGAAAAAGCTCATCAACATGTTCCTGGTCGGGCAGAACGAGTTCAATCAAACGTTGATGTCCACGGACTGCCGTGCCCTTCGGCAGAGGATCACCCTCACCTACAACATCAAGCCCCTGTCCGAGGCGGAGACCCTCCAATACATCCGGCATCGACTGAAGGTTGCCGGCACCGAGGCAGAGATCTTCCATCGGAAGGCCGTGGCGGAGATCTATCGCTTTTCCCAGGGCTACCCCCGTCTCATCAACATCATCTGCGACCACGCTCTTCTGACCGGTTTCGTCCGACAGGCAAACAAGATCACTCCCACCATCATCAAAGAGTGCTCTCAGGAACTCTGCCTGACGGGGGACACGATACGAATCAGGTCCTCTGACTTCTTTGACGCCACGGACTCTCCGGAGCCATCCCCAGAGTCGCCCCCTGAGGAGGCCGGGGCCATCTCCGGGAGCGTCCCGGATCGAGCAAGAGCGAAGGTTCCGGCCGCACGACCGCCGGATGCGAATCCGCCAGGGGCCAGCGCGCCCGAGGCGACAGGGAAGACGCCGGCCCGCGATTCCCGTCCGGCCATAGTAGAGCACAAGGAACCGAGATCGCGGTACTGGGTCATGGCCGCATGTGTTGCCCTCATCGCAGTGATCTCCGCCCTGTTACTTCAGAAAGGCCGGCTCCTGGAGACCGCTCAAAGCGACCGAACGGCATCCGCCACGACGACCGGCCCCGCAACCGAGACGATCACGTTGCCCCCGGCAGAACCCCTCGCAACGGTCAAGCGGGACGGCAGGTTGGCACCTGCGAGACGCAGCGCCTACGAACGGGCCGTGGAAGAGATCGACAAGGGAAACCTCGTTCAGGCGGTCAGCCTGCTCGAGGAGGCGATCGAAAAGAAACCGACCGATCTGCCGGCCCTTCGTGACCTTTACTCCGAAACCTTGCGTCGCCGGGCGCGCGACCTCACCGATCGGGGCGAGCCAGGAGCTGAACGGCTCCTGGCCAAAGCCGTTGAAGCCGATCCGACGAACAAGGAGGCCTATTTCGACTTGGGGAAGGTCTGCACAAAGGCGAAGCGATACCCCGATGCGATCGCTGCGTACCGGAAGGCCGCAGACCTGGACGACCGTTCCGCAGACACGTTCTTCAACCTCGGCTTCGTTTATTCGGCGACCGGTGACTACAGGAATGCGGAGAAGATGTTTCTCCGGGTTGCTGCCTTGAGACCGTCTTACCTGGACAAGGCCCTGTTCAATCTCGCAGCGGTCCAGTGCAAGCAGGAAAAGAGGCAACAATGCCTCGAGAGCCTGGAGGAGGCTCTCGCAGAGAACCCGAACAATCAAAGGGCACGAACCTACCTGAGTCAACTCAAGCTGCACGCGAAGGGGTCGAGGTGATCCGTATTTCATCCGGGACGATGGTCGGAGCCCTCCTGGCTCTTGCCCTGCTTTGGGTCGTTAACGGCTGTTCCCAGACAAGCATGCGGGCCGTGCCTCCACCACACGACCGCCCTGTGGGGGTTCAGTCACCCCCACCTGCGACACCCGAGCCGGACTACATGCACGTCGTGCGTTGGCGCGGAGAAACGCTCTCATCCATCGCCGCCTGGTACACCGCCTCCTGGCAGAACTGGGAAGCCCTTGCGAGGGCCAACCCGGAGATCGATCCCGATCGCATCGAAATCGACGACCGCATCCGGATCCCGCAGGCCCTCTTGAAAACCAGCAAACCCATGCCGTCTGATTTCCTGCCCACAGCGGTGACCAAGAAGACGGTCCGTGCCACACCTCCCATGAAATCCCCCGCGAAACCGGCACCTCGCTTCTACGTACATGTCGTTCGATGGCAGAACGAGACGCTATCATTCATCGCGGAATGGTACACTGCCTCCTGGCAGAACTGGGAGGCCCTTGCGAAGGCCAATCCCGAACTCGATCCAAAACGAATCGATCTGGGGGATGAGATCCGGATCCCGGAAGCCCTCCTCAAGACCCGCAAACCCATGCCATCTGATTTCCTGCCCACAGCGGTGAGCAAGAAGGCCGTCCAGCCTGCTCCGCCTTCCCGAAAACCCGTCGAGAAACCGGATCGCTTGCGGGCCATTGAGGTCGAAGAGACGAGTAACACACCGAAGACGGCCCCCGGAGAGGCGGAGTTGTTCGCCCCTGAAGAGGCCAAGCCGCAGACCGTCGTCGCGTCCGAGGAGATGGAGCTATTCGCGCCTGAAGAAATCACCGGGAAACCGGCGGAGGTCCCGGAGGAACCCGGGCTGTTCGGCCCCATGGAATAGGGATTCTTTCGAACTAGATCAAAGCTGTGCTGAAATAGCGTTCCGCCCGGTCGGGAAGGACCGTGACGACACGCTGCCGTTTGTTCGAAAGGCGGGAAGCGCACCACACGTTTGCGCCCGATGAAGTGCCCACCAAGACCCCTTCCTCCCTGGCGACCCTTCTCGTCATCTCAACCGCGTCTTCGTCCGAGACGGTCATCACGATATCGATCATGTTCATATCGACCACATCGGGCACGAAACCGTCCCCGATGCCTTGAATCGTATGCAGGCCGGGCTCTCTACCGAGAAGGGCGGCGCTGTTCTTCGGCTCCACCGCAGCGATCTGGATGTTCGGGTCCTTCTCCTTCAGAAACCTTCCCACGCCCATCAGGGTCCCACCACTTCCGACCCCCGCAGCAAAGATGTCCACCTTCCCGTTGCTCTGTTCCCAGATCTCGGGCCCGGTGAAGAGATAGTGGCACTCCGGGTTCTTCGGGTTCGTGAACTGGCCGGGCACAAAGGTGTCCTTGACCTCCTGCCGGATCTCCTCCAGCTTGCTCAGGCATCCCTTCAGGCTTGACTCGGCGGGCGTGAGGACCAGTTCCCCCCCCAGGGCCTTGATGATCTTCTTCCGCTCTTCGCTCATGTTCTCGGGCATGATGATGATGACACGGTATCCCTTCTGAACGCCCACCAGGGTGAAGCCGATGCCTGTGTTTCCGGAGGTCGCCTCGACGATCACGCTTCCCGGCTTCAGGACCCCTTCCTTCTCGGCCTGCTCGATGATGTACAGGGCGATCCTGTCCTTGATGCTCCCTCCGGGGTTCAAGAACTCGGCCTTTGCCAGGATCTCCCCCCTGGCAATACGCGTCAGCCTCAGCATCGGCGTGCTGCCGATAACGCCCAGAATAGAATGTGTCGAATCCGTCATTGGCCTGCCCTTCTCTCATAACGACCTGCTGCCGCAGGAGACTCAAGAAAAAACGGGAACGCCGGCTAACCCCTCGTTCTCCACTCTGCCTGGAAGACAGCTTACCAGAACGGGGCGTCTTTTTGAATCCACGGGAAATCCGTCACGAGCCCGCGCCGATAGGGTAGAGCCTCTTTTCGCTCCTCGTCAGGAGTTCCCGGCCGTTTTCCGTAATCAGCACGATGTCTTCGTTCTGGATGCTCCCGAAGCCGTGGGCGTAGTAGGGCAGTTCCACGCAGAAGACATTCCCGGGTCGCATAGGCTCTTCCGAGACCGCAGACAAGAGGGGCGGTTCCTCGATGGTCTGGTCCAACCCGACGGAATGCCCCACGTGCCCACGGACGTAGTCCGGGAGTCCTTCCTTGCGAGCTACTTCCATCGCCTTGTTGAACACGTCTCTCGGGATGACCCCCGGCCCCATCATCTCGACGGCCGCCCGGTGCGCGGCGAGCAAGGCATGGTTGACACGTGCCTGGTCCGGAGAGGGTTCGCCCGCGATGAACGTCCAGGCGGCGTCCGCGCCGTACCCCCGCACCACGAGAGCGCCGTCGTACTTGACCAAGTCGCCCTCCTGTAGATTCACGTCGTAGGGGGACACGGTCGGGGCAAAGAGAGGTCCTGCCGAAACGTACATAAATCGGATCGAATCGATCCCCTTTGCCGCAAGGGCTTTCGAACGGAGCCGTGACATGATCTCCGCGTGCGACATGCCGACTTGCACCTCCGCCATGGTCTCGAAAACGACGTCCTCCTGGACCCGGGATCCATAACGCAGACACTCGATCTCGTATTCCGTCTTCACGGACCGGCTCCTGTAGAACACCTGACTCGCATCCACGAAGGTGGCATCCGGTACGGCGCCCTGCATGGCCTCCCAGACCGGGGCCTGAATGGACATCATTTCCACACCGACCCTGCTCTTGTCGAGGCCGGCCGCTCGCAGGCGATCCGCCAGCAGGCCAACGCTCGAGCCAAGGGAGAAGAATTCCTCCTTTTCCGACTCCCTTTTCGACTTCTTTTCGGGGGCGAACTGGTCATCGATATAGATCCACACCGGGTAGTCGTACCATTCGGGCACCATCCCTTCCGCCTCCACCGCCGGGCGTTCGAAATCAGGACAGATGCCGACCACGTTTCCCTTCTTGGGAAGGATGATCATGGCGATGCTTGCAAAGCCGGACTGGAGCAGAAAGGGTGAGGCCGCGGTATGGATGTAGGTGAAATTGTCATTCTTCAGGGCAATCAGTGCGTCCAACTCCGCCTCCTCCATCAGGGAGCGAAGCCTTTCAACGACGATTTCGTGGTGCGCACGCCTCAACCGGTCCTTCATGGTCCCTCCTTCCCCGTAGGAATCTCCAGGGGCTGATCATCGTCCGTGAAGTACGCATGGTATGCCCGGGGCAACCGCCGGAAATCGACCCCCTGTAGCTTTTCCCCGAAATCGACCGAGTTGTACGTATTCCAGAAGAGTGTCACCTTGTTCTCGAGCTTCCCCTCTGCGGCATCGTCGATCAGAGCGGCCATCGCCTTGCCCGAATAGGTGCCCTCCAGCTTGATGCCGTCCGATTCCTCGAGGCGTCTCACCGCCTCCATGCCCTCCTTCGTGAAATGAGCGTACCCATCCCCGAGGTAGCCCTCGTACACCTCGAAGTCCCCTTCTCCCAGCTCCACGGCCGGGAAGGAGGGCAAGAGCCACCGGAGCCTCTTCGCCGCGCCATAGAACAGGCCCTGGACGGTCCTGGCATCCGAGCCCTTTCGCTCCGATACCCGGACCGCCTTGATCCGGGTCTTCCACCCCAGGGCCTTCATTCCCAACGCAATGCCGGCGGCGCTGCCGCAGGAACCGAGCGGCAGATAGAGAAGGTCCGGCTTCGGGACGAGCCCCCGGTCGACCTGCTCCTGCAACTCGAGTACGGCGCCCACCATCCCCATCATGCCGAGGACGTTCGACCCCCCCGGAGGGATGACGTAGGGGAGCTTGCCCGTCTTCAGGAAGCACTTGACGAAGACGAGGATGGTTCCCGCATAGATCGACGCCATGTTGCGGTAGTGATGGAGCTCCGTCCCGAGATACTCCTGGAACAACAGATTCTTTCGCACGTATGCCGCGTTCGGTTGAGGGATATGGAGGGAGACCGGCTCCAGGCCAAGCCTTTTCGCAAACACGGCCACAGCCAGCGAATGATTCGATCCGGCGTATCCGAAGGTAATCGTATGCTTCTTCTCTTGCGCCACCGCCTCCGCCAGGATGAATTCGAGCTTCCTGACCTTGTTGCCCCCGTACTCATCCGAGCTCTTGTCGTCACGCTTGATGAAAATGTCGCCCGATCGAAGGGATCCCTCCAGGCCGGCGAGCCTTTCCACGGGCGTGGGGAAGGTGCCTAGCGACAGATAGGGGATTCTCTCCTTCAGGTGCTGATACGCGGAGAAGAGCACGTGAGACATCCGGGATTCCCATTCACCGGTTCAGTGTCTGCAAAGGACCGTAATTGTATACTATGCAGCGCTGTTCCTTGCAAACGATCCTTCCATTCGCAGCATTTCCCAGACGAATCGTTCCGAAGCAGGAGCGCCCCCGGGAACACACACAAAAAGGGAGCCTGTCATGAAAGTCCTCTCGATCAACGGGAGTCCACGCAAGAAAGGGAACACCGCCACCATCCTCGGACAGGTCCTGGACGCCGCTGCCGCGAAGGGGGCGGAAACCCGGATGGTTCATCTCAACGAGCTCGACATGAATGGATGCCAGGGCTGTCTCGCCTGTCGCGAAAACATGGGCGAATGCGCCGTCAAGGACGACTTTCAGGACGTACTCGAGGAGAGGAAGACCAGCGATACGATCGCGTTCGGTACGCCAATCTACGTCTTCAATGTGAGCGGTCAGTTCAAGTGCTTCCTCGACCGATGCTTCTGTCTCGTGGACGGTCCGGAGGATGGGGTGAGTTACAGGACCGCGCTCCCTGCCGGACGAAAGTTCGTCCTCGTCACCTCCCAGGGAGACGAGGAGCCGGAGGCGTACCGCCACATCATCGAGTACCTGCGAATGATCTTCTCCTTCCTCGGCGGCACGGTCCGGGTGATCACACAGACGGGGTCCGAGGACAGGGATTCCGCCCGGAACGACGAAGACCTGCTGTCAAGCGCCGACCGGGCCGGAGACTGGCTGGTGTCCTGAGGGGGCGGACCCGATTCTCAGCCGATCAACTCGGACAGGATTTCACGGTAGCGCTTGTACACGGGCCAGGGGACCTCTTCCCGGACCCGCCCGCCGGCAAGGGGGACATAGCGACCGGATTCCATCAGGGGAGTGACGATCTCGCGGAGCCTTCCCTCCATCTTCTCGGGCTCGCCGGCCCGGAGGATGCTGAGGGGGATACCTCCGATGAGACCGAGTTCGGGCCCGTATCGGCGACGCAGGCTGCGGTAGTCGACCTCGGGAACCTCTGCCGCTTCCGAGACCCACAGGATCGTCACCCCCGCCTCGATCATGCTGGGAAGCAGCCTGGCCGTATTGCCGTACGTGCTGACGAGGACTTGCTCGCACCCCTGCGCCCTGGCAACGGAGATGATCCTGTCGTACACCGGAATCATGAAATCCTCGAACATGGCAGGAGAGATCAGGGGCCCCCTGTTGTCGGAGATCGGCTCGCTCACGAAGATGAAGTCTGCCTCCACCTCGCCCAGGGCCCTTTCCAGCATGCGAGCACAGAACTCCCCGTACATTCCCAGGCGGTTTCGTATCTTTCGCGGGTGATCGATCACGCCGTCCATGACCTGCTCGAGTGTTGCCCAGTCCCCCACGCCCAGGGCCTGAAAGAATCCCCGGGACGCCCAGATACCGACGATGTGATCCCTGTCTCTGAGCCTTTCTACCGTGTTCTTCCACTCCTCTCCGAAACGGTCCGGCGATGGATCGAAGGCCCGCCTGTAGCCCCTCGCCGACAGATCGAGAATCCGACCGAAGTACCGGGGCCTGAATCGCAGATCCGGTTCGATGTTCTCGTGAGGTGTCAGGCCGAAGACCTCCGAATGCGTCTCGTGGGCCGCCAGTCCCTGGGCGCGCCATCGATCGAGCGCCTCTTCCCGAATCCCTTCTTCGAGCATGGGGGGCCTGTCTACCGGTTCCCCTCGAAACAAACGACGAAAACGCTCTCTCTCATTCATTTGTGGCCCCCTGTGGAAGACCGGCGCCCGGATGATTTCTCCTCGGATAAAACCAGGATAGGAGAGGAAGCGTTGCGAGGTCAAGACAAGAAAGACTTGTTCCCATATTTAGATATTGGTTATAATATTAATCACTTGAAAGAAGGAGCGGTATCGGTGCCCAAAAAGCCGACATACGAAGAACTCGTGCAAAGGGTCAAGGCCCTCGAGGCGGAAAGCCTGGCCGAGAAGAAGGCGGCACAGGAACTCCGACTCGAGGCGGAGCGATTCCGGGAGTTCGCGAAGCTGTTGCCCGTAATCCTCTTCAACATGGATGCAAGCAGGAAGATCACGTTTGTCAATCGAGAATCCCTCGAGTTTACGGGATACTCACAGGAAGACCTGGCGAAAGGGTTCCAGGCCACCAACTTGCTGGTCCCGGCCGACAGAGAAAGGGCTAAACAGAGAATCGGCAGGCTGCTTCGAGGCGAGGAGGTCGGCACGTCGGAGTACACGGCACAGCGAAAAGACGGGAGCACCTTTCCGGCCTTCCTGCGATCTACACCCGTCTTCCTGGATGGCAAGATCGTTGGCTTGAGGGGTTTCCTCCTTGACCTCACCGAGCAGAAGCGAGCCGAAGAAGCGCTACGGGAGAGCGAGGAGAAGTACCATCAGCTCTTCCTGACCGAATCGGATGCCCTCTTGCTTTGCTACACGGACACGGGTGAGCTCATAGAGGTGAATGACGCCGCGGTAGACATGTATGGGTACGGCAAGGAGCAACTCCTGAAGCTGAAGGTTACAGACATATCCGCCGAACCGGAACTTACCTGGAAAGCAATCCAGGAGCACGTCGAATCGGGTCGTAGTCGAGGGAAGGTCTCTCTTCGCTACCACAAGAGACAGGACGGAAGCAAGTTTCCGGTCGAGATCTCGACGAGCATCTTCATGCTACGGGGCCGTCGGGTCCTTTGTGGGACGGTCCGAGACATCAGCGATCGACTGCGAATCGAGGAGGAACTCCGGAGGCAGCAGGAGGAGCTCGAAGACCTCGTGGCGGAACGGACCACCGAACTGGAAGATGCGAACAGGAGACTCAGGCAGGAAATCCGTTTTCGGAACCGGGTGGAGGAGGCGCTCCGAGAGGGGGAGGAGCGGTTCCGAACGGTGTTCGAAGGCTCTCTGGATGCGATCATTCTCGCCGACCCCGAAACAGGCGAAATCCTTGACGCAAACCCAACTACCTGCGAGGTGGTCTCGATGCCGTACGAGGAAATCGTCGGCCTTCCCTATATGAAGTTCGTGGCACCCGGATCGGAGGATTATGTCGAAGAGTTGTTCAGAAGAGTATCCCTTGACGAGACCCTGGGACAACCAAGAGAAATCCCGATCCAGCGCGCCGACGGAAGAAGAATCCTCTTCGAGGGCCTTGGACAGATCATCCAAATTGACGGAGAGCCGGTCGCGCTGATCGTTCTCCGTGACATCACCGAGCGCAAAGAAGTCGAAGATGCCCTGCGCGAGAGCGAAGCAAGGTATCGCCGTCTGTTTGACGCATCCCCGGTTGCCTTGTGGGAAGTGGATGCCTCATCCATGAAGGCCTGCGTCGACGAGTTGCGAGACAGGGGCATCAAGGATCTCCCTGCCTATTTCGAAGAGCACCCCGAGGAGATTCTGACGGTCTTCATGAAAGCAAGGGTCACCGACACGAACAGGGCGAATGTGGAGCTCTTTCAAGCGGACAGCAAGGAGGACTTCCTGACGGGGGTCCCCAGGATTGGCACCAAAGAGAGCTATCGTTTGAGCGGAAAGGAACTTGTGTCCCTCGCAGAGGGGAAAACGGAATCCGAGGCACAAGACGTGACCGTCCGGACCTTCAAGGGGAAAGAGAAACACGTTTACTACCAGTGGTCCGTGGCCCCGGGCCACGAGCAAACCTTCGAGAAGGTGATGGTGTCGGTCATGGACATCACGGAACACAAGCAGATGGAACAGGAACTCCAGAAGGTACAAAAGCTGGAATCCCTCGGTGTCCTGGCGGGCGGCATTGCCCATGACTTCAACAATATCCTGACGGCGATCTCCACGAATCTTTCCATGGCAAGGTTGTGCGGAGACCTTCGGGAAGACATATCCGAGATGCTGACGGATGCAGAGAAAGCCTCGGTGCGGGCGCAAAACCTGACCCGCCAACTGCTCGCCTTTGCCAAGGGGGGAACACCCATCAAGAAACCGGCCTCGATCTCGAGGCTCATCACGACGACGACGGCCTTCTCGCTGAGCGGTTCGAACGTGAGGTGCGAGTTCTCACTCCCCGACGACCTTTGGCTCACCGAAATGGACGAAGGCCAGATCGGCCAGGTCCTCCAGAACCTGATCATCAACGCAGACCAGGCCATGCCGGGGGGGGGAACGATCCGTATCGCCGCCGAGAATATCGTCATTGGAGAGAAGGATTCCCTACCACTGGAGAAGGGGTTGTACCTGAGAGTATCCGTGACCGACCAGGGGATCGGCGTCTCGATGAGGGACATGCCGAACATCTTCGACCCCTTTTTTACGACCAAACAGAAAGGCAGCGGGCTCGGCCTGGCGACTGCTTTCTCCGTCGTCAAGAACCACAAAGGGCACATCGAGGTGGAGTCCGTAATCGAGGAAGGAACCACGTTTTCCGTCTATCTTCCCGCCCTGGGCAGGACTTCCGAAGAAACGGGACGAGAAAGGAAGAGGTTGATCAAGGGGGAAGGAAGGATCCTCCTGGTGGACGATGAGGAGATCATCTGGAGGGCCACCGGAGAGGCGCTGACCCGGATGGGGTACGAAGTGCAATTCGCACAGGACGGTGCGGAGGGGGCCAGACTCTACCGGGAAAAGATGGATGCGGACCGACCCTTTCACGCAGTCATCATGGATCTGACCATCCCGGGCGGCATGGGGGGCAAGGAGGCGGTGGGTGAGATCCTTCGGATCGACCCGGACGCGAAGATCATCGCCTCGAGCGGGTATTCGAACGATCCGGTCATGTCCGACTTCCGACAGTACGGCTTCTGTGGAATCATCACCAAACCGTACCGGATCGAAGAGCTCGGTGAACTCATGTCGCGGGTCACACAGGGTCTCGAAGATTAGTCGATCAGCAAGAAGCAGCTATTTCTCGAAGTCCGGTTCCTCCCACCAGGGGTAGAAATCCGGCATGTCCTTGCTCGGCTTCATCTTGAAGTCGGGCGCCCTCTTCTCGAGGAAGGAGGCCACCCCCTCGTTGCTGTCCGCTGTCCGAGCCGTGTAATAGATGCTCTTGGACTCCAATCGGTGCGCTTCCATCGGATGGTCTGCATCCAGCATACGCCACAAGAGCTGTCTCGAGAGGGCGACCGAGATGGGACTCGTATTGTCCGCGATCTCCCGTGCAATCTCATATGCCGTAGGCAGGAGCTGATCCGGGGGCACGACCCGGCTCACCAGGCCTCCTCGCAGGGCCTCCGCCGCGGGGAAGACCCTTCCGGACAGAACCCACTCCGTGGCCTGACTGATCCCCACGATGCGGGGCAGGAACCAGGAGCTGCACGCGTCGGGTGCGATTCCCCTTCGTGCGAAGACAAAGCCCATCTTCGACTTCTCGGAGGCGATGCGCACGTCCATGGGCAGGGTCATGGTTATGCCCATGCCCACGGCCGGGCCGTTGATGGCCGCGATGAACGGCTTCTGCATCTGAAAAATCCTCAGGGGCACGAACCCGCCCCCGTCGCGGAAGGTGTCGATGGTCTTCGACGGGTCGTAGAAGGAATCCCCGGATCCGCTGCCCAGGTCCGCTCCAGCGCAGAATCCCCTGCCCGCCCCGGTCACGACGACCACCCGCACCTCGTCGTCCGTATCTACCATGTCAAGAGCCTGCAGGAGCTCACCTCCCATCCCGGGTGTGAACGCATTCAGGCGGTCCGGCCGATTCAGCGTTATCGTTGCGATTCGGTCTTTCACAGCGTATTCAATTTGTTCGAACTCCATCGGATCCCCTCCCGAGTGTTTGCGCACTTGGCCGGAAAATAACTACATTCTGGAAGGATGCCGGCGCCAAGTCAATCCCGGTCTGTTGCCAAACGGGATCCCGTCGAACCACGCTCTCCCGTTCGGCGGAGGCCTTGCGAGTTCGATGAGGCCTTGTGTGTTGACATGGAGTTGCCCGTGGAGGAATACTGGTCCCGCCTCGGCTCTCATTGTTGTCATCGGCCGCGCCCGACGCCCCGGGCCTATTTCAAGCGGGGGAAAAGACGATGCTCGACCAGCCTTCCCTGAACATTTCCGATCTCATCTCTACACACGCCAAATTCCGCAGGGCCCGGACCGCCTTCGTGTGCGGAGAACGGCGTGTCACATGGGAGACCTTCGACAAGCGTGTCAGCAAGGTCGCCCACGCCCTGCTCGATGGAGGCCTGAAGAAAGGCGACAAGGTAGCCCTCCTTACCCTCAGCAACATCGAGGCCCTGGAGATCATGTTCGGCACCATACGCGCGGGAGGGGTGATCGTCCCGATTTCGGCCCTGCTCCAGCCGGAGATGATCGCAACCCTGGTCGAGGACTCCGGATCGAAGTTCCTCTTTGTCGCCTCACCGCTCCAGGCCCTGGCAACACCGATTCTGGACTCCATCGGTTCCGTGCCGGAGAAACACCGAATCGCCGTCCTTTTCGAGGATGAGGCGTACCAATCCTATGAGGCCTTCATCGCTCCGGCGCCGGAAACCGCGCCGGCCGTCAACCTGCGAAACGAGGACGAGTGCAACATCATCTATTCCTCGGGCACCACCGGCCTGCCCAAGGGCATTGTCATCACCCACCAGGCTCGCTCTCTGGTCGCGCTCGCCACGGCGGTGGAGTACCGGGTCGATTCCGCGTCGACCATCCTGGTCACCACCCCCCCCTTCACCAATGCGACATGGGTGATCCTGTTGCCCTCCGTGTTGGCGGGAGCGGTCACCGTACTCCTGCCCTCCTTCTCACCCCAAGGCTTCCTCGAGACGGTCCAGAAGGAACGGGCCACCCACACGCTGATGGTCCCGACCCAGTACCACGTCGTCCTCGAGCTGCCCGAGTTCGAGACATACGACCTCACGAGTCTCCGGATCATGATTTCGGTAGGCGCCTTGCTTCCCCTGCCCCTCAAGCGGCGAATCCTCGAGAAGATGGGATCCGGCCTGCTCGAATTGTACGGCCTGACCGAAGGGGTCGGCACGACCCTCAAACCCGAGGACATGCAAGGGAAGACGGGGTCCGTCGGCACGCCCATCGGCGGCACGGATATACGCATCATCGACGAGGAAGGGAACGAGTTGCCCGCCGGAGAGGTTGGGGAGATCATCGGCTACAGCCCGATCATGATGAAGGGGTACCTCAATCGACCCGAAGCCACGGCGGAAATCATCTGGCGGGACGAGCGCAACCGCACATACATCCGGACCGGGGACATGGGCCGGATCGACGAGGACGGGTTCCTGTACATCATGGACCGAAAACGGGACATGATCGTATCGGGCGGGCTGAACGTATTTGCCAGCGACATCGAAGAGGTGTTTCTCCTGCACCCGGAGGTCCTGGACGTGGCGGTGATCGCCGTTCCGCACGACAAGTGGGGCGAAACTCCCCTGGCCCTGGTCCGGCCTCGTCCCGGAGCTGCGGCCACCGAAGACGACTTGAGAGCGTGG